>Ga0126342_10010629_pt1:0-15000 | contig 16472 bp, 13 predicted proteins | sample Cyp1metagenome_FD_92528 | JGI IMG/M metagenome (GOLD analysis project Ga0126342, IMG submission 92528) | Coral microbial communities from Lord Howe Island, Old Settlement Bay, Australia - Cyphastrea 1 metagenome | ecosystem: Host-associated > Invertebrates > Cnidaria > Coral ... | reverse complement strand
CCTTGTGCGGTACTACTGGTAGAAATACATATTGTATATAGAAATCGTGATGTTCCAGCTAGCTCATGGTCACCTGAGAACATACGTCAGAACCAAATCCCCTGCTTTCTGCAGGGCCAAAGAAAGCTCCGGCAAGAGCTCTTTGTGGCTTGGCATTCTCGACTTCGGGCATGGTGTTTTGCCTTGTTTGTTCATGTTCCGATTCCCCAACCCGACAAGTATACCATCATCATGAATCACTGGATGGAATTTAGCCATCTATAAACCAGTGTACACTTGAGCGGTGTCCAAAACCCTTGTTGGTTGATTGCTCTTGAGGATTGTCAAGTATTATCAATTCCTATTAACCAACCAGTAGAATGAAAGGACAGAGGGCTTTGAAGACTCACTTGGTGTTTGTTGATATTTTCGGAGGATTACCATGACCATTCATTCTCATACCAATAATATGCATATATACTTGGAAAACCGTACGGACAATTTTGTTTGTCCATTATGGGTTTTACCCGTAAAGGATGTTTTTTGTTCAACTGCGTATTTTGTGTTTTGATTGTGAAGGGTTGTTGTCACCGGGCTCGGACATCCTCTGACAGTCTCCAAAAAAGGAATTTCAGCCCGAAGTGGAGCAAATTGGGAGTCGCTATAGAATACCCAAATCTGGCCACAAATACTGCCATATTTCCCACCAAATTTGGATGCACCCATGAAATACTAGTATTTTTTCAACATCATGTTGAAAAAACATTAAGCAACATATTGCCCCAAATACTGTCTCTAGACGGACCACAACCGCGAGCTCCAGATCTCAGTGGGTACTGCCGGACCTCAGCCAGACACCACAGAGAATGTCAGATAGAATGCCAGAAAGAATGTAAGAATAATGGACGCCAGAAAGAATGTAATTTTGGGCAACATTAAGAATAATAGATGCCAGAATGAATGCCTGAAAAGATGCCAGATAGAATATCAGAATATATGCCAGCTAGGATGCCAGAATAGATGCCGGATAGAATGCCCGAAAGAATGTCAGAGTATTTGCCAGAAAGTAAGCGTATTTGCCAGAAAGTATGTCAGAAAAGATGCCAGATCAAATGTCAGATAGAATGTCAAAGTATATGCCAGAAAGAATGTCAGATAGAAAGTCGAAATAAATAGGTCATAATATTTATATATATATATACTTCCAGATGGTATGTCAGAAACTATGTCAGAATAGTGTTTCAGTGCGGAGACCACTCGAGTCGAAGAAAGTAATTTGAGGTGATGGGTCAATTGCAAATATGCCGGTAAGCATTCAATACCTAGATGCTCTGGGGTTGTACGTCAAAGCCTTTAGGATGTTGCTGACATGCCGCTGACAGTCCATCCTGCATCACCTGAAATGCTGGAGGCATATGGCATGTGACCACTCTACAGCGTGGAACCCCCAAAGAAAAACACACACTAAAGCATCCATGAAACAGTAGATACATTAGCAGTTCTATCTATGATATTATCATATGAGTCTGTTATTTATTACGAAATACCTAAAAGCTATGCTATATGTAATTTTTGGGGGGCCCACGCTTTCCTGGGATCCGAGGGATCCGCTGGGTAATTCCTGGGTATCTTCAGGACGTCATCAAGGGTTCAAAGCTCGACTCTGTGACTTCGAAGGCGGAGGTTCGAAGATGTTCCAAGAGATTTGAGGGCATACTTAGACCCTCCAAGTACCTTTAAAGTTTGGTAAATTTGAAAAAAGATGTAAAAGTCCCATGTCATACTGGGTATTTCACTGGTACATGGAGGTTCAACCGGTAGATATTTCGGATAGAGCTCAGGGGTTTGTACATTGTGCTTTTCAGAACCTGAAGATCAGCCTGGCTGACCAAGCCCTTTTTCCAAATGATGGCTTGGATCGGAGGTAAGCAACCCGAAAATACGTCAACATGTGAAGTTTGGGATATGTGACAACACTTCAGGTTGCTGGGATGTAGCCAAACCATATGGTACACCCAATTTTAATGATTTAACATGGTGGATGTACTGGGACCTTTAAAACAATGCGGATAATACGTTTTAACCATGTATAATATGATATAACCATATACCTCGTATAATCCATACTTGATTAGAATATCGTAAACCCAACCATGAACCTGCATGCCATTGAGGATGGTTTTGACCAACCATTTTGGGAATATTGAGGATGGTTTACAATTGTGTTTGCCACATTGGTAATTTTATGGGTTATATCCATGTTGTGCCCAATTTGTGGGGATTCACTTCAGGACCAAATGTGATCCAGCATCAATTGGGTATGGTGTAGACCTTATTTTTGGTTGATCGACCTTGGCATGAAATGTTTTGTACTGTATCAACGTTCTGCTCAAATGATACAAAAGTCGCATGTGTCAGGCTAATCCCCCATTGAATCAGATAACCTACTGGAAAAATGTTCCCATCGCAATGGGATATGCCAATATCATTCATCCAGTATCCCATGTCTCAATGGATCAAATATCCCTGTGGATATCAATGATGCACGTGCCGAAAAAATGTGTATTCCACGTGCCTGATCCATTTGTTGACACCCATGAAAAATGAGGAAACATCCATGGTACTGATACTGGATAAAACATATTAGCACCTCCAAATTGACAAGGGCCCTCAGAATCGAGCATTCCAAGAAGGAAGGATTGTCTTCCTACCCCCAACTCATGGCAGGTTCGTCATGTTAGTTGGAGGGAACGTGAATCCCATTATATCCCCATTAACCTCGCTTTATATACACGCATCAAATCTTTACCCTCATAATGATTGGTTTCATCCGCATATTTCTTGGTGAAATACCTTCCATATCTGATGTTTTGTAAATTAGAGGATGCTCATCCCTGTAGCAACGGGTGTTTCTGCTGACAGGAGAGCAGCTCTCTTCCTGTGGCGGCCACACAGAATCAGGCGCCAGAAGGGGCATGGGTTTGTCCATTTTCTTGACCGAATGGGGGATGGTTCAATTCCAAAAGCGAACTGATTACTATATATATTTGATACTTACTATATATATATATATATTCTGTATATATATAATATATATATATGTCTATTGCATAGTTCCAGTACACGTTTCAGAGATTAAACATTCCAGTGCAAGAGCCCCAGTTCAAATTTGGTCTAAAACTCCATCTTGATATATTATTGTAGCTTTGTCCACCATTAATCCTAGTTCACCAAGTTAAATTCACTAGATCCTACCGTTTGGGTGCCCTTCCTGACCATTGTTTTCTTTTCTTCATCATCGACCTTCAAACTGCGAACAGCTTCTTTGAAAATAGGCTAGCAGATATCCCAGTTTTGCCTTTTAAACGAGTCATAAATTGAGGTAGCCATAGATAACCCATTTTCGGAGCCGAAGCATCACCTCAAAGCGGAGGTCTCCACCATGGTTCAGCAATTGCGACAAGAAGTGAGTCAGGACGAAGATTTCTGGCACAGTGGATGTTTCACGTGTGGTTTCTACAAAGTGCTGGCGCACTGCCCTGTTTTGTGTTAGCCATGGTGTGGTCATAATCTGTCATCAACGGCTAACCATAGAAAGCCTATCCAATTCAGCTATCGGGCACCACCATTTACGGGTTCCATCTTATCGGTGTCATTGTACGTACGAGCCTGTTTTGGGATGTGAAAAATGATCCATGCCATTGCACATTTGGGGGATGATTGTGGCACTAGTACTGAAATTCTGCGTTTCCCAGCTGAATATCTGTTTTGGCTCTTAGGCAGCATACATGCAGTTCTTCCTTTTACTGGCGACTTCAATTCACAGTTTGGGATCCCTATGCTGCAGGTTGTTTTGTTCCAATAGCTCTCTACCTGGAAAGACCGGGAGTGATACAACCTGAATTTTGCGCACTTGGGGGCGATTTATTGTGCATTAAATTTAACTATTTGAATAAATATATAAATAAATAAATAAATATATATATATATATATTGTGTCCAAAATTGCCCATGATATCAAAATTGCCCATACCTGCCCATACCTAAGATGTCAGGGGATGTGGGATGTGCATCCCATGTTGGGTTTACCCCATACAGCTCCTCCTGCTTGAGGAGCAACGTGAGGCGAAGGATCAGGCGCGGAGCCGCGCGGATTTTGGGGAATTGGTGGATTATGGGATAAACATTTGAGGAGTTCATTGTATGTTTTATCTCAATGTTAAGTTTCAGAGGCCAACGGGATGAGTAGCTTCAAAGTTGGAGGTTTGAAGGTGTTTAATATGTTTATAGCAACGCCCAAAAGATATTTTTTAGATCCTTATAAATGATCATGATCATAGACTCAGGGTTCACCAACTTCCAACTTTGGATGCTATAATTTACAATAAATAAACCCCTGCAGTGCCCTGAGCTTGGTAGGAGTTCAGGGACGCGCTTCTGCGACTCCAAGGTGAACTGTCGAACCCCCAGCGTTGGAGCAGTTGAAGTGGCCCAAAAAAAATCAGGTATACATGCAAATTCTAATGTTTATGCTGGTTCATCATGGTTTGTAGGGATTGATGACCACAATTTCCCTGTTAAGATTGTCAAAATAGTTATGATTTGGGATATATCCAATTTCTGACCAAGACCAATTGGATATATCAAGTTGGGGTACCTTATCCTGTGATGGCTTTTCCTTGGATTTAAGTATTACTGTATACCCTGCAAAGATACCCGCCAATAGGTTATATATATATATCATTATATATATATCGATATGGAATTTCAATTCTTTAGGTTTCCCGGTGTAATGAAAATAATCTACGGTTGATTTTCAATATCTTTGTGAAGTTCCTGCAGAGTATATGGCAGTAACAAGAAAGGATATGTCAGTTTATTTCAAACGCTATTATTCCCCTGGAAATGATCACTATGAGTCCACCTGCCACTGGTCCCGGTGAAAGATAGGCTCACGCACTGGTTTCAAATATTGGTCTCACGATAGGGTAGAGCCTTCCACAACAATCAAATACATGCCATGTAGGCCATGTATTGCAGTATACCTCTTGTGTGGACAAACCCATATCATTGCCATGGTGTTCCGCACAATTTATGCGATCACTTGTTTAGCATGCGAACAGAGTTCTGGGCAATTGATATTCATTGTCAAATGACTATAATCTACTGATCTCTTCCCCCTAGTTGGTTGAATCCTGTACCAAAACGAAGATCCAGTGGAATGTATGATCTATTCAAGGCTTGGGGTCCCGAGTATAGGGTGTAATTGTTATATATATATATGTATATATGAACGATGGTGATGCTAGCTGCAATAAACAAATCAAATGTAATGTATGTACGACATATGATAATTATATATATATATATATATATATATGTGTGTGATATTTTGTCATATACACATTCTTCCCATTTCAGAAACCGTGTAAACTGCCTTGATTGTTGCTTAACCCCCCCATGATTGTTGGTCAAGGCCGGGAATACTATGACAAGGGGATGGGATTAGAAACGCAACTCTTACCTGGATTTGCCTTGGGCAAAACTTGGTTCAGCTCGTACTATCCAGAGAAAATGGGTCTCACATGCTTTTTTTCACCGATTTCCAGAGTTTCACTGTTTTGCAAATCAACATCTTCGTTCATGGAAAGCACATTTTGAAAGTCACTCAAGCTTCCACTTTCAAATCAGTTGGTGGAAGGACATGAAGCTTGGAATGGTAATCAAGTCCAGACATCGGTCAACTCTGTTTCTACGACGCTTGCCCATGTCCACGAGCTGAACTTGTTGCAAGTTTTCTTTAAGGTTGATCCACCTTTGGAGGGTAAATCCATGTGTATGAAGAAACTGGCCATGCCAGACATGCTTTGCCATGGCACAGTGTGCCAGCTGCATTATCATGGCGGTGGCTGCATCGAGTACAAGAGATCCGGAAAGTCCTTCCTGGCCGATTTCGCGAGGGCACCGAACTTGCAGATGCTCGGAAGTGGTCGGAATGTGGATCATGTGGGCAGAAGCTTGAAGTAGTAAGGTCAGTCTTGCCAAACGGGGCGAAGCACATTTCCATTACATGCCAACTTTGACCATGGAACCAGAACTTGACCTCATGCCAATCTATCCCCAAGACTTTTCCACCAAAAAGCACTTGGGAGCAGCGTGTAGCGTGGTGTACCAATCTCCAGTGCCGTCAGGATTGCTTCATGTAATGTAAACTCCGGATTGAACACCCCTGGCTGGTTAATTAATGTTAATTAGGAGCTGACTCCAAAAAGTGATCGTTTTTCCACTGAAATCAAATGCTACCACAATTTGGTAAACAGCCTACAGGATTATTCATCGGGGCCATTATCTGACTCTGCATCGATGTGTTTTGCTGCTGATGCTTGTTGAGGTCACACCCCCAGTGTCTTGAAACAAAAACACATCTTCGAGATGTTGTGACCTTTTGGCTTTGGTGACGTTTGAATGACATGTTTATCCGCAGAAAAGAATGGGGCGCATTCAATGGTGAGGATTGGTCAGATGGTTTCCTTCTCAATGGATGGGCATGGCCTCGCTTCCATAGCTGCGCCTTCACTTCTTCCTCTTAGCGCGGGGCAGAGCCGCGAGATGCGACCATGGGACCGCGGGTTGCACAGAAACTCGGCGTTTTCACAGAAGGTTTTTGTGTGTATTTATGATGTTGATTGATGTTGATAGATCTGGTTGATACATAAACTTGATAATATCAGTGTTAGTTTCAAGGGCCAAGTTGTAGGTGGCTATGGCCAGTAATTCTATGGCCAGCTTACCAACTAAGGACTACATTCGAAAGTTCAGTGACGTCTTGTGTGTCGATTTAGTTTTATTCAATTCCGAAATGTCACTTTTCATGCAGCAGCTACTAGCCCTGTATGTGCCCAAACGTGTCCGGGTTTGCACCACCATAGGTTTCTGTTGAATGGTTATAAATGGGAAGTAAGTGCAACATTGCTTCCAGCTGCTTCCACTTTTCAGTGATTCTTTAAGGAAAGCTTCAACGAAGCATCCAGAGATTTCGCAACAGCAATCTTCAAGAAAAGCTCCAACTGGTTGCTAGTGCAGAAGAGATCCTTCAGGAACTGTTGTCCCAGTCTAAACTGGACGGGGACGCGCTTTGCTCTTTGCTTCGGCGCTGCGCCGGCTGGCTTTTGGCCCCTTGTGGGAAGCAGCGGAAGGGACTGGAGGGCAGTGAAAGTGGTGAAGTGCATGCCAACTTGCAGAGCCGAATCAGAAAAATCGTGATCTCTGTCCTCAACCATTTGGATTTGTCAGATGCTGAGACGTCTTTGGCAGTGCAAGATGCCCTGACTTACATGCAACAGTTGCTGGAGCAGATTGATGACGAGTTCTTGGGTTCTCCATCGCGAACAGCGAGGCAATGGAGGCAGCTGGGGGAGCTGTTGGCTGTTCAGCAACGTGAACCAAAAGAACAGGGAGTCCCGAAAGAACACCTGCAAGTGGGATCCCAGAATTTCAAGGATGTTCAACGAAAGCCCTTCGAAAAAACAGATTGGGCTTCAGCTGCAGAAGGCGTTTACCGACCCAACAAACGGGTGAGCCTTGGCCTATGTCCCGTGTTGTAAAAAATTAGGAATATTTTCTTTGTAATATTTTTGTAATTTGTATGACCTCTGTCTATTCAACGCAGCCCTTTTCGGGTATTACCTTTTGTATCCAAAGACTTGCCCGTTTTCTTGTCTAAAAGTTGTCAGCAACTTTCATACAATATATACTGTATTCCAGCGGTCCAGCAGCAGCCAAGCTCAGGAGAAGTTTGGAGACAGTTTTCAACAATGAAGACCGGCTCGTTCAGCTGAAATGTCCGCAATGTCCGCAAAAGCTGAGCAGCAGCTGGTTCTTCCAGAACCCCAGAACTGAGGAATTGCGTGTGTTGGTTCCACATTTTGGCCATTTTCCTTGTACCAAAAAACTCGGGAAGCGATGTATTTGGCGAGCAATAGACGATACGCCCACGCAGGGGGACAATTTCGGTATTCTTCTGTATTGCAAGCACAAACGTCAGAAACATACCTGCAAGGAATGCGGCGGGCGTAGCATTTGTCCTCACAACAACAGACGACATTTGTGCCCAGCTTGCAAAGGTGAAAAGCCAGCAGGGTTGCACCTTTGGCCTTGCCAAGTTCGTTCACATGGTTCTCCTTTGCCTTTCGCCGTCATCATCGGGTGACACCTTATAATAGGCTTGTCGTGAGTTCTTGCATATGATGGGTGCCACTTGTAGTGTGCTTTCCACGTGAATCATTGGCAGTTATTGACGAGTCAAGGGATTTCCATAAATGCAAGGCAACCTACCATTGAATTTCTTTCCAGGGCCTTGAACTACAAAGGTTCTATGCAATAGTGCGAGCAGTGAATAGTTCTCCGGACCCCATTGTTGGATAGCCATGCGTCAGGTGTGTGATTCCGGAAGCTGTTAGATTGCATCTGTTTGGGAAAAAGTTGGTATTTCACTGACCGTCCGTGCGCCACTCACCTCCGTGACTTATATCGTTTGGCTTTCAGTTAGGGGGGACCAAGGGGAGATGCATCTTCCGGTGGCATTATGCATGGCGCTGTCTCGGCGTGTGGTGGGGCGCGGGAAGCGTGCAAGGAATCAATCAGCCTATGTAACTGGGTTGGCGAAACGGTCGCAGGGTTCAGATTTTGAGATGGGATGAGATGGGTATGGGCCCCCAAAGTGGATATATATATATATATTTATATTATGATATAATATGATATAATGATACAATATATATATAAGTATTTTTTTTTATAGATGATCATAGTATCATAATATATTTTAGAATAGCTTGATACTAAAAAATGACCAAAATTGTGGGTCCAGCGATACTTTACATACCCCAAAAATCACCAATATGAAATCATGGATAAGCCAATGATTCTACAATCCATGTGGCAAGATGACCATGGAACACAAACCCGAACAGATCCGAACAGGTTCAGCGCCAGGCTGTGATAGGGGACATGTTTGGTTTTGTTTCGAGTGCATACCTTTCTCAAACGGAAACACGTTTCGAATTCCAGATCACTTTTGGAAGGAAGTTTTGAATTTGTGTGTTGATTCCAAACCAGCATGTCAGATGATTCTGCATTTGTTGTGAACATTTGTGAACGTGTTGCGAGACTGCTGATGCATACTGTACATATCTGTACATGCTTCCACAATTTCGACGCGCAGTGGTACCACGCAAAAACGCAAAGACATTGCGTGTCTTGACAAATTATCATGTTTGCACTAAAACAAACTTCGAACATGGATTTGAAACACGATTAACATGCCTAATTGTTGAACTTTATTTTTCCATGCCTCAATTAAAACATGGATTCGATGTCGTTTCCCAAGCTTGCAAACCTAGCATAGCCTGCCTAGCTGCAACCTGGAAATTGGGTTTAGTGACCAGGACCTACTGTAGCCACTAGATGATGTGTTGGATATGACTGGATGGCGGCTTCACGCATATCTAGTGCTCTCGTAATTTTCTATGCGAGGAATGCAACTTCATCTCAGTGATACACAAAACCTGGATCCCCCATTCAATCCTTTCAGAAGGTGATGAAGGTGAAACTCTAATTCTAAGACTCAGTACCTTCGAATTCCTAATTATCAACATCAGATTCATATTTCTTTGTGGCCCCCAAAAAGACACCACTCTGGTCAGGCAAACGTCAATCCCTATGGCAGGATGCGCTTCAACTTCTAAGCACCTTGGGCTTGGACTTGGATACCTTCTCAAATTTCTCAACCCACACATCGGGAGAACAGAAGGGCACCAGGGTGCAAAGTTATGAGAAGTCAACCAGCTTGAGCACTTCCAACCAGAGAAGAAAGTACATCCAAAAAAACACCATGCAGGTGTTTATCTTGGTTTTGTTGTGTTGTGCCTTGTGCGTTGTTGTCTTGAGGGTCTACCTATTGTACGCACTATTTATGTGCTTTACCCATTCACTTCAGGCAGGTTGTCCCCTGTATTGCCAGCTTCTTTCCACTGAGGCGAGACTGAACGAGCTTCCGCCAGTCCTGACATCATTTTCTACAATTTGACGTTCCCGTCCACGATTGGTTGAATTTGCATGAGGGTTGGCACCAAAAATGCTGAAACATGACCTCAGAAATTAGCACACAAAATCAATGAGCCCTTTACTTTGTTTCGTCTCTGAGATAATGGATGTATGCAGAAAATTTCGGTGTTAGTTGGAGGCAACCACTTACGACGAAGTGCCGACCTGGTGAGGTCTTAAGCCAGTTTCCAGTGCAAGTTCCGCGGTACTTGCAATATGATCATAAAACGATAGAACATGAGAGTATATCAACAGCTTCTGGTAATCTAACATCGTATCGGAAAACCACCATTAAATTAGTAGGTAGATCGGATCATTTGCACATGGGAATTTCCCATAGATGGTATTTCCCATCAATATACAACAGTTTGCACTTTCCATAGCTATGTTTGATTACCAGATCATCAACCAATCAATCAATCAATCAATCAATCCAATCAATCAATCAATCAATCAATCAACCAATCAACCAATGAATGAAATAATCAATCAAATAATCAAATAATCAATCAATCAATCAACCAATCAGTCAATGATGCAATCAACCAATGAATCAAATAATCAATCAAATAATCAACCAATCAATCAATCAATCAATCAACCAATCAACCAATCAATCAATCAATCAATCAATCAATCAATCAATGATGCAATCAATCAATGAATCAATAATAAGTATAATAGTTATAGTTAATAGTCATAGTAATAATAATATACCTACGTACGTATATTTGTTGGTTTTAGAACCCTTTGAATCACCATAAATTTCCATGTATGTTTGGGTATAGGCCTTATCGTAGATTTCCTTTCCACAGACCCTGAGTAATAACCGAGGCTGAGCGCCTGCGAAGCAAAACAGCAGTGGCAGATGGCCGTGAGACTTCTGGGTGCTGTGCAGGAAAGACACGACCTTCAAGCCAGTATCTTGATGGGTGCTGTGGTGCCAGTAATTAATCACCAACATTGGGGCACTGTTTGCCATTGGAAAGGGGGAGTTCGAAGATACATGCTGGCTAAATTGTTTTCTATTGATATATGTCAATGGAGAATTGAGGTCACTGTTTCTGGATCTCAGAAGACGAGCAAAACGGTATAGAACAGCATCCTAGAAGGAAGGTTACTCTTGACCCGCAGTTTGGTGTAGTCGAACAGACCCTAAATCATAGGAACTTCATTGGCCAACTTCACCACAATGCGTTCAAATCATTTTGAATCAGAATGTTTTTTTTCATTTGACCGGATACGTGAAGGATCTGTTGAAGAGTCCTAGAAATATGTCCTTTTCTCCGTGTACTTCAATGAACCGATTGATATCACCATTAGAACAAGGCATGCACGGGTGCCACAAGCTGCACTTTGGTAATCAAGCATGGCTGTCTGGGAAATCCCCGAACTAAATGGACGGTTTAATTGGACAATATCTACAAATGGACGATTTTCTATTGTCAAGTTTGATTACCAGACAGTATTTGGTTGAATCTTTCTTTATCAGCACAGCATATGAATGGATATGAAACCGTGGTTCTGGAGATTGACTTGGAATTTCCCTCTTCATTTTTATTGGGGGGTATATAACAGAATTTTGAAGTTTTGCACCGGAGGGTGTCACTGTTTCGTTCATATCCCAGGTGGCCGAATTCCAAGAATCGCTGGGGAAAATCAACAGGAAACCTTCCATATTTGGTGCCCAGTTGTTTTGTTTTTCCAGGCGGTCATGAATGCTAGAAACCTTTGTTCCGCTGTGCTCAAACATGGCTGGGAAATCCACGATAAATATGGAGCAACGGTAAAATCATCCTTGAGTAAATGGTGGAAAAAAAACAAGTGCATTTAAGTGCTATGTTTGAGGACACCAGAGGGTACCGTTTCAATGATGTGAAATGCCAGGCAGACAGTGACAGTCTGTGAGGCACGGTCACGGTCAACACGGTGCTTGCTGCATGCCGTGCGTCTTCATGGACCATGGCGGTGAAGACACTCGGCGACAGAGCTGTGGGCAAAACAACGGCCGTATCCATAGATCTCAATGGCTGTTGGTGAGTTGAATCAACATTTTGGGTATTTTTGGGTTGTTTTGGGTTGCTTAAATCATACTCTATACATATGTATATATATATAATTAGGGTAAATCTAATCCATTATTTGATCATGTTTGGAGCTCAAAAAATCTTGACGACTGGTTGTAAATTGACTGACTGAAAAAACAAGGCAGACTTCTGCAGAACTTCACAGTACATGACTTTTTTTTCCGGGGGAATCTCCCCGATTGGTCACTTGTTATTTTTGGGTTGGTGACATAAGTGAGGCAAAGAAACGATAATCTTCTGAAGCTGCATCGGATTGAGAATTGTTCGGGGAAACAATGACGAAGAATGACATTGAAAAGAAGCACCATGTATGTGTGTAAATATATACATATATATACATTGTAGTATATCACTGGTTGTGTCCCGTATACTGTACCTCTTTTCAGCCATTGATGGATTTCTGTTCCTCGCAAAGAGGCTTAGGAGAACCAGTTCATGTTTCAAACATGTTCCAGCAAAGTAGTTTCCATTGACAGTGGGTGTATCTGAAGATTGATTGATGGTTGGTGGTTTGGAACATTTTTTATTTTTCCATATATTGGGAATAATCATCCCAACTGATTTTATATTTTTCAGAGGGGTAGGTATACCACCAAACAGACATCTATGATCATCTATGTATACGATCTTCAGCCTTGGAACCTTTCGATCCTTAGCCCCGCGTTGCGGATTCCAGCGGTCCGTCCCTGAGGATCTTTCGGGAGAGCCTGCGGCATGCTTCTGTGCCCCGGTGTTCGCCGGAGTTGCAGACGTGGATCCTGGGGGGCCTGGGGGTTTCAAAGATGTCTTGGCTCATCACAACTTGGTGATCCCACGTGAAAAAGACAAACTTAACCTCTGGTCATGCAGCATAAGGGAATATCCTCCGGATAGATAAGTCATCGCAATCATCTGTAAACTGCAAATAGGCCATGTAACAAATTACCAGAGGGTACAATACAAGTGAGATCATTGGGGCGAATTTCCGCTGCCCTGATGGTGAGTTTCTTTCGGCACAGCAACTTGCCCAACGTTGAGGGACAAGTGCTTAGATCCCAATATCACAGGCTCTGATCTGACATGGACCGAAAAATGTTAGTTTTCCATGGTTGTCCATTCATGGTTCATTGGTCAAATATGTTCAAATCATATGTCTGGAAATTTCCGCATTAATTTTCAGGGGCGTCCTCTGAACTATCCCTTGCAAGTCTATTGACACTTCTTCAAATCATGAGCTTCTTTGCTGATCCTCCAGGTTTTTGTTTTCTCAAACTAGACCAAGACCACTTTTACTGGATTCTCCAATGTTTTGAAATAACAAGACCAAGGTCAGTGCAGCTAAGTTACCTGGAAAGTTGTGGGGATGGGAAGTGCACAATCTGCGGCTGATCCCGCCCGGTTTGACAGGAAGTTCGATTCTTGTGATCTAAACTTGAAAGTTGAAATACTGTGTCAATCTGAACACTAGACCCTGTACCATATGTTCAACTTTGCATATTTGGGGCATTAGTCTAAGTTTAATCATATTTAAACAACGTTAACACATGTCGGTTTAATTGCAGTGTTTATCACCTTACTCCTTTCACTCTAATATGACACACTGAGAAATCATGGTTTAGTATAGGGGATTTGTTTTTTTTTTCAAAAAACATATACAGTATAATACTTTGGAACCATAGAATGGGGGATGGATGTGGGTGGTTTATATGAAGGGGGGCGGGAGTTGCGGATCTGTCAGGTGAATGTGATCAGCTATAACAGCACTTTGAAGCCTGGCAGCCATAGTGGATTGGCCCCTTGGGGATCCACGGGCTTATGAAGTCAGGATGTTGGTCACGTTTTTCGTTTTCCTAATCCTCGCATTTTGGTGGTCGCAAAATTTGAGCCATAGCCCATATGGGTAGAGAATGGTAGAGAAGCATATGGATTTACAAAATTTGCAACTTATCCCATCAAAATTTGAGGATGAATTTGCCCCATCGTTCTTAGTTTGCTTCATCAAAACTTGGCCTCGGTAATGATTGGCAAATGTAAATGATGTCATTTGCATTCATTTGCGGGCAATGGTTTTAGGATGACCTCAAGCCGGGCTTGCATGTGATCATGTGGCCACATTGTTCTGGGCTAGGCTAAGGTATATTAATTAAGTTGGAATCATTTGTTTTTAGTCAAAAACTGAGGTGTCATGTCTGCATTTGTGGGCAGGGGAGGTTGTTGCTAAACGCACATGTAGATGGCCATGATTGTGTCCCGATGATTCCACTTGGCTTATGTCAATGTCTTTTCCATCCCTTCACACTTCAAAATCAAATCTCCCTTCGAAAAGCCTGGTTTAGTACTGGATTTCTTCATTTTGGGTCTTGGGAGCCAAAAATGCGCGGGTATGTCATATTACTAGTAGGTGGAAGGGTTTGGTTTCGCTGTTGCTCCAAATGCGTTCATAGCTGCCCTTCATACCAGGAACTCTCTAAGTTCTGCCTTATGCTGGCAAAAAGCAGCTGCTCTCTTGAAGTTGGCACCTGTTCAACCTGCTCCTCGGTTCGAACAGCGGCAGAAGCCACACCCATGCTGATGGTCATTTGGGTCATAAACGAACATATCCACATGGTCTGGGCAAACTTTGCTTTGATCGCTAAATGTATGGTATACTGTAGTGTTTATTGCTTAGATAAGATATGATGAGATATCCCACCACAATGAATAAGACATATGCAGCACACACACACATACACTTAGAAACACCCCGAAGGGAGACGATGAAGTGAGATGAAATGAGAATTCATGTTTCCTCATGCTGGGTTTTTGGCTTTGCCCAGTTGCCATACTGAGATTACTGCAGGTACACACGGTT
>Ga0126342_10010628_pt1:15000-16473 | contig 16473 bp, 14 predicted proteins | sample Cyp1metagenome_FD_92528 | JGI IMG/M metagenome (GOLD analysis project Ga0126342, IMG submission 92528) | Coral microbial communities from Lord Howe Island, Old Settlement Bay, Australia - Cyphastrea 1 metagenome | ecosystem: Host-associated > Invertebrates > Cnidaria > Coral ... | reverse complement strand
CATATATCATCATATATCATCATATATCATCATATATCATCATATATCATCATATATCATCATATATCATCATATATCATCATATATCATCATATATCATCATATATCATCATATATCATCACGTATCATCATATCATATATCATCATATATCATCATATATCATCATATATCATCATATATCATCACATATCATCATATATCATCATATATCTATATATCCTACGCATATCGATATTCTTCATCTAAATAGTTCTGCCTTCGTAGCGCTGATGCCCTGGACATCCCTGGACTCAGCAGTTCCATCCGATGGCAGCCACTCCCTGGGTCGCCGCACGTTTGATTCTCTGCAACTTTGGTACGCCCTGAGGTCCGACTTTGGGTCGTTGTCAGCAGGATGGAGACCAAACAATGACACTAATATGTTTCGAGCAACAATCCTAAAAGGAACACACACGTGTGTTATGTACTATGTATATAGTAATTATATATATACACAGAAATGTGAGGTACGATTTCCGACATCACATTTCCTATGCTTCGTGTCTCTCTCACATTCTCCCACGGCGGCCGAGTAGCGTGAACGTCATTGACTTTACACCAGGCTTTCCTGGGCGAGGGAATCATCGTTCTGTCCATCTATCTATTCTTATCTAGTCTAGTCTAAGCTAGCGCAATCTAATCTAGAATTTGAATGAATTTAACATAGTTTAATCTAATCTGATCTATCTAGTCTATCTACCCTATCTAATCTATCCTATCTTTCTCATCTATTGATTTCTTAGCCTATCTCATCTCTCTAATCTATTCTATCTAATCTATTCTTTCTGCATCTTTCTGATCTATCAAAATATCTAATCCAATCCAACCCAATCCAATCTATCAATCAATCTACGGATCTTATCATGTATTGTGTTTTTCTTAGCTTATATTATTTTGTTATACCTTATTTATCATCTCTGGGTCTCTCTGTCTGTCTATCAATCCACCTGTATCTATCCATCTACGTAGCGACGGTTTTTCTGACCAGACCTTCTGATTCTTGGAAGGTCTCCTGGAAAATCATCAAAATCATCCGGCCCTGGTTGAGCCCGACCTGGTTCTACCTGATCCAGAAACAGCGGTGCCACTTCGGTGCCATGTTGCCAATGCTTTTCGAATTCCTCGCCGGCCTGCCCATCTTGTCTCATCCCCTCGGTGAACCCGGTGAACCCGGTGAAGCCGGTGAAGCAGGACCCCCCTTTTGGTGGGTGCCCCCGGTTTCCCAAAGCATCGCAAAACTAGATGGAAAATAGGTTCTTCATGGTTCTTTCCCCCAGAATGATAGAATCAAACCTCTTCTTGTGCTAGTTTACTACGAGATGATCAATATGTGGGGATACCATGTCACCATCTAACCGCCAAAAGGGCTGCTTGATGAGTCCAAAAACCCAGCCAAGCCGCTTGCAGCCAAGCCATGACTTCTGCATCTTCC
>Ga0126342_10010628_pt1:0-10000 | contig 16473 bp, 14 predicted proteins | sample Cyp1metagenome_FD_92528 | JGI IMG/M metagenome (GOLD analysis project Ga0126342, IMG submission 92528) | Coral microbial communities from Lord Howe Island, Old Settlement Bay, Australia - Cyphastrea 1 metagenome | ecosystem: Host-associated > Invertebrates > Cnidaria > Coral ... | reverse complement strand
AACATAAACCAAGAACTTTATGGTGATAATATGGTGGTAATATGGTGATATTGTTTTGGCTTGGATATAGTTTGGATATCTCTATATATATAATATATATATATATATGAACTTGATATAATGAAAACCATTGTGTTTTCGCGCCCCCAATCTTGCATACTCTTTGAGAAATCCTGGTGTAGCAGTGCATCGTATAGATGGCTATAGAACATCCTGGCACAACTGGTTCCAGCCGCATCTCATCGCATCTCCCATCTGACCACCCAGCCAGGCCAAAGGAAGAATTGCGCTGCTTCGGCGTGGATGTCGTTGGCCTGGCCAGTGCCGGGACAATGCCAGGTCAACCACGGTCAACCGCTGGGGAAAACTCACCGGTAATCAAAGGTGGCATTGAACAAAAATCCTCTGTATATAGGTGATGCTTCCATGTTTCCATTCAAACACCTTCATTTTTGATTTATAACTGGTTGGTGGTTTCAACCCTACCCCTCTGAAAAATATGAGTTCGTCAATTGGAAGGATGACATCCCATATATGAAATGGAAAATAAAACATGTTCCAAACCACCAACCAGTTATGGGTTTCCAATTGCCATGCCGGAGAGTCGCTCTCCTTGGCTGGGAGGTCCCGGCCTGGAGAGTGGTAGAGGGAAGCGATGCTTCTGCTCTTCCGCCTGGATGGATATGGATCTATGGCAACTAAACGGGGCCCCATATGGCGGAACTAGACATGACTGGGGGGATGGCGTTAGAATTCGTTAAGTCCAATTGGGTTCATGATTTTGGATGATAAATGGCCACAGCCCGATGCATCTGGTCCGATTGGGACCTGTCAGACCTTTGGGTAAAGGGAAAATCTACCAGCCATGTAGATTTTAAGGCCCAGAATCCAAAGCTGGGAGCGATTCCAAAAAAGAGAATTGGTGAAAGCTAGGGGCCAGAACTCACCCCGAAAATCCACCAAAGACTTGCCAATCTGTGAGGCTTTTCCTCCGCAGCGAGGATGTTCCTGGGTGTCTCCACAACTTTGGTTGGATGCACCAGCTACGAGTGCCTTTGGCCCATGGCCATCGTTCTCAGATCTCCAGTTCCAACTCCTCAGGGTCGAACTGTCCTGAGTGCCACTGCCATATTTCCCCACCTACCAGGTACTTTCAGGTGTTGAGACACTGAAATCACCAAAAAAAAACGCAAAACAACTCGATTTCATTGGTTTCTGGCGATTTCCGTGGCAGGCGGACGGTAAAAACATGTAAATCTTCCATGACTTTGTCTGAAAATCGGGTACCTTTTGATCCCGCCAGGTTGATCATCAGTTTCGAAGGTTTCCCTGATGGAACAATTGCCATCTTTCGTTGAAATTGCCATCCCCATTTTCCCAGGTGCAAAACAACCACGTCATACCTATGCCATAGTTGGTTAAACTATCATTAACTATGGTTGGTTTATTACGGTAATGTATAACAACCAACTATGGTTAAAAACCACCTGTATCCAAGTTGTTTCAAGTTACCAATGCCATCTTTCAACAGCCAGGTGGGCTTCAGATCTGCCAGCTTCCGAGCGTTCTCAGGAAACCTGCCGTCGCGAGGAACCAGGGCTTGAGGGCGCGTTCGAGTTTATATTGCGCGGAAAATCAGGAGAAAAATCTGCAGACTCACCGGAATGATAGAACGGAGCTGCCTGTTTCAACCTCTCTGAAAAAATAAGGAGCGATCTTCATGGAAACAAGAAATTAAATGCCCACGGGTAATCTAATGCAATCTATATATTCTGGCAATGGAATATGTTGCATTGACATGTCTTCTCTTTTCTAAATGGTTATAAATGAATCTCCTGTTGAATCATGCAAGCATCGGTGACAATTGGGCAGTTGCATCTCAGACTGACCAAAATCTTCGATCCCCCGGGGCTGAAATGTTCACCTTCCCATATCAACTGCAGCTTCATCTATGTGGCAAAGGCAAATGTTTTAAAAACAATGGCCCCATCCCCAATACTAAGTCAACACTACAAAATAAATCATAAAATGTATCATCATACATCATACTACCATGAATGGATATAAATGGGTGGTACAAAGTGGTGCCCCCAAACGATAGCGTTCAGTTGGTGCACATAATTCCAATAGCTATGGTTTATGGTACTTATAACTATAGTTTTCATGGGGTTTATAAACCAACTTAGCTATCATTAGCCTCGGATCCGGAAGGGCCACTGTCAAGCTGCCAGCCGCCTGGCCATCCATGGGCTGGTGATAAACAATGTTTCCTTTGGAAAAATCAGCGACAAAAATCCATCAAAAATGAGAATCCCATGGGGAAAAACATCCAGGATCTCTCTCTCCATCGCCTTCTCAAGGAGTCGGAGCTAAAGGCGTTTTTTTTTGGGGGTTTGTTTCATGGTTTCTTTGCGAAAATGATCAGGTTGGATTTTGCCCGGAAGTAGCTAAGATCAAATTCGCCAGCTGAAAATCCACTGGCACATTTTGGCGTGAAGCCAACATCAGGAGACACAATAGAAGCAATATAAGATAGTAAAATATATACCTGGTGAACTTGTTTTTTCGTTGGTCCAACATTTCTGTAGCTCTAAACTCCAAACCCGCTAGCCAGTCACAAAGTTTCCTTTTAAGATCTTTCAAGATTACCACTTCCAGGGCCCCCAGGTTTGGACATGTCCACATTTCCAACTTGCTTCGAACTCACCACCAAGTCCTAAGCGGGATGACCACAACGCCTGTGCTCCAGCAATGCCCAAGGCGGAGTCTTCGAACCTCAGAAAGCTTGCCCAAAAAAACATCCACTGCGGTGGGTCAAGAAAATTTGGAGCCGGCACCATGATTCAAAAAATGTCTGTCTGAGTTTATACTGAATGAAAGCCACAAATACCAACTCAGCAACCTACAGCTATGATACAATACGTGAGATTTACTGAATTACTTGTCGCACAGCTAAATCCTGTAGGCTGAAAGGCAGGATCCCGCTATTTTTTATGTTGTCAGCATGGGACAGAAAGTTACGGATTCTCAACCCCACAAGCATTGAAGAAACAACAACATCACGACGATTGACAACAAAACCCAATGTCAGTAGCAACGGTCAAGTTACCCCAAGTGAAAAACCAATTTATATATTCTCCAATATGGGTGTGTCTGAAAATAGTGTACCCCTAATCCCAATGGTTAATGATCATTATCCCTATTAAATGGCTATAATTGGGAATATACCATATTTTCAGACAAACCTATATTTTCCAAGCGCCAATTTGGGGTAACGTCATCCCTTGCCCCACCATCTGTGCCAGGAAACACTAAGCACTTGGTGGCATCTTTGCCCAGCCTCCGCGCGGCCTCCAGGAAAATGTCTGGCCTGAAATATGAAATCTCCACCGATATTTCCCTAGCACTTACATAGGCCTTACATATGGATATATAATGATAATGGCGCACATATGAGCACCACCACTGGCGCAAATTGCATAATGGTGCTGGGTAAAAAATGGGAGCACCTAAGTGTATACCATCTGGGTATTTTTAACATAGCCATGGAAAATCACCAGTTTTAATATGTAAACCATCTATTTCTATGGGCCATTTCCCATGGCTATGTTAAATAACCAGAGGGTATATACACATGGTAGGTACCTCCAGCTCCCGGAAATGGCCATTGACCGTGACTGGATACTGGAAATCACTCTGTCTTTTCTAGTTGTGTTGCTCTAAAAGCCCTCCGGCGGTGTTTGGACCCCCAACCAATCCCAAATACCAATCCCAAATGTCTCGGAAGGTGTTTGGAGTGGGGTCTTCCATGGATTATGGATGATTATTGTCTTACCAGTGCTGTGCTTGATCAATGGGGTGTAGATGGGAAGCTCGTGGGTTGGTCATGGGATGCTTCTGGCTTATTCGAACAAATCATGAAAATTCTATGGTTTCCTAGCCACTTGGACCCACAAACATGCAAATGGCAGTCAGCAACCCTAGGGTTCAGTCTTTTGGGCGCCCAAACCCGGTGTGTTTTCTCAGTCGGCAAACCTACACTGTAGAATCCAAAGGAATAGAGTGAACGGTTTCATCTGGTACAGCCATACCCAAGCGCTCCTGCCGGCAGGGCTGGCAATTATATTGCAGTATAACTAAAATATAACCCATTATAACCCCCATTGCTGACCATATTACGATATAGTAGTTCACCTGATAATCTTGATAACCATGGCCAATCTCAGATTTTCTTGGTACATACTCCCACGCCTATAGCAAATAAAAGAAGTACTAAACCAACTAGCGGGTTTCCCCATGACATCACGGAGCCTATAGTTCCCCCATGTTCCCCCGTAACGGAAGTGGTTTTCCCATGTTTTCCCCGCGGCACAAGCCCTTCACCAAGTCGCTGAGGCTTCCCTCTTTTCACTTCATCTCCGGTGACGACCACGTCCATCAACTTCAGAATCTCCTCGGCAGGCGCCCGGAGCTCGATGGGAAAGAGTGGGCCTTCCAGAAATCCATGGGGATGACATGGAAGTAGAGACCAGCAAGACTCAGAAATGCAGATACCCTCTGGTAAACTAACATAGCTATGGAAAATCACCATTTTTAATGGGAAAATCCACTATAAATACTATAAATGGTCATTTTCAATAGCTACGTTAAATTACCAGAGGGTAACACAAAATAACACTAGTTCAAACACATGGAGCATCTCAAGATTCTTCAGGTTCATCATCATCTGAAAATTCATCGATTCCCATCTCTCCCACCTTGTGGTACTCCATCTTCTGGTTGAAGGATGGCCTGTTCGCCACTTTGCGCTGCCAAAGCCCACTAGTGCTACCAAACAGCAAAGGGAACCCCTTGGGAAATATATGGCTAGCTGGAAATCCCCTATAAGCATCAGCCATGTTTAATGACACCGGAAGGTATTTCAAATTGGATTGCCTAGATGCTAGTCGTGGCAACCTCCTCTTTTTTCAAGTACTGACCATATACATAATATACATCCATGTTTTCCTGCAGCTGTTTTGCTTGCAGAAACAATGCCATTTCATTGGTTTTATCTCCAACTTTCTGGTTCCCATTTTGTTGTGGTATGACAATCACGTTTTCCGGCAGATTTTTGCTTCCAGGGCGGCCCCATTTGCAGACACATCCATGCACATTCAAGGTGGTGCCCCGGTTCGGAATCGCTAAGTTGGTGAACATAACTCCAATTTCAACCTGTTGGGTTTTGAGTTCGCAGATATATCGAACTAGTCAACTAGCAATTTCACTGTTGGCTTTATGGCAGTTATTCTAATAACCAATGATAGATCTCTACAGTATTCTATAGTTCCCTGGTTGGTGGTTTCAACCCCTAAGCCTCGGCTCAAATCCCTACCAGTACAGCGGGGGGCTGGTTCATACCAAAGTTTGAGCGTTTTGCCGTACATTGCCCCATGGATCATAGCAACGGCTGGGACAGACATGTCGCTTTGCACGATCTTTTTACCCCGGAATGGTCCCAACTGGAAAAGGGCAGCCCAATTTCCTTGGTTGTGGATGGGGTTTTGTTCACAGATGAGCTGGTCATAGGTGTTGTACACCCCGGGGATCAGAAGGTGAGGATCTATGGCGAAGTCTCCGACCAGGTGCGTGGATGCAAGAGGATGACTGTGTTGAATGCCTTGGTGGATTGGCGTTCCCCTTTTGTGGACTTGCTCCTGACCGATGCCAGTACAATCGTTGCTCATGGTCTTTGTCCTGGGCCTGATTTGTTCCGTCTGGTTGAGGTGTGTTCTGGTGTTGCCTGTTCCTCTGTTGGACTTGGTTTTGCCGGTTTCAAGCATGTTGCCAGTGTTGAGTGGAGTCAACCACTCGCTCGCCTTCACTCTTTGTGCCACCCAGATGTCCCGGTGTTGAATTTGGATTTGACCAGTCCTGCCTGCGCTCAGTCCCTGTTGACTTCCGTTGACCCACCGTTCTCACTGATGGCAGGTATCAGTTGTCAACCATACTCCACCGCAGGCAGCCAAGGTGGATCCAGTGATGCCAGGTCGTCGACTCTCCCTGCGACACTCAGGCTTGGTCATTTGTGTCAATGCCCGCTCATCATCATTGAATGCGTTTGCCCTCCCCAGAGTAACAAGTTTGTCCAAGCTCATTTGCGGGCTTTGGAAGACCAGTTGGGGTACCGTGTCTCGGACTTGACTCTTCGACTTGAGGACAATTGGGTTGCCCGTCGTGCACGTTGGTGGGTTATTGCAGTTCACCCTTGTTTTGCACCCATTTGTGTCCCGGAATGGCCCCATCATCCGCATCTTTGCATCCGTGATATCATGCCATATGTTAAGCAGTGGCCAGATGAAGTGATGCGTGAGTTGCTCCTTGATGATGAAGAGCTCAGACAATTCACCTTGGACGGCTCCCATATGCGCAAGTATTTGGTCCAGACCTCCGGAAAACTACCAACATGTTTGCACAGTTGGGGCAGTCAGAGTAGAGCATGCCCATGCCTTTGCAGGTCGACCGGCTTCAGCGACCAACTGATTTTGCAGAGGGGTGTTTTTGGTCAAGTGCTTCCGGTACCAGTTTCACAAGGGCCCCCAAAGTACCGGCATTTTCACCCTGCTGAACTGAGCCTCCTGAATGCCATGCCACTTGTGCCAGGTATGTATCAGAACACGGTGGACTTGCGACTTGGAATCTGCGCCATTGGCCAGCTGGCCTCACCGCTCCAATCCGGGTGGGTAGGTGCTAGTGTTGCATGGCAGATCCAACATGCCTTGGGATTGCCCACTGTGGACCCTCCCGCAGTACTTCAGAGTATCAAAGCCATTCTCTTTGGTAATGTGAGGCAGTTGTTCAATGATGGAGTTCCCAGCCCTACCATTGGATCTATGGTGCAGGTTGTTTGTCCTGATTCCACGAAACTGGCATTCCCGGTACCCACAGCAGCCACCCTGCGTGACCTCAGGACTGCCGAAGCTGCTTTGAACCAAGGTGCTTGCCAGTATGGATGGACTGATGATGCTACCGGCCGTCCCTTAGGTGATGATGACTGCATCCGAGGGCTTTGCATCCGTGCCAATTTTGCCGATGCCTTGCACAGTCAAGGCCTCCCTGCATGCCCTGCCACCGACAATGCAGTTCCAGAGCCTTTGCCTGAACCAGCATCCGAAAGCGCATCCGCCAGTTGTGTTTCTGTGCCTCAGTCAGTTGATGTCGACATGGTTCCATGCTCCGTTCGGCCAGATCCTCTCAGTGGACTTACCCATTTGTCAGGTCCTTCTTTGGCTGCGTTGGTCCCTCCCTTGTTGCCTGACTTGCATCACATCCAAATCATGCGTCAAGAACATGCTGGTGTTGACAATCGTTTGTTGATCCTGCATAATCAGGGCCCCGCCATGGCAGATGATGAACTGCTCCTTCATGTCCGTGCGTGCATCAAGTTGTCTGGGCGCACTGATGTCCATATGATCGACCCTGTCCTTGCGGCCAGTTGGCTCCGTGTGGGCACTGTTGAGCAAGTGCGTGCTTGGTTCATGTCTGTGGACTCTTGCTGTTGTGCGGTCACTGTTGTCCCTTTTTCAGATCACTGGATTCCTGTTGTATGGACTCGCGGTCAACGTGGCGTTTCTGTTTCAATCTGGGAGGTGGACGGCGTTGATGTGGATGGACTTAACCCGCTGCATGGACTTATCTGCCAAGCTTGGACTTCGCCTGGATTTGCTGTCACTTGCACTCGCCGCACCTTTGGGTTGACACACTGCGGAGCTGCTGCTTTTGCGTACCTGGCCCATGTCCTGTTGGATAAGCCTCTGCCTTTGGATTTTGATGCCATTGTTGCCCTCCATGGGGACCTGCAGGAAAGTTTTGCAGCCGCCATCATGGACCTGTCTGTTGTCCCGCGTCCATGGTGTTGGGGTCTTGGAGTTCCAGACACTTTGGGTCTTGTTGCTAACCTGCTGCAATTGCATGGGGTCCCGTTGGAACAATCGGCACAGAGAGCCAAACTTGTGGTCCAGGGGCTAGGCCGTAGTGCAGTTACCAATGCCGTCACGGGGGGTACGCCTTGGAAGTCCCTCAAAGCTTTGGCCAACCTGCAATCGCCGCCTGTGCAACTTGTCCTCCCGGATGAACAACAGCAGAGGGTACTTCAGAAGAACCCCAAACCCAAGAAGCAAACGAGTCAGCGTCCTGCCATGCCTGCACGCCCTCGTGAACTTGACCCAGCCAAAATTCAGCTGGACCCTGGTGCATTTTGCACAGGGCATGATGAGCCAGTTTGCCAAGTGGACTTTGCTCAGATTGGACCGTTAGTGACAGGAGTTGCCCTGACCAACTTTGCTGATGCCACTCCCTTTCTGCAAGCAGACAAGCTGCTGACCAGCCGTGGACTTGCATTGCTGATCCTGAACCCACCCAAAGACCTGCCGACCAATCTGCAGTATGCCACTGTCAGATTCGCTGCCAGATGTGCCCTGAACCAAGAGCCCATGCTGCTCACAGGTGCCCTTGTCCAACTGGGAGGAGCAGTTATCTATCAGTACAAGGCCCAGAATACCCCTGCGATCATGTCTGTTGACGTTGCCTGCGCCAGGGTCACTGTTTTTGCTGACCAGTGGGATGGTAAATGGGAGGATTTTGCAGCCAAGCCGATCAAGCATATCCTTGCTGCCCTCCCTGCACTCCAGGTTTGCAAGATGGAATCATGCTCTTGCCCTGCTTGGCATCCGCCTCCAGATGGACCCCATGATGCACTCTTGGATGTGTTCAGGCGCCAATACCTCAATGAGGCAGGCCGGCCTGTCAAGTGGGATCAGGCCGCATCCTTCGCTGTTATGGTCAGATACATCAAGGCGCTGGAACCCCAGGTTGTCGCAGTCAGTGGCCAAAAAGGTGTGTATGTTGAGCCGAAGACGGAAGACGCCGCCCAGCCTAGCGGAGACTTTCAGGTGATCTGGCTCCCACAGCATGATTATGCATCAGTGGCACACATGGCCAAATGCGAGGCTCACTGTGTTGGCATTGCAAGAACTGGTCGCCGATATGGACTAAGGGTGCACACAACTCACTTTCAGCAAGTGTTTGCCAGTGTCAAACCAGACGCAGTCTTCCTTGCACCAGGCTCCCGGATGGTTTTCCATTGCGGCCCATGGCCATATGGCAGTGATCGCAAAGGGCTGGCACGCACCCTCAAGGCCAGCGGTTGGGAGTGCAGGCCGCTCCAGCCCCTGCAGAGCGCCCCAGGAGGACTCATGTGGTCTGTCCAGGCCAATGTGGAGCCACCAGCCAATGTGATGAGCATGCACCACGGCCAGGTTGTCATCACGCGACATGATGCACGTGCAGCCATGCCAGAACCTGACATGAGAGTCATCGGCCAAGCCAACACGGTCCAGCTCTGCTCAGTCACAGATGGTGCAAGCCATGGAAGCAAGCTGCCAACCAGCTGCCGCCACAGCCTGCAAGTGCCCCTTCTGCCTGTGCTCTTCAGGAGCTGGAACAGAGGATCGAGTCCAAGGTCCTGGCCAAGATGCCGATCCAGGCAGAACGCATGGAAGTGGACGATCAGGACACTCGCATCTCCCTCTTGGAGCAGCAGATGCACCAACTTACAAGTCGCCAAACGATTCTGGAGTCCACGGTCACTGACCACCATGCCCAAAACACCGCGCAGGCACAGGGGTTGCAACAACAGATGATGATGCAACTCGAGATGCAGTCCAAGCAGATGCAGGGCATGTTATCTGATCAAATGTCCCGGCTGGAGCAGATTTTGGCGAAGAAACCCCGGACCGAATGAGGGGTTGGGAGCTCTAGAGCGGTGCCCAGCTCTGGAGTGTCCCGTTGGTCTCTCAGACCTGTGCGGGCAATTTTTTCCCTTTTGCTGTTTACTATGCTGTGCCGACTTGGGGAAGCACGTAAACCTGGACCAGAAGAAGCTCCATGGTGCCTGGGGATTGGTAACCCTTCGGGGCTACAGGGTAAGTATCATGTTTTGAGCAGTGTTCCAGCTGACGTG
>Ga0126342_10010627_pt1 | contig 16476 bp, 18 predicted proteins | sample Cyp1metagenome_FD_92528 | JGI IMG/M metagenome (GOLD analysis project Ga0126342, IMG submission 92528) | Coral microbial communities from Lord Howe Island, Old Settlement Bay, Australia - Cyphastrea 1 metagenome | ecosystem: Host-associated > Invertebrates > Cnidaria > Coral ... | reverse complement strand
TCATATTATATTATATCATATCATATTATATTATATCATATTAAGTTATATTATATCATATATTATATTATATGTTATATTATATGTTATATATTGTATATTAAACATTAAATATCATATATTATATATCATATATTATGTATCATATATCATATATTTTAAATCATATATTTTAGATCATATATCATATATCATTGTAATATATATATATATATTATATCATATTATATTTTATTATATTATATTTTATTATATTTATAGTTATAGTTATATGATGTATATTTATATTTAAATTATATTATATTATATATATATTATACTATATTATATTACGTATATTATATTATACTATACTATACTACACTATATTATATCATATTATGACAGATATTGTATACGCCGTAAGTGTAAATGGATCATATGGATACAACATATTTCAAAATAGTTTAAACATAATACATAATGCGATATTCTGATCGACAACATGTGAGGATACATTGCACCAGGTGCCGGCGCCTCCCAACGGGATGCGACCTTCACGATATCCATGGCCCAGAGTTGCGTCCGCATGCGCGTGCGGTCGATGGTTGCAAGGTGTCGCGCCACCAAGGGATCCTCCATATGCTCCTGACATCTGCAAACGTTTGGGCATTGGCTCAGAGCTCTGAGGATCTACCGAAGATCTACCTAAGTATCTACCCAGGTATCTATCTGAATCTCATTCTCGTTCTGGTTGATGAATCAGCCACCTTTTTCATGCTGTGCTCTGCTTAGCAACTGATCTTTTTGTTGGGCTACCATCAGGAGATTGAATCAGCAAGGAAACCCATGGGGAAACCCATGGGGAAACCCCGATCCTCAGGGAGACCGCTGGCCACATATGTGAAACGCTCCTCGCTGCAGCGGCACGTGGAGACATGGACCTCGGGGAGAAACTGAACGTGTCTCTGTGTGTAGGTTGGTTTGCCTGTCACTCTCCCTCTCTCTCTCTATTATATAATATATATATATATATAAATATAATATAATATAATATAATATATTATATTATATATATATATATATTGTATATATTATATATATTATATATTATATTATATATATATATACGTATATAATATATAAAGAAAGACATGTTCAAATGTGATTTTATTCCCGTTTGCCTCCTTTTCCTTCGTGGTGAACTCATCAAACAGATCCAAGATCTTCCGCGTAATGACACACAGCAGGCTTATGTCTAAGGTCCGAAGTCATTCAGGAAATAGCTGCAACATGCTGCAACAATCATTACGGTCTACGTTAGAGTCTGTGGATGGGATGTGGCTGGTGCCCCTCCCATCTGGAGACATTTTGGATAATATATATTAATATATCTCATACATTTAGCCGCACCGGAAACTGCAGAACCGGCTTAGCTTCCGAGATGCCCAAACAGATGCGCTTGCGACAGGTGATGCCTTCTGCTGTGTACAAAGCACAGCCCATCCTCGATCAATGAAAGAGGAAAATATACTGCCTGCATCATGGATTCCAAAGAGTACTTTCCATAGATTCGTGCTGATTTCATAACCTGACCACATATTCATACGTAATCTGATACATTTGTTATCAGTTTGCTCAATCTCATTCCCCAATATTGGTCATTTTTGCTGATGATCGATCCGTCATGACCGCCCCAAAGCATGAGAATTTGGATCAACGAGCATCGGCTGCGCAGATTGGCCTCTTCACCTTGCTGGTGAAGTCCGTTGCCATCGTAGATCAAGTGGCTCTCGGCATAGGAAGGGTCCCAGAAGCGACGGCAGGAATCCGACACCAGCACCTGATCACTGAAAGTTGCTTCAAACATCTTCAAACATCTCCCCAAATGGGAAAAGTATGGGGAAGTTGCCCCAATATAAAGTCCTTTGGTTGTAAAGGGGCCAGTTTGGTATCATCATTTAGCTATTGGTTGTGGGGGAAGACAACCCCTGATCAACCACAGGGAAAGATGGTGGATGGTTATCTGTTGGAATTGGGCATACCATTGGACCATGGATCCCCCGAAACGATTCGTTCATCCCCAAAAACTTGGAAAATATGTTGCAGATATGGATGAGCCATATGCCAAAAATAGCAGTTGATCCCCAAAAATGCCATTAAAATCATAGGGAATGAATGATTGGACCTAAACCACTGGATTTTGGGGAAACTTTTCCCCATTTTCCCCATGTTCTTTCCAGACCAAGCCATATCAAATCCCCAGGTCGATGTAGCACTCTGACCACATCCGCCATCTCGACGGGGATCGTCGGTCGCATCCATCCACGGAACATGGGCAGCGAATGTCCAGGGATTGTGGTGGTGCTCACCTGCCTTGGCTGCCCCTGGGAAGCGGTAAGATCGGAGGATTCAGTTGGGATCTGCAACCCCCCCCCAAAAAAAAATCGAGAAAATCTGGATTGCTACACCATGAACCATGGGAGTTCAAGAAACACTGTTCGAAGAATTCGAAGATGTTCAAATTCTGGATTGTTAGTATCATAGGACCTCCCAAGGATTGGAATGTAATAATTGACAATGTCAAAACAAATAGCCCATGTGCTAAGTGATTTGCTGATCAAAAAGAAGCACGCTTCAAACCGTTTGGAAGCTAAGATAGAGTATCACCCCAAGTGTCCCAGGCGAACACATTCATGTTACAATGTCACCATCATTCCAATGATCTGCCTTTGTTAAATGGTCAAATCTCTGGCAATTTTATGGCATCTAAAAATTCATAAAAAATCTAAAAGCCAATCATTTTCCATCAACTTCTCAGCTTCAGACCAGTGACACATCGCCCTCGCTGCTCCAGGCAGTCCAGGTCCGTTCCGAGGCCGCTTCCGCCAAGGCCTCCTCGGCCAGGCGTTGCCACGCAGCGGGCAGGCTGGAGCTGCCGTTGAGGTCCGCCATGGAAGGAGAAAGCCAGCGGCCTGACAACAGCCTGAGATCCTGAGATCGTTGTGGTTTTCATATGGTTTTTATATGGTCTCCATGGATCTTTTGCTGTCTCATATGTCTCATGATTCTTGATGATTGGTTCATGATTGATGGTTATTTGATGGCTATTGATGATACATGCTTCTTGTTGAGAACTTCTAGGATTCGTTTCCAGGGTTTTCATTCATGAGTTGGGCAATGGGCCGGTAGCATTTGTTGTTTGCAGGGTTAATGCTTTCCCTCGTCGGCAGGAAGGCAATCAGCTGCCAAAATTCTGGTGCATCTTGGAATGGGGAATACAGATTCTTGCACGGCTGCGATAAGAGCAAGCCAACGCGCGTGAAACAAAATGCTCGCACTTTCTGCCAGAGGATTGACTAGATGACTAGATCTTATCAATTCTTATCAGGGTAGGCAGGTCCATGAAGGTCCCAAAAGTCGTTAAATCACCTGCACCACGACTCTGACTCTGACTCTAGCTGTATAGTTCATAACCAGCAAGCCGTAGGTCGGAGTCGTATCCGTCCGCCTTGGGCCTGTTGCCCCCCCCATCTCCTCAGGTCATGTTACATGGGATCAATGGGGTATGCTCATCCATCTCATATTGGAATCCAAAGATAATGGGTATATAAATCACCATGAAACTGTATTGCTGACCATCCCCAAAAATAAGTAGGCAATCAAGCTTTTGATCAAGGCACGTTTGTTTAAATATAATAATAATAATAATATTAATATATTATAATAAATGCTATAGTCAAATACCGTCTCACTTGCTTACAACCCCCGACCAACTTCACCAATCATCCTAGCAGGTCCTAGCACTCTTGGGAACTTTGCTGCCACGTTTTGAGATGCTGTCCGCCAAGCTTGGAAGTTTGCTAAATACTGGTTTGCAAACCACACCCAAACAACTCAGTGAGGGAAAGGACCAAGAACAAAACTCAGTCATTCACAATGAAGCAAGCACATAGTCCTAGTCGGCTAATGAATGCTGAGTTTACACAACAAAAACATACAAAAACCATCAAACAATGGGAAACGCCTGTCTGCCCACCACAGTTTTTTCGGTCCCAGCCACAGGAAGCATCGCCATCTCTGCTACTGACGCTGCCACGATGCCCCTCCCGATTTCGGCCACGAGGCTTCACCGGTGGCAGTGGCTGGTCCTCAGCGGCAGTTTGGAGTACTTCAATGGACACTTGGGACAATTATTGGGGCTTATGGATATTTATGGATATTTTATTTATTTATCCATAAATAGATATCCATAAATATCCATAAATGGATATCCCAATTTATGGATGTGTTTGGATTTATTTTGATGGATATTTATGGATATCTAATATTGATGGATGTTGATGCTGGAAAAACCGGCCAATGTTTGGTAGGGTGGTGTGGGTGGGGGTGGGCTATTAACCTTCATGTTGAAATGCACACAATGCACACTATCATAATGCTAGGTTTAAAGTTCAAAAGATCTCCTCTTGCACTTGCTAACTATCTTGATGCTACGTTAACAGGATTTTCTCTTGCGCTTGCAACGAGGCCCAAAGCCAGCCTTGTGGGCGCACACAGGTGGAATCGGTTGCACATGGAAGAAAATCAAAGATAAGATTCCACCGAGCATTCATACTAACATACTAGAAAGAAAGGCAAGATCAACAAAGATTTGATGGCCTACGTGCGGCAGTGGCAGTGGCGCTCAAGGCACAGAAGAGACTGCGTGCTGAGAGCGACTGCCAGGCAACTGCAAAAGCGAGTGAACATGTGAGGGTAAAAAGAGAAGTTGACAGACAAAGGGTTCCAAAACTGTGATAAAGCGCGATTTATTAAAAAACATGATGATATTGAAGAAATTGTTCAGCCTTTCAAAAGGCTATTTTCGCTGCCAAGCGCAAGGGATTCTAGCTTTCAGGGTGAAAATACCGTCCTGTGAATGGTGATTATAAAGCAACTTATAATTGGGATTAATTGGGTGGAAACATTTTGGTCACCCGATTCCCAATGTTCGGACGCATGGCCTACCCGCTTAGCCTCTGACTGAACAGCCACGTAACTTCCCAACTCCCAGGATCATTGAACCAACGCCAGACATCCAACAATAAAGATCAAATTTACAAAAAGTGAATCATTAGATCGTCCTCTAAAAAGGAAAAAAAATCTTCGCCCACTAACGTCTAAGGTCGCTCATGCGTTCCCATACAAGGTATACCAGGCCTTCACAAATTGTGATGGGAAACCCAGAGCTCCAGGGCTCCCCCGCGGGCATGGGAAATGGTTGGTCGATGCCATCCTCATCAAATAGCAATGGCATCCCTGGCGCGTTGCCGCATCCAAGGCCATGAGGCCATCAATCCAAGCCAATGACGGCAGTTATTTTTTTGGCCATGAGGTGGCTCAAAAAATCCATGGTGCCTACACCTCCTGAAGTGGAAAACCTGTGTGGTTTTTCCATATGTTTTTCCTGCAAAATCACCAGAGCAAGGGACTTAAACATGCTGAAGGCAGACACTCGGGATGATCTTGCAGCTGATTCATCACCGGGCTGTTCTTCAACCGTCGAACCTGGGCCGATCAAGTCATGGAAAAAAACGCCACCACGGATGAACCCAGTCTGCCACTTCGAATGAGATATCATATTGGTTGATGGGGTCATACAATATCAAGGTTACATGAAATGTGAATGTATACTTAGAATGTACGGCAACTACATTTAAATGTACGGATGTTTGAATATACGAACTGGTATGTCGTTACCGTACGTATGTGATTCATGATCCAGGTGATTTGATGCTAAAAAAGGGCTGAAGCATCCAAAAAGAAACAAACAAAGACCGTCGCTCAACTCCGACCCCAGGGGTTCCCCACATTCTCAGTGAGGCCCTGGACCCTTGCGGGCGTCACCTTTCTGAATTGGTAGATGAGGGATGATGAAGGATGATGAAGGTAGATCATAGCTGGATAGTGTTCTTTCTGCACCCGACAGCTCATGGCAGCGAACAGCTATCAGCTATTCGGTGGTCAACAAGGAAACGAAGCTATGAATTGTGGATGTGTCGTTTTGTGAGATGATGGCAATTGATGGCACCTCTCCAAAAACAAGCAAGTGTTTGGCAGGCTTTCCTGACCCACTCCTCCAAGTCATTTTTATATAGGGTGGCGTTGCCTGCTGAGTACGGTTCATACCACTAGGCGTCACATCCACCACCCATGACCTTTCCAGATTCCAGGCATTCGAAACCAGGGCTGAAACACTTTTTCCATCATTGAAACGAAGCATTTGGCCATTAATATCATTAATGGCATTAAGATAAACCATGATAAACCCCAAGTCCGAAAAAATCACTTCGCTTCAGATCTTTGACCTCCAAAATTCCCGAGTTTTTGCCTCGACGATCTTTTTGGAGTTGAGGCCCGGTAGACATTTTCGCACGTCCACGCCGTGGAACTGTCCAATGAACCTGGAATTTTGCGGGTCCTGAAAACACCAGTGGAATTCATGTTACCCTCTGGTAAACTAACATAACTATGGAAAATCACCATTTTTAATGGGTAAATGATGCCATTAGTGAATTTGAATTGAATCAGATACAACTACTATACAGTATACACATGTATACACTAGTCATCATTGTCCATCAAAGATCTCGTGAATGTCTGCGTCATTGGATGTGCTTATCCTAGCGCCATGAGCTTGGCTTCGTGGAACCAACGCCCTATCGCCTCTCACAGACATCCTGTGTGCGGAAGTTAATGAAGCCGTACCTATCATGGCAGTGCGCGTGGAGGGATGTTATCACCCACGTTGGAGAATCATCTTCCCAATCTTTGCGCTCGCTGCTTCATAAGCACCAAAGTATGGCTATACTTTAGAGTCCTAAGGTACAAGGTAGATACCAGTTTGATGCTGATGATGCTGTTATATCTGTTATCATCCAAACTCTTTACTTGCAACATTGGATGATCCCTGCAACAACCTCATGAAAATGGCACTTGTCAAATCTTGTCAAACCGAACGCGGATGTTTCTTCGGTGTCGCTGGGGCAAAGGGCACCCGACATTGCACTTGTTCTTGAAGTCAATGGGGAGGTACATGAAGTCAAACCTGCGAAAAGGCGGCGTTATCTGCCGTCAGTCTGAGAACATGGAAGAACCGATCATCCGTTTTGAGAGTTTTTCCAAGGCAAAGATCATGAAATGTGGAACAAATATGGAACAAATATGGAATGATGTGGTTAGATTATCGATATCTCTGGTTCTGGGATCCCAGGGTACAATTTTCTGCGATTTTTTGTGCTTTGGGATCCCTGGGCTCCCGGACTCGCCCGAAAATTCGAGGCTCAGCTGCTTGATCAACATCTCTCTGGTGTACCTGGTACCATGTCCAGTGGCTGGCAATTTAAGCACCATGCAAGATTTATAATCCATGTTTCAACATATCTGGTCCAATATATCTTGTAACACCCCTTGTAAACGACTTTTTTTAATTGACTTAAGATCATTTTTGTGTGGCTTCTCCAAAAACTGTGCCCAATGCTTAGAGCGCATCCCTTGCCACTGCGAGGCACTTGTTGGGGATATTTCGAAGCATGACCGTCGTGTACGGCCTGGCGGCCATGGGGATGACCCATTCGGAACTCAACGAGTTCATCACGAGTTCATCACGTGGTTGGTGATATACTGTTAATATTAAATTAATGGTTATTATATGGTTAATGATGGTTCATAATCATCTGGTTGGTGGTCTCAACCTACCCCTCTGAGTAGGAGTTCGTCACTTGGGATGATGACATTCCCAATATGATGGGAAAAATAAAATTCATGTTCCAAACCACCAACCAGTTATCATATCTTGTCATATCTTTCAAGGGTTTCCCAAAATGGGGGATTCTGTATAGCAGCTCCAGCCATAGAACACAACAAGTACCCGCAGTCCTCCATACTTCAAGCATCTTAAATTAAGAACTTGAAGGACTACATCCAACAAACACAACACAACCTCCGAACACTTCCAATTCCCACTGGGTCTCCGCGGCTCGTTACCCTCGGGGCGTTCCTGGGCTTGTCCCATAAATGGCCCGGTTTGAAACCACTGGCCATCCATGTAGCAAAAAAAAATGGAGGTCACTACCTCCGCCCCACTGGACATCTCCCTAGATCCATAGCTCGATGAGCTTCGTAGGGAATGGCCGGCGTCTTCTTCTCCTTGGAAGATTCGCCTGGATCCCCAGGTGCACAGTAGACGCAGATGGGTCAATTATTTAAGGCCGCAGTTGGTCATGTTCTAAGGCAATATCAGAAAACATCAATAGACCGTTTAATTCATTATATGTCACATTATTTCATTGTATTATGTATACCTTGAGAACCAAAACCCGAAGAAATCCTAGGGTGTCAAAAATAACCAGGGTTTTGGAGGTATTTTTATCCATTCTAAAAGTACGGGCTAGGTACGGGTTAGTACGGGTTAGGTACGGGTTAAGTATAGCTTCAAAATCAATACCCGAGGTCTTCAATCGAAAACTGAGGTTTTCTGTTTTTTTCTGAAATACCTCCGGTTCTTGTATTGACCCGAAGAATTCTTAGGGTTTGGGTGCTCCAGGTATTTATGTATATATATGTATAAATATGTATAATTTGGTCTTCCAGAAGTGTGACCCACACCATGGAAACAACGGCCAGAGCCAAGGTCAGAGTCAATCTCAAAGGGACATTAGCTGGTGCCTTGGACGTATCGAAACCGTGATTCATCCGCCCTGACCTGCTTTGCTCTCAACCTTCTCTTTGGACGCCTGCACATGCTCAGCTGTGACTGACCTTTCTGGAATCTGAAGACAACGAACAACACCAGGGCAAATATTGAAAACTCTCTATCATGGGTATTATGGTCATGGTGCACAGTATATACTTCGACTCAGGCGACAGGCGGCAAGCAGAAGACTTGTTTTGGCTCTAAAATTGAAGGTGCATGCACAAACAAGAGAAATGGATCCAAGGATATTTCTGTCACCATAAAGAGAAAGCCGTACACCAGGATGACGTTGTATTATGATGTTGCACTCGTGTGTCGAATCGATAAGGAATTTGCAGAAGCTCCCGATGGAAAGGTACAGAAACAGGCAGCGGCCTCCCGTTCACCTCTTGCCTCGGGGGGCTCTGCCATCCTTTATCCATCTCTATCCATTCTGGGTTGAAGCAGGGCTATGTTTGATGACAGCCAGCATCAAGCCAAAGAAGATTATGCGGCAGTGCCCCGTGAATTACGGGTAGATCAGCACCAGGCACCAGGCGCCATTTTCAAACATTTTCAACATTTACCAGGCGCCATTTTCAACATTTATACCAGGATTTTGTGCACCTTGATGCTCTAAAAAGATCCATTGAAGCTCAAATTGAAATTATGGTTGCACCATGTTGCACCACCTGGATGGTCATACGGCTGAATCTGAAAGGAAAAGGTGTTTGAAAATCTGGCAACCATTTGTGATACTCGAGGAGAGTCAAGGTACAGGTAGGATACTTTAGAGCCTACGAGGATTGCCGCGGGAAGTGGTGCCAATCATCTACTAATATCTATCTATATCTGATGATTGCAACACCAACCCCAACTTAATCTTTCTGATATATGTTTTGGAAAGGCAACCCAGCCCGTGCTTCCCCAAGACCCTCACCCTATCTTCTTTTCCTGTGCCTTTCTCTGCCTGATTTCGCCCACAAAGACATAAGAACCGCAAACAATTGATGCCACTACGATATTATCAGCAAAACAAACCATGGTCACTAAAAATGATGTGGTTTCAATCTCGCCATAAATTTCTATCCCAACATTGACAATGTGTGCTTCATTATATATATATATATATATCCATCTGTTGGAGCTGTTCATCGATCTCCTGGCCATGGACGCCATGGACATCATTTAGGTATTTAGACCAGCTGCGTTGCTTGTCACTTGTGAGAAGTCGAAGTAGTCGAAGTTCCATCCGAAGCTGGAGCAAATCAAATCAAATCAATATCTTCCATCAGAATTGCTCCATCAACAAAATTTATCAGAGAAATTTCTGCACTTCGCCATCCATCACCATCACCCCATCACCATCCGGCGCCTTGCCCTTTCCTTTGCCTTTTCTCTTCTCCTCCTGCGCTTCGGCCGGACAAAAACCCTGGATACTGTGCACGGTGATCATCGCCGCAGTGGAGAAACATGGAGAAACTACGAATTATGTGTACATGATTTACGTATGAGAAACTACGAATTGTCCATTCCATGTTTGTTGAAGAGGGTACTGTGTCATGATATGTCATGATATGTCATGTGTCAGTCCTTTCTGGTGTCTTCCCAGGTTGGCCAGTCCCAATCTTCGCGCCATTCACGCTTTCCTGAGTCCTGGCACAATGAGGCTGCTCAGCGTGCTCCTCGTTGCAATATGATCAAGTTCTGCTGAAAGGTGGATACTCCGATTGAAAGAAAAATGTCGAAATTGTGTCTGTTGAAAGCATCCAAAATCCGCCCTGCCTGCCACGAACTGTCTCGCCAGTCCCAGGAGTTCTGCCAGTCGTTCCATTTCGAGTTGTCATGCCTCAGGACGGATCCTGGGAAGCTGATGATGAAATTGATGAATACACATTCATTTTATGGTTCAAATGTCTACAAAGTTGGTACCAAGCTGCGAAATCACAGACTTTTCTCAATTTCTGTTGCTAAAATCTCCGTCTTTGTCCCACCCCCCTTTCCGTTGGGTACAGTATCCACGTTTTTTCGTTTACCACCAAGCAGGTTTTCAATAGAGGTCCAGCTTCCACCCCTGAGAAAATGATGTGCAGTTCCAAGCAGCTCCCAACTCTTTCGCCTCTCTCCATTGGTTGCCGGCTGAGCCTTGTGACTGGTGCTGCACGTAGATATCATAGATATTCATGTGTAGTAATGATGAAGGGTGATGAATGATGTCTATATATATAATGTATGCCAACATATGCCAACATCATCTCACATCCAATTATCCACATCTACCATCATCTGCCATCATCTACCCACAAACATTTCCAAAGCCACATTCCTCGTAGATTCCCATCGCCCGCCCGGGCCTCGTTGCTGTTGGACCAGCCGTGCTCGTTCCGGTCGCGGTCGCGGTGCTCGCGGTGCTCGCGGTCGCGGTCGCGGTCCTTGCCGTTGCGCATCTCGCGGTGCTCCTTCTCTGGCGTGGTGGCCTTCTCAGCGGCTTCCTGGAGCCATGGGCGGAATGGCCGAGGGAAACTGGAGGGAAATGGAGGGAAACTCTGGGAAATTCAAGTGGGATGATATCAGTCCATATCAGTCCTATCTTCGAATTCTAACTTTCTGGGTGTCAGTTTCTATGCCGCAAATGACAGCAGTGTCCTCCTCCCTCCTCAGCTCGGTGATCTGGGCGAGGTGTTCCTCCAGGGTGCACCCTTCCATCCACAGGACGGCAGGACGGCACTTGGATCTGCAGCTGGATGATCCAGTTTGAATATCTGATATATATCTGATTCATACTTCACTTGGAATTTCTGCACTGCAACATCAATCCCAATTAGACCACCCCTCAGTTGAACATGATTTGCCATTGCTGCTATTGGATCCGGTTTCTGTCTAATGATGGGGGATGGGGTGGATGTCCATCCCTGGAATGGCAGCACCGGGTTGTCGAAACATTCCAAAACATCAGCTACAATTCGCATCCCCGTTACAGCAATAAAAATCAGGATCAACATTCAACATAGGAATACTATATGTATATAATTGTATATATATATATATATGCACAATCATCATCACCACCACCACCATCATCATACTCACCCAAGGCCCAGCATCTCACCCCACGAACCCAACAGTCCCAACAGTCGTGAACTTGCTCTACGTAATCCTGTTCCAGTTCTGCTTCCTGAGAATCCGGTCTCCCTGCCTGTGGCCACTGGACAGAAACGCACACTGATTCAAAGTTGATGCAGTTCCCTTACAGCTACCAAAGTCATCCAAAGTCATCTGACCAACAGATCACTTTGGGGAAAATCTACAGCATTGACCATTGGGACCATGGTCAAATGACCGGAATTTTGAAGGTACCCCAAAAGGTCCAAAGAATCTCACGGCACCTGCATCTCGGCTGTCTGCATCTCTGCCGCACGCTGCAGCTCCTGAAGGATCCCTTCGTCAACTTGCGAAATTCAGAAATGACCTGAACTTTCCTTAAATGTATCCAAATATCTGGTAAATATCATCAAATATCTGGTGATTGACATTACAAAATGATTCTCTTCGGTTCCTTTCAAGGGCGGTTCCTTTGAATAGCTGCCACTTACATTCTCCATCGTTCTTGGCAAGTTTGCAAGCTTCACGTCCAGTGGGTTCAGGTTTCTTCACATTTGACACACAGAGTTACAAAGGCATTTGCTATTCCCATTGTCAATGAATATGGCTCCAAGAATAATGTAGAAAGAGCCACATTAAAATCATATGAGACTCTCAAAGAAATGCCTCCTAGCTGCAAGCGGGGCCATTCCTCACCACGTTCCAGGTTTTTGGAAGTTCCTACAGTTCCTGCCATTCCTTCACCGTCCTGTTGAAACTCCGGACTCATGATGGTTTGCCTAGGCAGTCTCGAGTCACCTCCATTTGGAACATAGCCATGGAAAATCCACCCATTTTTAATAGGTAAACCATCTATAAATGGGCCATTTCCCATGGCTATGTTAAATAACCAGAGGGTAAACATCTGGAAGCTCCGGGCTTGACACCAGGGCCCCAGGGCCCCAACCCGTCCATGGCCATCGATCCATCCATCCCCATCTGCCAGAAAGGCATAAACCTCGGACAAAAAACGCCGGCCAGATGTGGTCGCGCTTGTTTCAAGCCCACTTGTAAAGCACACATCCTTTGAATCATCAGAAAAATCATACCGTAGTACATATAATCTATCATATAATAGCAAATAATAGCTAATATCATATAATAATATATCATATCATAGTCATTAAAGTCTATATCATGGTCTGTATTAGTATCAAATAGTATGTAAGGCCTATGTATAATAAAATCAGAGGGTGCGATTCAGCATAGAGATCGGCTAAGCTTCAGCACATGCTCTGCATGTAGTTTTCTTGGCACATCTCTGGGGTCATGAAGGCCATTCCCTGCCGGCACGGTTGCGAATGTCCAAAACTGGAAGGAAAAACACATCATTTTGGCCACAGCAAACATGTATATATATATATATACTATATATATAGTCATATGTAGTCATATAGTATCATATATAGGATATTATAAGATAATATCATGTAGTCATGTCAGTATCATATTGTACCACAGAAAAATGTTTGAAAGCGGTTTGGTCTTTGAATTCCGGAGGCTCAGAGTTCAGTGTGGCTCAGGATTCTAGTGGTTGGTTCATGGTGTGTAGTCGTCACCCCAAGGGACAAATGACGGTTCCAAATAGTATTGGACCATATTGGAAGAAAAACAAGATAGAACATGGAACCGGTGACCAACATTGAGATCATTGAGTTTTGGCCAATGCTTGAATGATGACATCCTCTCCATGGTCTGTGCTTGAGGCGTCCCCAAAGGCGCCTGGAAACCACCGTTCATGGCCAGTTCCTTGGTCCATGAGAGCAGCCATGCTGTTGGAAACAGACCTGAAAAACCTCTTGATTCTTAAAATGACAGTCGAGCGAAAGAGAAAAACCCTACCTTGTTTGATTGAAATACACAATAAGTTGTTAGAACTGGGTAACCGCACAGAGTAGTCCATCTCACCATTCTCCTGGCTTTGGGACATCGCACAACATCGCGAAAGCAAAAAAGTGGCCTTGCCGAAACCTCGAAAAGACTCAAAAACAATAGAAAAATTGAATTGTTTAAACACAAAAAATAAAATGATGCGTAGCCTGTCCCTCAAGCGTTCGTGACACATTCACAACCCCACAAACGTCACAGCACCTCGCCATCGTAGGCAGGAGGTAAACCTCAGATCCCAGTCAACTCATTTGTGAAGTGAGGAGTAATTAGTCAACACGATTCTTTGTCACTTGCGAGAGGGTGCAGTTACGAGTTTCTATGTGAGCTCCTGGTCAGAGAGGGGGCACTTTTTCTGTGCGGGTTCCCAAGTTCTGGCACTTTTTCTAGGTTGGTTTCGGCACTTGCTGAGCCCTCAGCCCATCTCTGGCATGTAGCCATAGCCATTGAAGTCGGCCTTGCTAACCCGCTGGATCCCTCACTGGGTGACTGGGAGATAGGATTATGTCCAGTTAAGGAATTATACAGAAAAGATGTAGACTAGATCCAAGAGATATCTCCAATTCATCACTTGAAACAGCGCAGGATTGCTCGGTTTCCGATTGCATGCTGCCTGTGGCGGGAAGGATGACTGCAAGAATGGCGAAGGTGTGGTCGGCACCACATACCTGTCAGCTGCAGTTGTGCTCAACTTGCCATTCCCGAGTTCAGCTACATGTCAGCCTAAGCAAAAATCAATGCAGCATCGTGTGACCCGGATAATTACATCGAAAGATAATATTACCACTCCCACTTATATTGAGTTTATAAATGTGTTTAAATGCTAAGTTCCTATCAAACTGTTTGGGACCAACTTCGGCACAATCCAGGGTGAACCACTGAAAAATGTGTGTGTGTGTGTGCCCGCGCCCAGCCACTAAAACATGGAACGAACCCACGTTGTGCCCAAAGATGTCTCCATACTAATCATTCATCATCATTCCTGTGGGATTGCAATTCCCAGATGCAATTTCTGCATTCATAAAAAGTACAGTATATAAACTTATATAGATTGGTGGTTTTACTACAAATACTCCCAATGAGTTTCCTCATTTTCCCAGCTTTTCCCAGCTTTTCCCCAACTTCTGTCGGCGGACGCTGGTTCATTGCCCATGTTGGCGGCCTGAGACACGGATCCCATGTCCGGTCGTGACGAAAAATTCGGTCGTCCAGAATTGGGGCTGAGCTTTCGGACCACTTGTGCCACAGACTCGCCATTGGATGATGTCCTGAAACGTCAAAAAACGGCGGTTCAGAAATGTGGTCCTGAAAAATCTACTGTTTGTGGAGATCATCCAATGGCGTTTCACACCACAAAAATTTCGGATTTGTTTGTGGTGTGTAAAACTCACCAGCAAAAATATACTGTGGATGTCAGGATGTCACCAGAAAATTTGTATGAGATCAACAGGGCATTGGAAATGATCGCATCAAGCGTTGCGTGGTGCAAAAAGACACTGAAACATCCATTTATGAAACATTATAAAACGACAGTGGTTGATGTTGATAGAGAAGCTTCCGAAAGTTCCGAAAGGGTAAAAACAATCAGTTCAAGCCGCTGTTTCCCAAGTGGCACCGAGATGTGTGATGCCGTTGTCCCACGCTGATCCTCTTGCGAGTCTTTGGAAAATGTGTCGTTGGTGAATCTCCCTCCACCTGGTGATGGGAGATCCGGCATCAAGGGAAGTGGAATGAAAAGAGTCCAGTAAAATCTGAACTTTCAATGCTTTCAATGCAAATTCATGCAAGTAGTCTGTCGCCTAGCACATTCAATCATGATCAATCATGTCTGAGGCGCTACTATCCCTACTGTGTGCAAATGATTGCAACATACTGAAACTGGTGCCGATGAAGCTACCAAATGGTTCATGATTGAACCATCCAAAATGGGGTGTATGTCGTTATCTTTGTTGATTAAACCTGCAACTAAGTGCTTCAATGTGTTCAATGGCTTTGATCAATATTAATGCAGTTGTATCCATCATGTTGTTACGTAAACCATCCAATGAAAAACGCGCTTTTCCATGATATATGTCCAAAAATAATATGTTTAATCTTCATAGATGTCCATTAATATATCCAATATAATATCACCAAAGTAATCATAGTATAATCTCCAAAATAAAGTACTAATGTTGGCTAATACTCTATAATAATCCTAATCATAAATATATTCAAAGAAAAAATACTATTCATAAACATATCATAGAGAGAATACTCTATATTCATAATAATACTCTATATATATAATAATTAATACTATTCATAAATACATGATAATACTAGTCATAAACATATATCATAATACTGTATATATATAGCTAGGATTATTAACACTTTTCAGAATACCCTTTGGTTATTTGACATAGCTATGGAAAATGACCAATTTATAGTCGATAAACATTATATGTTATGATGATTTAACTATTAAACATGGTGATTGTGCATAGCTATGTTCAACAACCAGAGGGTATAGCCCAATCAAATCCCATTAAACCCTTAAACCCTATTAATCCCATTAAGTCAAATCCCAATCAAATCCCATTAAACCCAGAGGGTATATTAAATCCCTATTAAGTCCAGATATTTACTACCATCTGGTTATTTAACATAGCCATGGTTGATGGGAAAATCATCTATTTCTATGGCATAGTGGGCCATCTATACCATGGCTATGTTAAATATAACCAGAGGGTATAACCCAATCAAATCCC
>Ga0126342_10010626_pt1 | contig 16476 bp, 18 predicted proteins | sample Cyp1metagenome_FD_92528 | JGI IMG/M metagenome (GOLD analysis project Ga0126342, IMG submission 92528) | Coral microbial communities from Lord Howe Island, Old Settlement Bay, Australia - Cyphastrea 1 metagenome | ecosystem: Host-associated > Invertebrates > Cnidaria > Coral ... | reverse complement strand
TTGCGCCGTTTGCGGGGTTTGCGCCGTTTGCGTGATTTGCGCGGTTTGCGCGGTTTGCGCGGCTTGCGCCGTTTGCGCCGTTTGCGCCGTTTGCGCGGTTTGTGCCGTTTGCGCCGTTTGCGGGGTTTGCGGGGTTTGCGCCGTTTGCGCCGTTTGCGCCGTGTGCGCCGTTTGCGCCGTGTGCGCCGTTTGCGCGGGGTTTGCGCCGTTTGCGCCGTTTGCGCGGGGTTTGCGCCGTTTGCGCCGTATGCGCCGTTTGCGGGGTTTGCGCGGTTTGCGCCGTTTGCGCCGTTTGCGTGGTGTGCGCGGTTTGCGCCGTTTGCGCCGTTTGCGCCGTGTGCCCGGTTTGCGCGGTTTGGCGGAGTTTGCGCGGTTTGCGCGGTTTGCGCGGTTTGCACGGTTTGCACGGTTTGTCCCGTTTGCGCCGTTTGCGCGGTTTGCGCCGTTTGCGCCGTTTGCGCGGTTTTGCGGAGGTTTGCGCCGTTTTTTGCGCCGTTTGCGCCGTTTGCGCCGTTTGCGCGGTTTGCGCCGTGTGCGCCGTTTGCGCCGTTTGCGCGGTTTGCGCGGTTTGCGCCGTTTGCGTGGTTTGGTTTGGACGATGTAGATGTTGATGGTGAGGTTGAAGATGAGGATGAAAGTGCTGATGATTAGGAGGATGATGATGGTGATGAAGAGGATGATCATGGTCATGCAGGGAGGAAGACCTATAGAGCGTAGATATAATGAACAATGCGTTGGTGAGCTTGCGTTAGGGTGGAAACTTACCGTTGCGTTAGGCATTGATTCGAAATACTATGTTTAGATTGAACACGGTGGTACACAAGATTTGGCTTCTCGCAGACTGTAACTCAACTTAACTTCTCCGTGTGTGAAGTGACCGCTGGACAATCGAACAAGGATGCACAAGAGCATTTGCTTCACAATGTCACGCAGTGACGTTGCAAATGAGTTGCTGTGATCGGTTGTTTTCAAACTCGGACTCTGGAACGCATGGTGACAAGCCGATTTCAGTGCCGTAAGATCAAGCACAAGAAAGATCATGGCTGTCAGGAGATGTTCTTAAGCTGAAGCTGCAGGCCTGTGGCTGCATGGAACGCTTGAGCTACAGCTTGGTCAGTACCCGGCACTGCGTCCGGTCCGGGAACTGCTACTACTGCATCAAACACTGGACACACTAGGCGCCAACCATACTCTTCAAGTAGGTTAACAAGTGTCTGCGTGGCACGGTCTTCCTCTTCGAAAACCATAAATGCTAGTGTTGATGTGGCTGGACGCGGTCGCTTCGCAGCAACCATCTGGGCCATAACTGGAGCATTGGCGGCGCAGAGAAACTCTCGCAGAGTGCGGGACTCCACCGCAATGCCTGGAGAGAGAACTAACGTGAGGTAGGATGTGAAAGAAACCAAACATGCCTTGCGTAAAGCATACGTACGGAAATTAGGTTTAGAAAAACTTTGAGAAAACAATGTGTCAACGACCAGGAGCCGGAAATGAAGAAGAATACATGTTAAAACTTTTCGTATCAGGCTGCTATAGGTCACATGAATCGTTGTTGACACGTATGTGGTCATGTATGCACGTGTAAGGCCGTCCTTCCAGCAACGGCAGCACTCCGGCTGCGGGATGTTCTTTCAGTGGCAACGCAAATCCAAATGTGGCTTTGAGCAAGAGGGTCTTTGCGGCTTCTTCATCTGTGTTGTAATACTGCGCCACGGCTTCTCGCCAGGCATTCCGATGCGCACAATACCGTTGCAAACACGGAGTCAAAATGTTAGCTTTGCCAGCGAGCAAGACCATGATGTTGGGCACCGCGTTCATCTGATCAAACTCCACAGAGTGGTTCGGACAAATCGCTTGACGCGCTTTGCGAGTCAGAGCTGGTAAAGATATATGGGGGAAAAAGTGTCGACCCAAAGGAGTGTCGCCCACCAACTTCTTTCGCCCTACCTGGGCACGCGACCAGCATGGAGAGTATGTGTTATATGCTTCTGGCTGGCTATGAAAGTAAAAAAAAAGCTTTGTCTACCAGGAGTAGCCAGGCGAGCCAGGGGCGAAAGTTTCCAAAGATGAACCTATTGAAGTCGCATGGATGACGCCAAGCAGGGCACTTGCGAAAGCAGATCTGTAACTTTGATTGCGATGCCGAAACTGCAAATTTGCAATGTCTGAAGGTTTCATGTGAAGTTACATTACTTCATTACCTAACTACATTTACTTGACTGGACCACAATTCGTCACCACAGTACTTAACTTGACTACATTACTCTACTGCAGTACTTAAGGAGGCTTCATTACTTCACTTCATTACTTGACTGTTTACTTTACTTCATTACTGAACTACATTACTTCACTTTAGTGCTTGACAAATTACTTTACTTCATTGCTTGGCTACATTATGTCACTTCATGCGTTGCGTGCCTTACGCACACTACTTGACTTGACTACAGTACTGCACTACAGCACGATCAGACCGTGATCGGAAAGCGTCGTTCCGCAGACTTCATCCGCGCAGCCTCGGTGGCACATATCGGTGGAAAAAAACACCGGGTTTTCGCGTATTTGCTATCTATTTTGTTTTAAAAAAAATATGTATGCGGAAGACATGTTGGACAACTTTTGCGTAGCTATTACATGGCGCGTGGAACCAGCCAGCTGCACAACACCGTCGTACTACGTCATCAGCGTGCGCAAGGATGACGCTTGAAGTAGCAGTACTTGGCGTCTCTATGTGACTTGATTACATTACGTGATTTCACTGACTTCACTACATTAAGTACTTGACTACATTGCGCGCTTTCACTACATTACTTGACTACATGATGTGACGTCACTTCATGACTGGACTTCATTACGCGGCGTCACTGCATTACTTGACTTCACTACATTACGTCCCTTGCGTGTCTTCACTACTTGGAGGGCCGGGGGCAGGTATAAGTACAGAGGAAGGTTAGAGCATTTATATCATCTGCTTACTAAGTGCTGTAACCTACCTTATAAGTGGTGCTAAGTTACTTTGTAAGTGCTGCTAAGCAGGTTGCTGTCTCCAAGTCACATACGTAAGTAGTAACAGTTTGTAGCTAACTATATATATTGTACCATAATGAGTACACAACATATGGCACGTGGCTAACCACTTAGCGTGTGTGGGCTAAGTGAGATAGGCCGCTAAAGCCTTAAGCGGCCTAAGTCCTGTAAAGGATTGATGCTACTTGGGTATCTAAGCTAAGTGCACTTACCAAAATGTACGGAAAAACACAAAATGTCGTTGCACTTGTGGTGGAAAGACAAAATTTTGAATGGGGTTTTGGTGGAAGCACAAAAATGCGTTGCAAGTTTTCGTGGAAACGCAAAAATCCAAATTGGTTGTGGGGAAACACAAAAGCGTTCGCGGACGTAGGTCTGTGCTGTCAGCGACTTACGTAAGTGCGCTAAGTGCTGTCACAGTAAGTCCGCTAAGTGACATACTGTAAGTGATGTATCCAACTAGTAAGTGCCGTATGTACCTAGTATGTCCTATGTGCTTAGAACCGTTTCGGAGCCTCCAAGTACATTACTTGTCTACATGACGTGACTTCACGACATTACTTGACTACAGTATGTGTTTACATTACTTGACTGACTGCATTTGCTTGACTTCACTACATTACTTGTCTACATGACGTAACTTCACGACATTACTTGACTACAGTACGTGACTACATGACTTGACTGACTGTATTACGTGTCACTGCATTACGTGACTTCACTACATTACTTTACTACAGTACGCGACGTCACTGCAGTACGTGACTTCACTACATTACGTGGCTTCACAACATGATTTGACTGCATTACGTGACTTGACTGCGTGACCTCACTGCATTACTTGACTGACTGCGGTACGTATCCGCGCTGCGTGACGTGACTGCAGTACATTACTTGACGGACTAGTTGGCGCGGCTGCACTAGACTACTTGACTACACTACCTGGCTTCACTACATTGCTTGACAACTTTACGTAAGACATTGCGAGTGTCCGTAACTCGGACGTTTCTCTACCTAAACTTTCTTTGATCAAGGATCCACTTGCAATTTGCAGGTGTATAAACGTGCATCACATTCAAAGGACTAGTTATGCAACGTTGCCGAATGGCTGCAAATTGGCGCTTCGTGAAAAATAAAAAAGATGTGTAAGTTCGTAAGTCGCTGCGTCTCACATGGTTCGGAGTAAATAACCGCAGGATTAATATTCCGATTAATGTGACGAAAGGCTACATTGCACAAATGTGCGCTGTTGCTTTTATATATGAACCATCCACACCATGACTCTTAACCCATCTTAGCTCATCGAAGCACAGGAAAAAAAAACATTGGAATCCGAAGGGTTGTAAGTCTTAATCTGTAACCCACGCTACAACTATTTTGAAGCATGGAAACTAAGCATGGAAATCAAGTCGGCCACGGTCAGCATCTCAGCCGATGGGAGAACCATTGGGATCCGAACGGTTTGCGGACCTAAATGTCATATGTAGCAATCTACATCTATGAAACATTCAGGACCTAGGAGTGGGACCCATGTCTGATGCTGCCGAGCTAGTTGAACAAAATGACAGAGTAGCCTTTCTATTTTCTCTGTGGGCGCAAGACTGGCAGTGGCTTCTTCCTCTTGCGGAAGACATGTCGTTTGACCTTGAGAACATGTTTCCTCGGCTTCAAGCGCAAATGTAATTTCCAACGATCTTGTTGTTTTCGCAGCTTATGCTTATGCACGACTGCGGCATCGGTGTCATGGCGATGCACAGGCTGACGCAGCTGCCGCCTGTGAGCAAGCGCGGCCGGGATATTCGCCCCAAAAGGGGCAAGGAAATGATAGTTGGATTGTTGGAGTTTTCCTTCCAGTAGAGAGAGAATCTGACCTTGCGAACGTTGCACGAGAGTTGGAGAAAAGGCGGCGCTGTGATGGGACAGCAGCTTGCCCAGAGAGAAGCTGCGAAGGACTACATCCATGCTCTCAACATGTTGTTGCACCACGGGTCTCTGACACGCATTGAACTGCGCGTGTAAAGCTTCGTTGGCTGTGGTACCCATGGACAGCAATCTTTTGTGTTCAGAAGACAAAGTAAAGATTGCGCAGCTTCCGTTCTGCAAATATCTGAAGTGCTGGTAGGCGCATCCTGCGATCAGAATTTGCTTCGCCGACTTTCCTTTCGAGTTCTTGCGGTTCATGTCTTGAGCATAGTCCAAAGTAAGATCGAAGATGTCATTGATATATTGTTGGTGCTGCTCATAAGGCTGCGCGCAATATGCGTCCAAATCCCTGTCTGCTGCGTGACGCCGTGCTTGATCTGCTGGCCAAGATCCTGCGATGAAGCATCGTGCATGTATATGTTTTCATTTCAAGGGATATGTCTCTAGACCTTGGCTGGGCTGATACGAGTCATGACAAGCACTGTTGCAAAACAAGTGGAAAGAAAGCAGCAAACAATGGAAAAGTAGCACATGTCCTTCATCTCCAGCTGCTGGTTTCTCGCCAGCATAGATTGAACCATTGAAGGCAACGGTAAATTTCTTTTGTAATCGCAAAAGTAAGCTGGATAGTTTTGTTCTTTTCTCGCCGAAACATCCCTCAATTCGCAGGACGAGATGTAACGGGTCCTCGGCGATCCCCAGCAAATGAGGCAAACAGGTAGCTGCCTTTGCAATTGTAGACGGGGTATCTGTAAAAATCCATCGTGTCTTTTGTCGGGCAGAAAGAGGCAGAATGTCACACATGGCACTGCTGAAACTGTCGGGCCCTTCCGAAGACTGCAGAGACAAACCTGCGAGTGCACCAGTGATGCCGAGCACGGAATGCAGCGCATGGAACTCATCTTCCTGCTGATTCATCTTCTCTTGACCGAGAAAAGTGAAGAGAGATTTGAATGTCGCATCATGTGATAAGATCAGCCACTCATCTCTTTGCGAGATGGAATCGATCAGCTGTTTGCGAAAATTGCACAATTCCGGCAGAGACCAAACCGCTTCCATCAAGCGGCGACGTGTGAGCCTATTACGTGTTCCCAGCAGAGCACACGGACTTCCGTGGCTAACATAGTGCCGATGCAGTTCTAAGAATGTGGTTTCCGATTTTCCTTGTGATTAAGCATTAAAGATAGAAGAACATTTGCAAATGTATTGTCAAAATGCACCTTCCGGTGGAGCCGCTTGCAGTTCACTGTTTGTATCTTCAGCCAGTATTGCGGCCCTGTGCCTGTCAAGACCAAGACCATGTCAATGTCATTTCGAGTTTGCAAAAACTTTTCCTCTGCAGGCGTCGCAGCAATCCATGCTCGCATCAACGTAGCGGCTGCCTGCAACCATTGTCTCTCTCGGTTGCCATTGCCCAGTGGACGAAGCACCTGGCATGTGGGACGAAAATCGAAACGATAGTAGACATGGTGAAAGAATCCAGCCCTGTGAGATGATGCGAAAATGAGGCTATGCCATGTTTGTAAATATTATTTTGCTCACGACCTGGTTTGCAGATTGACCTGTGAAAAAAAACAGATTCCTAGCCTTGTCTTGCTCAAAAAGGGCAAGGGCAACATGCCATGGCGCTTTGGTGCGTGAGTTGGGCACAAAAAGCCGATCTGCAGTGTGATATTTCGAAATGTGTCTCTGCAAGCGGTCCCGCCGATCAAAGGTCCGAAACGGACACAGCAAACATGCAAATTGGGGCCTGTCGCGTGGTTCCGCCGTTGCATGAGATGCATCGGCGACTTCTGTCCGCACTTCGAGGAGAAATTGGGAAACAATATCTTCCGAATATTCTTCATCTTCACTCATGCGGCTGTCTGTCAGCACAACATTGAAAAGAAAAGGTCGAATCACAGCAGCAGGACTCCAAGACTAAATCGTGAAGGAGCTCCACGGAGGCCACTTCTTTGAGAAAGAGTCAGGAATCAACAATAGCAAGACCGCATTCTTTCAAAGACTTGGACTCGAGCGCACATGGCACAGACGCGTGCAGAAGATTATAGCGTCGTATACACGGCTACATTTACAATCCCCCTTGACTGTACCTGTATAGAATGGAAGAACCCATGCCCCGTATGAAATGGAAAAAACAACATCATGTCATACACGGCCCATCTTGGAAAATGGGGCAAAAAAACCTTAAATGTTGGTGCCATGTTGCTCCCCTCCATTTCATACAAAACGATGGTAATTCCATTACATACAGCTGCATTTTTCTTTAGAATAATTAGTCCCAAAATCGGCATTTCCATAATATAAATGTTGTTTGCTATTTTTGGGAAGGTTCCAGTTTGAACACTTACGGAAAACTTGGACATCTGTTAATCAGATGGAAGTTTCTTTCAGCGATCGATGTCTTGAAAATGAACCAGTGAATGTTTGAAAAGTGATTGTGGATAATAACCACAAAGAACCCACATAACCCATAAAACAACATATAACCCATATAACCAAGTATAAACGTGACATTTCTCATTTTCTCGTTGTTTCCCCCTGCTTGGTTACCCGTTGTGTTACCCTGTTGGTTTGTCCCGGTGTGAATCCCATCGTGTTGCCCCGTCCCTGACGGGGCGAAGTCCTCGAGCCATAAGAAGTGTATACAATGGAATAATCAGGAAACACGAAATATAGAAACAATAGAAGATTATCCATTTTATACACCGAAATGTGGGGTAAACATATATGGAATACGTTCCATGTCATACAAGGGGACTTTCACAAACACCTATGTTGTTTATAATATGGATCGTTCTGGTATGTTAACGTGTCCGAACATAAACAATAATTTTATCTTAAAATATTTTAAGATACCTTAAAATGACCCCCTCAAAAAACAACTAATTCCATAATATACAAGTCAAATTCTTGGTTTCAAGAGTTCATTGTTTTGCCATTTCCATAACATATTGGCGAATCATTTCTTTGTATATCCGGCCTGCTAGGTAGTGCAATGGTGGTATTCCATAATATATAAGCCCAAAAAAGGATCCATTCTATACAAATATACCTGTACCCAACCATTACATAAACCAGGTGTTTATGGAATGGTGGGGCACGGGTTCCTACCCATCAATCAAGGGGGATCATTTACATAGTGATGCTAAGTAGCACTCACGACTTATACGTATTCTCTGGTGCAACTGTATTAGATGTCACGTGTTCCAGGTGTATAGTGTTGGGAGGCACATAACAATTTGTATTCAACAGACTTTTGGACGGAAAGGGCTAGTAAGCTAGTTACTGGTGATCATGCGATGGATGGTTCGAAGTTTGGAAACAAATGACGACGCAGGCGGCCAAGAGACATGTTTGAGAACTGTAAGTCCTGCATCTGCAGCTTGCCCGTGGGATCGGGCGACTTCCAAAAATTGCTCCAACTGATCTTGCCGCGCATCTCTGCCATCTTGAACATACTCTTCCAACTTGGCCATGTCTAAGCAGCAGTTGCAGTCCCAAAGATCGTCGGCCCATGGGAAACCTTCAGGAGCGCCGCCTAGCAACATGTATGCGACATGCTTGCTTTGTGACAGGAAATTTAGGAGCTTAACTTCCGACTATGCGATTATAGTCTGGTAGCGGGAGAAGAGCGTGAGAGATCACAATAGATCAGCAGATGCGAGTGGAGGAGACGCAAAGTCACGAAATGCCGCGTTCTGTGCAAGGCTTTCTAGCTCCGGAGATTTAAACGGTTAGCTGGTTAAAGCGCGCTTGAGCAGAGAGGCCCGCTAGATAAGACCTAGCAAAACTTCCCGCTGCCAGATAGAAATACATGGATAAAAAAATATATTAGTTAAATAGATAGATAGCTGGCTAGGCTAGATCACTCATATATAGATAGATAGTTCAGATAAATAGATAGTGCAGAAAGATAGAGAGATAGATACATGGAAAGATAAGTAGATAAGAAATCAGAAAGACAGATAGTTGTGTAGATGAGGTAGCTAGAAAAAAGAAATAGTTAGCTCGGCATGTAAGATGGATAGATAGATATCTACATTGATCAGATAGAGAGACAGACACACAGAGAGACAGACAGACGGACGCACGGACGGACGGACGGACGGACAAACGGACAAACGGACAGACAGAACAGACAGGACAGACAGGACAGACTAGATGGATGATATAGATAGATAAAGAGACAGACAGTTGGAGAGGTATTATTTCCAGTGCAGCTTGGATATTATTTCTTGCCCTGCCAGTTATGCTTCACAGCGTAAACTTCTGCTGCCGCGTGGTGCGGTATTTGTGATACGGACTGGTGAGTCACAAATGTGTAAAAAGAAAGGAAAAAATTGGCTTGCCCGGACAGGCAGGCAAAATGAGGCAACGCAAGGACACATAGTTTCGGTTTGTTTTCGGTGCCTTCACAGGCGTCATCCCACGTAGCTTCGCCAGATGGTTCCTCCTCCCACTGCCAATCATCCCATGCGCCAAAAACACGCAGAATCTCGTCCTGTGTGGAGCAGAGACCCTGTAACACGGATTGCATGTGACCAAGATCCAGCATTCTCCGTTGAAATTTTGCAGGCTTCCCGGCTTGCACCTTCAGCTCGCGCACTAAATGAGGCCATTGTTTGCAAGCATCTTGCAGATGCTCCGATCGAGTTCGTTTGATACCGCTCTTCGGGCGAGACGACACACCAGGATTGGTCTTGGTCAAGAGTCGATTGATTTGATGTTGAGCTACAAAAGGTGTGGTGAGTGCAGCATGAGTCTCTCTCACGATTGCTTCAGCTTGACCGAGATCCGACATCTGAGCAGGCACCGTCTCAGAGGGTTCATCTCCATCTGGCGTCTCTGCTGTAGTTTGCCGCGCCATCCTCTGCAACAGCCACTGTTTGTCCTGTCCAAGGCGAGCTGAAACACAAGAATAACATCACTCTGAAGCTGCTTTGGAAACAAAAAAAAGGAAGGCATGTCCAGTGGAACAGCATGTAAGAAGCAACTCAGAACACTAAAGCGCACCTATCCTACCCAGCTCTGGCAAGCCGACAGTCAGTTCTGACGGTCACCTGTATGTGGATCGGTTACGGAGAAGCCCGGATATATGCAAGGAATATATATATATATATGCAAGTATTATACATATGTAAAATGAAATAGATGCAAGTATTTATTTATATATATTATGCAAGGAATATATATATATATATACATATATATGCAAGGAATATATATATACATATGTATTTATTTCCAGGAAACAAATGTCGTCTGTATCCATGTTGACTGTTCGGACAGGCTGCCATAAATCTTTGCGCGCACAGTCCTTTGCTACTTGGCTCTCTGGCGAGATCTCCGTGAGTAGCTTTTGGCATGCAGTTGGGTCATGTTTGTCCATGAATGGAAGCAACCAGTCGTTGTAAAACGACCAGACAGCTGCTGGCGAGGAGCAAAATGTTTTCGCTTCGGGATCACACGGAAAGACGCATTGGGACACGTTGGCGGCAGTCTTGTCAAACGTGAGTGTGTTTCGCATGAAAGTACACAAGAACCGTCTTGACAAAGAAGCTTCCAAAGAAGTTGGCAAAGATGGTATGTCCAAACCATTCATCAGCCACAGTTTGGCTGCAAATTCAAAACTACAGTATTTCGTGTCCATCTCATGATTCCGCCTCAACGGCAAAAGACCACCGGATATGTAGTTCTTCAAGGTATCTTCTACGACTGCGCCGTCACGACGAGCTTCGTCGATTGCCAGCATAGCGCAGTGGAAAAACGCATGTCCTTGTTGCTGAAATTCACGTTCAACCTAGACAAGGCGCTGCGGCGTCCAGGTCACTGTAGGTAAGAAATCGAGGAATGATGAAACGGATCTTCTTTGGACAAAATCACATGTTGAGGCAAACAAGTATTTTGGAAGACTTTGCTTGTCACGATGAACGCGGCCAGAAGTTGCAGAACACGCTAGTTACATTTTCAATCACATTACTAACTACACATATCGCGGAATGTGCGCGCGTGTGGGATCCAGTCAAGCCTGCAAAATCGAGCAAGGTGGGTTCCCATAGGCAGTGCCAAAACATGCACGGAGGAGATCTATACAGATCATTGATTTCCCGTCGGCGCCGCTGCCGACGAGGACGTGCATCAGTTCTGGTTGTCTGTGTCTGCTGAGAGCAAGAGCCGCTTGAGCGAGCAAAATTTGCAAGCCCTCTGTCTTTGCAAAGCTAGACACAAGCAAAGATGCTAGTCTGCGCCGAGCAGAGTCTGGCGGAGTCCATGCCAAGCTCGATGGTACCGACACGTAGCAATTTTGCCTCGGATCTTTTTTCAGCTGACGAACCTTGCCCTTCGTAGTGTTGATGTAACCTGAGCTAATTGGAGCCGAGTGTCTTATATGACTTGGTTTTCCACAAGCTCAAATAGTTGCAATTCATTGATTGTCCAAGTAAAACAAACGCCGCAAAGCGTTAAACAGACCAGAAAATACACTTGAGACTGTTACTGACACACTTATCTGCGAGTCAATGGCAAAAAGCATGAGCTGTAGCTTATGTATTGCTCTGTTGTGAAAACATTGTAGGTCGCGCGACGCGATTTAGTGTGCCGCGATATGTAGCAACTGTGCGCTATGGACCGCGGGGCAGGGAACCCCCGACCACTCTCAACATCTCTACGATGATGAGCCATCCCGGTGGGGTGTCGCGGACTGGAGGCACAGTTGATGTCCCACACCCTCTCCCCCGGGCCAGGAGCAGCGCAGGTTGCATGGCCTCGGAATTTTGCATGGAACGTGTTTTCCCAGATGGGGACAAGTTTGCGGAGTTGCATTTTTGTTTCCTAAATCTATAGGACGATTGAGATGAAAACCTATTTATACCTACATTTGCAAGATCTAGTTTTATCTCTGTATGTATGTAAACAGGTATCTACAGCTATATATATAGAAATCTATACGTATATGCATTTTTTCATACATGTATATAACTACCTATGTATATTAGTATATACCCGTTGCTGTAGCATTCTAGACAGGCAACCCGTTTTTTTGCCCCCCGTTGGGGCTAAAATCCTTCAATCAATATGGTGTAGGAGGTAAAAACTGAAACCAATGAAAACCTTTGCGGAACGTTTCTGGTATGCGAGTGTGGCACTCATAAAACTCAGGCTCCAGGCTCTCATCCTGTGCAAGAACTTCACTATTTCATTTTCCTGAAACTCAGGCACCTGGTTTTCATCCTGTGCAAGCACTGCACAATTTCATTTTCATGCAACTCAGGCCCCATGTCTTCATCCTGTGCAAGAATGTCACATTTACTTTTCATGAATCTCAGTCTCACGTGTTCAGCCTGTGCAAGAATGTCACATTTAGTTTTCATGAATCTCAGTCTCATGTTTGCAGCCCGTGCATGCACGTCACCGCTTAATTGTCATTCGGTCATATGCCAAAGCTGCTTGAACAAGCCTGTGGCAGCCTCTGCTGCAAGATTGTTTATGGGGTGTTGGTTGAAGGTTTCCTAAATTTATGTCAGGTGAGGGAGGGTCTCATTTTTTTTGTTGTCGTAAATTTGATGGCAGTGTTGTCATTGCTTGAAATGCAACCACGTCGTTGATGGTTGAAGTTGGCGGTGGATGCTGTGGCAAAAACAAATAGATTTACAAAGATGACAGTGAATTCGATGGTCTGCTTATTTCGCCTGTCGCTTCCCTCATCATCCACTGCCACCTGTTTCTGAACACCTCACTACACAAATGCGAGAACGGAAAGAAAGTGGAGAACGGACAATAAGAATTGTTTAACCATAGAACCCATGAACCCGAAAAGCTTTGTTTGAGATCCGCCACCATCAACTGAGAGATGTGCTTTTGAAGCTTCCGCACCATAGAGTGCGTCGCTCTCTCCCAGTGTATGGATTTTATAAATAAGAAACACCTACTGTCCGTTGCGTCGTGCTGTCCGTTTTCGCGACATTGATTGCAATGGAGACGTTGCTTGCACCGCTTCCGCGGGCGCGCAGTTCTCACAGTTCTTTGAATGTTTTGAATTTGTCACGTCTGTCTCTGTTCTCACCACAGTTCTAACTGCAGTTCCCTCGTCAAATGTGTCAAGTGAGTCAAGTCCACACAGTTCGTCGGGATCGCATCGTCACCGAGGCAATTGCCACATCTGACATCACAAAACATGGAGGCTTCCTTTAATTTTGAAGCTGTCCCTGAAGCGAAACATCCGAAAGGAAACGGTGCCAAGGACTGATGGGAAACCAGGCTTTTGCAAATCCAACTTTGGATGAAACCTCTGAGCTTGACGTTTGGCAACTCTTCCAAAAAAAAACATCTTATTGGATGAGTCCCGGCGCTGGCTTTTTTTTCCACGATCCTTAATTCCCGTGCGTAATGTTTTTGGTGTACAGGCCAAAGCCGTCTGTGGGCAAAAATCAGGCGCGCCAGCCCTAGGTTTTGAGCCTCTGTGCAGCATCCCCGAGTAGTAAATATTAACGACAATATCTAGGTCAACAGTCTTTATATATAAAGTGCACTTTTTTATGCGTACATGTATCGTGTATATCTAGAAGATACTCTTTCCATGTCTACGTCTTTGTATCTCCTCCAAGGACAAAGAAGAGGCTATTTGTTTGTACCTGATATTATTCGATGTCGATGTTTATGGCTCCCTTAGCAGAAAGCAATCATGCGCTATGGACCGCGGGGCAGGGAACCCCCGACCACTCTCAACATCTCTACGATGATGAGCCATCCCGGTGGGGTGTCGCGGACTGGAGGAGTAGTTGATGTCCCACACCCTCTCCCCCGGGCCAGGAGCAGCGCATGTTACATGACCTCGGTAGTCTACACGACGTAGCTACATGAAGCCAACGTGTGCTGAGGGATGGAACCATGGCCGAGTATGGTCCAATCAACCTATAGTATTTTTTTGACAACAGCATACGTATATATGCATATATATATATATAAACAAGCCCTTTTTGTACATTGTTTTATACTTATCAGTATATCAATATGTGCATGTGTATGTAGATATATCTATATGCGTATATATACATACAGACATATATGTAGATGTGTAAATGTAAAAATATATATAGATATAGATATAGATATAGGTCTGTGCATACCTTTCTATGTGTTTGTACAAATGTTGAGCGCAGAAACCTATTCGAAAACTTATACTATTATTTTCATCTTATTTCTACATCGGAGTTTGAATGCATAGATGCGTGTACCCATATACCTACACGTCGTGAAGAGAGAGAGAGAGAGAGAGAGATTTTGACCCATGCAAGACACATGTACATTTTCAAAAACCAAGTCTAGGTTGTTGAGGTCGGTACAGTCTGCAAATGCAATGCCTGCAATGGCCTTGTCTGACAGTGTCGAGTCGGACCATCGAACAAAGGACTTCACGAGGGACTTGCTGTTGTCTTGTAAGGCCTTGCGTAAGTCCCGCATCAGCTCCGCACAGCCGAGACACCACTGCTTCGACCGCTTCTCTGGCTTTGTTGTGCTGATTTCCCCTAACTGCCACTCCAGCAATGGTTGATCGTCATCTAAACTGAAAATTACCTTCAGCTCCCAGGCCACTGCATCAAAATCTCGTTGAACAGCATTGCCTCGGGCAAAGCATGTATACGCTGAAGCGTAGCATGATCCTGCATCGAGTACCTTGACGTTTGCTAGATTATGGTACCTCGATGCTTGCTGGAGTATGGAAGATCGCATCAGCACTGTTTTGGCCTTCTGCCGCTAAGGTGTCTCCATGCATGTTTTGAACCATCAATGTGAAACAAGTAGAAACATGAAATTCAAGTAACATACACTTTCTGAAGGAATGACGGCAAAATGCGGTGAAACAGTGGGGGAAGCAATTCTGTTGTGGCCCAAGATTCGGTCTAAGGGATGTGCAAAGTAGGCTTGCGCTCTCCTCGCTGCGCGCGTGAGAAACTCTAAGTCTTCAGCGCGCAAAGTCCCAGAGGACGTGGGATGCCATGCTCCTTGATTGTAGGAGAATAATGTTCCGGCATGACAACGATACCTTTCGCCCAGCAAGAGCGTGAACATTTTTGTATGTAATACTTCTGACTTTGCATCATCGGCGCACTGGTCGAGCAACAAGAGCGTTGCTTGCGCTGCCGCACGCCGCACCGACCACTCCGCATTCAAAATCTTGTTCTGCCACTCAAAGGTTTGGTCAATTCGGCTTCGTAGAATATCCATAGCTTCTGCAAGGGATGTTGTCCCCGCCTCTATATCCACAGTCAGTTTCCTGTCCGTGTAGGCGATGTGACGCAGGTGTTCTGGAAGCCACTGCTGAACTGCATCCCAATATTCCGATGGGCAATGATCATCATCTGTTTGAGTCGCTGAAGGATCCAACACTTCTGGTATCTCCAGCTGCGGGAGCTCATGGAGTAAGATTGCCGGCGTGTGTTCTGCCGCTGCGCGCTGTCGATCATAGTTCTCAATCCACGCATCGATATTCATGGCGCATGGTAGAAACCTGAGGCTGTGAAAAATTGAGAGGCACACACGCTTGTTTAGTTTTATGGGTATGGTTGACGTTGCTCAAACTTTCGATACGAGGAGCGGCACTAGAGCCTCGAAGAGTGTTATGTCTGTCGCATGAAAAAAACATCGAAGGCTGCCGAGGAGCAGCTCCAAAAGTCTTGATGTCTATTCCATCAGAGCAGACCAGTTATAGGCGAACCCGAGAGCAGCGCAGCTGCATGGCTCTGCTCGCGGTCGGACAGGTTTACTGGAGAACAGACCGAGGTAGTTATGTTGTTTACGTATCTCCCTTACCATTTCCAGTCCTAAAAGGGTGAACGCGTGCTTGGGACCATCCTCTGAGTCGTGGATAATTCAAGGAAAAAAAATGGACTCGTGCACCAGGTTTTGTAGTAAAAGTTTGTGCACTGTATCTTGTAGCGGCGTTCCATTTGGCAGTCATAAAATCGGAAATGTATGTATGTATGCGATTTATGTTGGGAGGCCGTGTGTCGTACCGGAAACCGCAAAGTCCTCTTCTGTCAGACATGCTCGGGTTGCGCGCAGAATCAAACGTCGAAATGTGGGAAAGAACCTCGCTCTAGCAACAGGAAGCTTTATTTTCTAAGCCATCCAATCGTGCCATCAAAACCTCTCAAAAACAACATGAACAAGTGGTACCCATAAAACACCATTCCACATCCTTCTTGCCAATAATTACAACATCTGAGGTCTTCCCATGCTCCTACCAAAAGTATCTAGCATGTGGAACTGAAAATGTACATATATACATATATATGTACATATATGTATATATATATGTATATGTATATATATATGTATATATATGTATATATATATATATCACACGTTTGCCTCATAGTCCGGTACGGTCCAACTCTCGGGGGGCCCCCCCCCACCACCAAAAACACCCCCCCCCCCAGCCCCTCTTCTTCTTTTTTTTTTTCTCTTTTTTTCCTTTTCTTTCTTCCTTTCTTTTTCCCTCCCTTCCCTCTATCTTTTTTTTCTTCT
>Ga0126342_10010625_pt1 | contig 16477 bp, 12 predicted proteins | sample Cyp1metagenome_FD_92528 | JGI IMG/M metagenome (GOLD analysis project Ga0126342, IMG submission 92528) | Coral microbial communities from Lord Howe Island, Old Settlement Bay, Australia - Cyphastrea 1 metagenome | ecosystem: Host-associated > Invertebrates > Cnidaria > Coral ... | reverse complement strand
GTTCAAATCAACAGCACCCGTTTCTCTGACTCAAGCGGGCCCGACTGCGGTAATATGTGAAACTCAAGGGTTGGAATTGGACATGTAGCACGAAAATCCCTCTCTAATGCATTGAACGTGACAAAATCGTTGCGTGCTGGGATAGATTACTTAGTTGCTATTGGGTGTACTGCATTGTATGGTTTGTGGCCATAGCAGTAAGGAAATCCAAAAATGTTGGCAATCTCCTTATGTTAGGGTACAGGTCAAATTTATTGGATAGCCTAATGATTACCCTCTGGTAAACTAACATAACTATGGAAAATCACATTTTTTTATGGGAAAATCCACTATAAATAGCCATTTTCAATAGCTATGTTAATTTACCAGAGGGTAGATGGTGAATTAGCCACAGGGCTGAAAAAAAAAAATCGACCCATCCCATGATCTCCCATCATCTCCCTTCCATTTACTATACCTATATATATCCCCCAAGATAGATATCCCATATTTTTATAGTAATCGTTACAGTAAGTATAATAATAGAAATATGGGAAAATGATGAACATAGTATAGCTTTCATTCAGTTCGATATCCCATATAACAAAACACTCCAGCAATGGTAATAGATAACTATAGTATAAATGTCCCATAGTTAACTTTTTTTGATAGATCTATATATATATATCAATATATCCCATAGTTACTATTACTTACAGCTATAAACATCCCATATGCCAATAGGGTAGATCTACTCCCATCCCCCATGTCTGCAAGACACCGCGCCCGGCGCCCCACCTCGACGCGATGCAGCAGGGCGTTGATCTGCCGCTGTTTCCCGCGGAGCACCTGACGGTGGGATGGATTTCAGCTCATGAAAAATAGATATGTCATGATATGGCAGTGTGTCAAAACCTTGTACCCCTGTAGTTCACATCAAAATAGCTGGGATTTATGGATGTTCATCCCCGTAAAAATGGTATTAATAGGTATTGATCCATACCCATATAGCTACCATCTGGTTATGACTAACAGATTGCCATGGTAGTTCGATGGCCCTAATCGAAATAGATGGTTTACCGAAATTAAAAATGGGTGGATCTTTCCATGGCTATGTTGAATAACCAGAGGCTAATACTGTATATAGTTCACAGTCATACTATAGTTATTCACAGTTAGATGTTTCATGTTCGATAGTATCATATTCAACTTTCAATGGATATCAGTTTGAGATGTTGTAGTATAGTTAATAGTTATCTGATAGTTCAACTCACAGCAATGCTAGTGAAAAATGAGAGTTTATTTGTGTTATTAAATATAACAGTTGCATCAAACCCATATATTGATCTTGTAACAAACAACAAAATGACACTATATAGGTATTTAATGTTATTTATCATTAGAAACGTGTGCATTTATTAATGCTAGAGTTATTAAATGTCATGTTATTTGTAATATATAATCCCCAAAATACGAATGACACTGTATAGTAATTTTATGTCTATAGTCTTTTTTATAGTTTCATAAAGTAATCTCCAAAAAGATAGAAACGGTTGAAAATTCACGGTTATTTTAAGGTACGTTTGACTAGCCGTGGATGAGCCGTGGATGACGTATACTGGATGGGTTTGTCTGAAAATGGGGCAAAGACCGCCATCATGAAGTGGGTTATAGAACCATAGTTGTGTAGTTGTAGGTCCTAGTTTGGTTTATATAACCATAGTGGGTTTATAGTGGGATATATATATATATCCATAGTGGGTTATAGTTGTAGGGTTTATACCAACTTTTGGAGGTTAGAATCCCATGGTTATAACTATGAAAATAACCCAAACTGCACCCCCACGCATAAGATCCATGAGGTTTATAGATAAGAAATACCTGCAAAGTCCAGCCGAACAAAAAAATGGGGATGTTAGTGGGAATGGAATCAACCTTACTTAGAAATTTGAATCTATCAACAGTTTGATATGGCATGGTCAAAGATAACACTGACAAGACAAATTCGTGGAGATGTCACCGAAATTTTGGGCGTCTTTCTCATGGTTTTTGGTGAACATTTTGGAACCTTGGGCACTCACCCAAAGTTCACCCCTCATATTTTCTGCCTTTGGGAATATTTTGGAATCCCAACCGGGGAATTCACAGCTGGAATTGATCCCTATGGGGTTTTGTCCATTGCATAGGGATTAATATAGCCCATATTGTATGTTATTATCCTCTACTTACTGGTGCTTAGTAGAATGGATGGGAATGGGGGAATGGGATGATTATTACTAGTGATAATGGATCATTACCTCATTCCCTGCGTTTAGCACCAGTAAGTCTAATAATATAATTCCAGCAATATAACCCATATTGTCCTACATTGGGATAAGAGGGGAACCACCAATATGAGAGGCATCTGAATGCTGGGGGTTTTCAGGATTAACCTGTGGATTTAAGGTTAATGGGGACTTTTTTACAGTAGTAAACTATGTTCATGAACCATGGGATATATAGCCATTATCCCACGGTTATAACTAGTAATGATGATAAACGTTTACATAACGAACTGGAAAATCACCATGCTATTAATAGTAGTAAATCCACTATTTCTATGGGCCACGTTCAATAGCAAACTGTTAGTTTACCAAAGGGTATACCATCATAAATCCAAATAAAACCCATCATATACCATCATAAATCCCCATTACCTATTAGCATAGAAAACCCATAAATCCACTATAAACCTGGTATAAATCCAATTTACCAGAGGGTAAAAAAAATGGAGAATGCTTCCCTTGTCATCCCCATCATCCCAAGAATTTCGCCGAATGTCCACCACATCCATACGGGGATAGTGCACCGATGGCAAAAACATAGCCATACGGGGTCAACACCTATCATACCATGGTTTTGGGGGATGAACATCCATATATCTACATATATCTACATACATAAATATATATATATGTATGTATGTATATATTTATATATATACATATTTATCTTTATATATTTATATTTATATCAGCCATATCTTGGTGTTCACCCTGGGATTCCATCTGGACCGCTTCATAAAACTCTTACCCCTGTACCAAGTAGGCGAACTTCCTCTTCCCCATTGTGCACCCATCATATTCCCCATTGATAAACCACCATTTTTCATGGCTAAACCCCCATTTTTCATGGCAAAACCATCATATTTCACCATGAAACCACCATTTTTCTATGGCGATTCTGCCATGTTTCCCCCCAAACGGTGCCGAACCTCCGAGTTGCCCCACCTGGTCCATCTCTAGCGGCTGAATGACGGCTGACCTCACGTCGTAGTCGTCATTGTTGGGGTCGTAACCTCGCGAAACGGTCAGCGTGGCGATGTCGCCGGGATCCGATGCCATTTTTGAACCCTTTGGGTATTCTATGTATCCCATCAGGTTTACATGTGTATATATATATATATATATGTATATGATACATGATACCTGATATATGATATATGATATATGATACATGATATATGTATATGATATATACATATATTACAGTTATCAAACCACTCATATGACATCATATCTTGGAACATGAAAAACCACTCATATATTCTATAACTGATCTTATAACATACTATATATATACGAAAATATATGAGTTATAATGAGGGATAGAAAGTATAGTCATAGTAATTTTAGTAACATGAGCTTCAAAAGTCACCCACAACCTGCTTCACCTCCACCAGTCACAGCACTCCGGTTAATGGGTTCGTGAATCACCAGTCATGCGCAAACGGTGAAGATTGCGTAGAGTTTTTCTTCAAAACCTATGATGTTTCGAAAAAAATGGCACAGAAAATCTGCGAAAACTGGAATTTTACTGGAAGAAACCAATGACTGTGAAGGAGATAGCTGGGCGCTTGGGCCTCGGTATGTAGATCCCTTTTACGAACGGCTTCCGCATTGTTTTCCATTTTGTCTTGTCTCTTTACATATGGGTGCGGATGAAAATGGTGTATACTCCGAAATACCTACTTTCATGGAGAATGTGACTATCAAACACAGGATTTTTGGCCTTTCAGACTTTCAGACAAACATATCCTGCCCTAAGCATTCTATATCTCAGCCGCTAAAACCATTCCTGGCATACCCATTGGGTGCACCATTTTTCGTGTTCCGACTCTGCCCGGACGATTGGAACATAAAACTTGACGCAAAACGAATCTGTACTCGAATCTGCTCAATCACCGATGATTCGGAGAAAAAAATCACATCCTGTTACTGAATACTACCAGTGTATGGCAATGAAATATGTCTCAATATCAACAGTTATTTTGGTGATGTTTAATCCCTCTCGCCCATTAGCTTATTTCTTGGACAAGAATCTGGTTTCGGCTCTTAAAATGACCATAAATCGGCCACAAAGAAACCAAAAATTCCAACGTTACCGTTGTGGATCGCCTTCTCCATGAAGTCGTGCGGTTAAACTTTGACCTAGATATAAAAATAGGCTTAGCAACAAACAAGACAGCTTATGGCATAAACCCCAGATAGCAGATGTTTTTCGGTCAGTCTTCAAGTTCGCATTTTTTGACTGTCTTTGATTGTCACGATGCAGGGAGACAAGACTGGGAGACAAGGCAGCAAGGGCAAAAAATGTTGCGATCATAATCCCCTATATAGAGAAGCAAGAACCCCACAAACACTGAGGCTGGGGAAAAAAACACAGTCCACGAAATCCAATGGCTTGAGTGTGGCACAACAGGTCGGTCTTTCTGCAATGTGTGAAATCCTAACCAAGTTTCAGGTTGATTTGTCACTATTTGGGGGGCAATCCCTCCAACTAACAGTCAGGGTCTATTAATCCACGGTTGACATTACTTGCGTTTGGGTGAGAGCACGTTGGTCTAACATAACAGACTTGCAACTGTGCATTGCGGTGCACTGCGTTGCATATCGGTGCTGCGGTGCATTGCGGTGCTGCGTTGCATTGCGACATCAACCACCTTATGCAGTTTCTGTCGACATCGACGCAGCAACCTAAGATATGAGCATGCAATTCCACGAATTTCACTTGGAAGCGACAACCAAATCATGCGCCACCATGATTCATGGCTACGTCTGCAGTTGTGGTGAAGGTTCGACTGGAATGTTTCCTCTCCATACACATAGGAACCTTGACACAACAATACACGTCAATCGATGCAAATCCATACGTTTTACATATATGTGATGTGTATCTATATCCATCCATCTATCTCTCTCTCTCTCTATCTATCTCTCTATCTAGTCCTCTCTAATCCTATCTAATCCTTTCTAATCCTATCTAATCGTACCTAGTCCTATCTAATCCTATCTAATCCTATCTCAACCTATCTAATCCTATCGAATCCTATATAATCCTATCGAATCCTATCTAATCTGGTCTAACCTTGTCTTTTCTAATCTTGTTTTCTCAAACCTAATCTTATCTTGCTAATCTTAAGCTCATCGTATCTAATCTTATCTAATCTTTTCAAATCCTACGTAATCAAATATTACCTTATCTAATCGTCTCTTATCCTATCGTATCTAGTCGTATCTACTCGTATCTGATCTTCTGTAATCTTATCTGTTCTTGTCTAAGCTGCTGAAATCGTATCTAATCTTATCTAACATAATCTTATCGTATCTAGTCGTATCTGATCGTATCTAATCTTATCTAATCGTATCTAACCTTTATCTTATCTATCTATCTGTGTACACATATATATATATATACATATTTAGATGTACACATATTATATATATATGTGTGTGTACATACCTTAGATGTGAGATGTAAAGTACTGACATGTCGTATACTCGACTGCATCCAGCACTTCTCGCTCGCAACTCTTTTTCCCGTTTCGTCTTTCGGTCTCAACCTGCCTCCAGCAGGATAGTGCTTTGGTATGCTGTGCAGATTCTCTCCTGCACAGCAGCACTGGTCAGACTCGTGCTCCTGCTCCGCAATCCTGTATACCCAGGATGCTGCGCAGGTTGAATCTATCCCAACCAGTGCTAGTGTGTAACTACACACAGAGATCAACGAGACAGGATACTCCACGGGAGTCCCATCTCATAGGGAGGGAGGGTTGCGAAAAGAAGATGTTGATGAAGCCAGTTTGGCTCACCCTTGAGCCAAAAAATGTGTTCATCAACTTGCATGCTCACCTTAATGATAATGCACACCCAATGCCTGCCAAACACGATGCACACGTATACACACATAGGGCATTCTTGCCTTAACATTTCATATGCTGAGATTCATCCTGGAACAGATAGAATACGTAAATTTCCAAAAATCCTTGCTAAAATGGGCATATGTTTGAAACTTCCATGTTCTATCTACTCCGGTGTGACTATGTATGTATATATATATATATACATATGTATTTAGCACATGCATACACATGAAATGTCAGCATGTCTTTTCAGATCCATTCTTGGTCAGATCCGACGCTTCCCACATTGGGACACCAGGGACACGCCTTCAACTTCGTCAGCGTGTCAGTGGTGAGTCCCCAGCTGAGTTTCGGGGTCCGGTGCCAAGGGACATCGGGGCCGTGCTTTGGACAATGGCGAGCGTAAGCAATCGTGGCGAAACAAGCCCACGGGGCTACTAAAGTCGCCACAAGACCAACCATAAAGTGTTTTTTTGTGGGGTACTTGGGGACCAAAGATGTGGCCAGATATGGTGATTTCGAGCAGATGGCTCATTACTTTGAAACTCTGTGACCTAGACCCTAGAAGCTGTTTCTGCGGGATTGCCGCAATTGCCAGATGTACCGTAGATCAAAACATGGAAGTCATCACAGCTCTTCCTGGCAAAGCCTGGAAAAATCATGTGCAATGGGTATCTGCATCAACGTCCTGGATTGAAGGTCCGAAAATACGAACTTCTTTGGCACAACCAATAACATACGATACCCTCTGGTAATTTAACCTAGCTATTGAAAATACTCCATTTATAGTTGATTTACCGTAAATCAAACTGATAATTTTTCTATAGCCATGTTATTTTACCAGAGGGTATTGGTTTCGTTTTTAGGCCAAATCTTCAAGGATTTACCTCATATGGGGATTATCATCCCATATGGTGAACCAGAACCTGCAAAAAATCTACGTCTGCGACAAGCCAAAGACGGGGACCCCTTGGCAGTCAGCGCTTTAGCACCGACATCACAAAGCGACCCGAATCCAAGCGACACGGTCCAAGGCTTGAAAGTGGGGTTGATATATGTCCCAACCGGGTTGCGGTCTTTGTTTTTGTTCAATGCACCTCATATTCTCTTCCAACGATACAATGATTTCTAGATTCATGAATTGTCCACTTGGAAGAGCCTGACTGGCCCTTTTTGAGCGGATCCGCCTATAAAGAGGAGCGGAGTTTTCCACCTTTCCCAGTAGGACATTCACGGAACGTCGGAGATTTCCAGGGGTGGGGCCGGATGCTTGGGGGCCACCCTTAGCGCTGCTCCCCCATGGTCGCATGACAGCGCTGGAACCATCGTGGGCAAAGGTAAATTCCCGCACTGAAATGTGGGAAAATCATAGGAAAATTCTGTGGCGGAATATTGGACAATCCCAACAAAAATCCAAAAAAAAATCGGAAAATATTGGAAAGTTGCTGAAATCCCACCTCGATGGATGTTCTAATGGTGATTGGATGTATTTCCCCACATCTTTGTATGGGGTTCTCGTTTTTTGTTGTGCGCTCCCGGCCGTCCCGTCTCACACACAAGTACTCACACACAACAACAGGCGTGGCACTTATGGCACTGGGCTGGCTCTGGTGGCGCGCGTGGTTCCCGTGGGCGCCACGGCTGTTTGCGTGGCAGGCGTGGCATTTGGAAGCACCGACCTCGATTCTGTGTGGCACTTGTAACACTTCATGAAATCGACCTTCATTCTGTGTGGCAGGCATGGCACTTGTGGCTGTTTGTGTGGCAGGCGTGGCATGTGGAAGCATCGACCTCGATTCTGTTTGGCAGGCATGGCGCTTGGCGCAACCGTCTTTGTCCACACATGCCACACAACAATTTCACACACAACTCCTTCACATACAACTCTCTCACACATATCTCTTTCACACAATCTCTCTTCCACCATCTCCACGCTACTCACACACACTTTCTCACACACAACTCTCTCACACACAACCTTCTCACACACACTAGACAAGAATGGATCATTTAAGTGATCCGTCTGGAACTGAATCCCATCACATGCAATTAGTTAGAATTATATATATATATATTTGCGACTATGGTGGCCACCAGCTGCGACTTATATGCGCCCAGGTGCGCCACCACAGTCCCGCAGGTAAGTTTTCACGGGTCCCAGGGAGGTGTCTTCATTGGTCACCGACGCCCCCGCGACCCCAGTGACCCCCTGCATTAAAGAATAATATAATATAATATAATATAATATAAATAATAAGATTAAGTTTTACGTCTGTTCAGACATTACACACACACAGGCACACACAGGCACACACACACACACAACTCTCTCACACACAACTCTCTCATACGTACCTCTTTCACACAATCTATCTTCCACCATCTCCACGAAACTCACACATACTTTTTCAAACACATAGTATAAACCTTCTCACACACAACCTTCTCACACAGAACTCTCTCACTCGATCTGTCTTCCACCATCTCCTTTCTGTTTTCCTGCCTTTCCCATTCCGTCTTCACCTTTCTTTTTCTACTTATTGGAAGAAGTTGACATGTGGGGTTATCCGGTCTTTAATTATTATGGACCATTTAGAATGGTTCCATATAACTAATGGTTCAAAACTGATGCCAAACCATCAAGCCCCACTTAAGTGGTTGAGAAGGCTTGTCATCTATAAAAGAAAAGGCGGTGAAAGGTGCCCCCAATCGTGAAGATCTTCCACCAAAAACATCTTAAATGAAGTGACAACCAAGGACTTTGATGCTTGTTCTGTCTGTTTTCAGATGAGAAAACCATCTGTCAGTGTCACGCGCATCAAAAGTGGGCCCGCCTGCTGGCCGCCAGTTGATTGGTTTATTCTGAATGTATCTTGCACTTGGGCAAGTCCGCAATCCAATGTACTGGTAAAATCTGTAGATATATGTATTTACATACGTATGTATATATATATATGTAAATACACACACACACCATATCTGTGTCTCTCAGAATTAGCTTCCCCAAAGCATTCCTTTCGTCTGTTGAATTTTTAAAGGGGTCCATTCTCCCGGCCTCCGGAGCTGATCGATGATATCAGTGGGTACCCCTCCAATAGTCACAATCCAATACTTAAATGGTACCCCCCCAATTAAACAATCTAGGTGTTTATTAATCCAGGGTTGACATTAGATAATATAAACTGATTCTTATCTAATATTATCTAACCCGTATTTTATCTAATATATCTAATAATTAGTTTTGGGCTAATTAGATAATTAATAATTCCCAAAACTATATAATAATTAGATAAAATTGGAAAACCCGAGAAACCCAATAATTACATAATGATTTCCAATAGATAATATAAACTGATTCTTATCATCCATCAATTCATCCATTAGTTTCTAATTAGTGGTTTTACTGGTTAATAATAGTTACTAATAAAACACAATAATTGATTGATTAAACCCACGATCCTTTTGGGGCTATGAAAATTATTCTATCTCCCAACACGAGTTTTCAGAATGTACCAGGAAATCACCAGCCATTTTCGCGATGTTTAGCCAACAAAATGTTGAACATATCTGAAAACCCCAAATCAAACGACCCACGTGGCACGCTGTTCACTTCGGCCGCCACGGGGGGGTATAGCTGCTGGAAACTCGCTTGACGTCTGGTTTGAAGCGATACAGCGATACGAATCAGCATCCAGGTCGTCCGCTACTGGCCACTCAACACCTGGGTAGTCAAAACATCTATGGAAAAACCATAGGAAACCATGGAAATATTATACCTATGGAAAAACAAAAAAAAACTAGGATTGTCTCCATGAAGAGTTGGGAAAGCAGCAACAGAAGCTTCCATTTCCATCTCTGCCATGAGAACCTCAATTTTTTCTGATCTTCCTTGGGGTGCTTCAAGCACCAACCCGAATTCACAGAGCAACAATACACTAAGTCACTATTCCCTTGACCAAAATTGCTTCATGGCAAAGGATGGTGCCACGTGGCCGTTTTTCAACGGCTGTTTTTCAAGGGCCGACCTCGGGTATTGAAACGACCGCGAGAAAAGTAGACCCGGACCTCCGTCGCTCGTCTGTCACTCACGATCTATGCATTGTAATCGCTCCCATGGACCCTGACCTTTGCAATTTTGCCTTTCTGGCACCAGCTCCAGGGAGATCCCCAACAGTTGTGAAGCCACTATGAAAGTAGATCATTTTGAGTGGAAAAAACATATCAATGGCAAAGTGTAACCCGTGAATCACTGTCATGTCGCTCTATGTCAAGCCAAAGTCGTTGGGTGGTTGAGTGGATGGTTTCGTGCTGAGAATGATGGCAACCGGGGAATGGTGCCCAACCCATGTTTTGCCTGTTAGAATCCACAAAAAAAATATGCCCTTTGATGATAGACCTATACTGTATGTGACATGGCCGTGACTATGGCATCTTCATTTCATGGTGAAGCCATCTCTGATCATCTTTATTCCACCATCAACCACGTGGCTTTCACAACGCAACCATCAGTTCATGCCACGGAGCGAACCCCGGGTTTGGCATCCTCAGAGCCAAAACGTACTCTGATTTCCCTTGCTTTCCCTCGGATCCATTTCCAACTTGGCCTGCGAATGCGATTTCAAAGGTGCGGGGTGAACTAAGTCGATAGATTTCACCATAGTCATGGGGGGCAGCCTATTGCTGTATATATATATGCATGTATATATGTATATGTATATGTATATGTATATGTATATGTATATTATATATATATTAAATATGTGTATATATATACATATTATCATCTCCACATATCAAGATCATCTCCACATATCAAGGTGAACTTACGATGGGCATTCTATGAAATTTCAAGGGCAATGTCAACTGATCGCTTCTTGATCGGGGCTTATATCCTTGAAAAAAACGATATTTAGGAATGGCGTGAAAACGAACTCGGTTTTTGGGGTAGAAATAACCTACAAACTCTAGTAGATCACTGGGGTCAACATAGGCCCAAACAAATTGGTCCTGCATGGTTTTATAGATAGAAACCCTGGTACCTTTGTCGTTAAACTGGTGTCATACTATCTGCAAATGTCCTTGCAAGGTGTTGCCCCATAGTTCGCTGAGTTAGCTTATAACTCCAGTAACTGGGGTTTATGGTAGATATAACTATAATAACAATGCGTTACAAACTACTGTAACAAACATACCTGGGGGGACACCATTTTGTACATGTTACAGCACCTGAAATTTATGAAATGCGAACGCCAGGTGATAGTCTCTTCCTTCTCATATAACATGCTGCTGTTTGAGACAATTTGGGCAACAGATAAAACAAAAATGGGCTGTTGAGGTGGGGGGGCAACCGATATTGATATTGCAACTTGCTACAGGATTCGCTGCTGAAGCTGCAACGGATTGGTTTTGTTGGGAAAATCTGACAGCGGAAACCATGGATGTTCCATGATTTTTTTTGGGGGGTTCCTGTAAATGTGCCCTTAAACTAATCCATTGATGCAATAAAACGACCTTGTAGGTCACTATGTGAAGCTTATCATCCATCAACAGTTTCTAAAATGAGAACCGCTTTCAAGTGGGAGACACTCCGGTCATGTTCAATGTGGCTTGCTAGCTTCGATCACATTAAAACTGCGTGAGGGAAGTGTCCACATTCAAAATTTATTTTTGGTACCATCTGATTAATGGCTTTTGGGGAGCCTCCATGTTTGTTGCTGAGAAAGCACAAAAATATCAAAAATCAAGTTTCTCATTCTATCCCATGTCCATTCTGTCCCCTTTAGATGCCACATGCCATCATACCATTTTATTGCTGTGCATGAAAATGGGGCGTACCCGCATATGACCATTTTGGGGATTGTTTTTTTCTCGCCCATCAAAATCCATATCCCACATCCAAAAGCGAATTCCCAATGCGACTGTCCCACTATTTCTATCATGATTTCCATGCCCATCCTCCCGTCCTCTCATTTTTTCCCGTCCGCGAATCCCATTCCCATCTGGAGGATCATCCCACGAATCGTAACTGATTAGGAAACATAGTTATAAAATATATGAACCTGATTGAACTAATAAGTAAGCATTGTATAAATTATATAACTATAGTAACTATACTATTATATTACTATATCATCCCATAATTAAAATATAACCCATTTATGTTGTAGAACCTTATTTTTCATGGAGACTTAATAAATCAGATGATCCTCAAAGCATCCCATGTAACCACTAAGAGTGGGCTTGCTGTAACCATAGTTCTTTCAGCAATGTATGTATTTTCATAGCATTCCCAATCCCACATTTTTTCCCAATCCGAGTTCCCATTTTTTTTCCCCAAAGTTTCCATCCGCACCTGTTTCTTCTTGACTTTCGCCTCCATTTGAATCACCCGTCGCCGTTCCTTCGCCTCCTCTGCAGTGCAGAAATGGCAATGGGTGCAGCTGTCGCCCTTGTAGCACCCCGCCGCGCGGATTGCAAAGGCGACACCTCGGTTTTGGGCTGGCCTTTAAAGGCTGGCTTTCATGGCAAACATCCCCAAAAAGCAAAAAAAAATCATGCAAATCTATGGGATCTATCAAAAATCTGGGGATTCAGCAACGAAAATGTGGATTTGAGCACCAAAAATGGAGGTTGGGGGTCGAAGTCAAGATATGGAGAGCAGTGGATATAAACCCCAAATCAACTAAATAACTGGTTGGTACCCAGCGAGTTCTCTATCTATCTATCTAATCTAGTCTAATCTAATCTAATCTAATCTATCCTATCTATCTATCTATCTATCTATATATATATATATATTACTTACGGGACAAGCCAATGAAATGGGAATGGGCAGGATGGGTGACTCCTAAAAGGACAACATTTTGAAGAGCTACCTGCGGAAATCTTTCACATAATGGGATATCACCAACAATAGTGGAGGTATACTCAGCAATCATGGAAAATAGTTCGGACAATCATGAGAAATTTATAGGATATATATGGATATATGATATATGATTTGAAAAAAAAAAAGAAAATATGGGAGTACCCCCAGTTCTCATCCATGTTATTTTCGGATTTTCCATGAAAACCATCCAGCCTTCTTGGGCTTTTTTGGTTCACCAAGCACAAAGAGTCCAGCTAAAAAATGGTGGTGGCGGGATCATGGTTTCTTTGGAATAATCATCATTCATATGTACAAACAAAATTAGACTAATCATGACTAATTTACCCTCTGGTAATTTAACATAGCTATGGAAAATCACCATTTTTAATGGGAAAATCCACTATAAATGGCCATTTTCAATAGCTATGTTAGTTTACCAGAGGGTAATCATCATTAAAGATTCAAACAACTATAGAACCATTCACTTACTACGAACCATCGCAATCAGAACATTTCATTACCATGATTATTCCATAAGGCCTGGTTTTTGCAGCTTGGGTTTTTTTTGCCCGATGGCCGCACGGTCAGAATCGCGATCGGGGATCTTAGCTTAAAAGATTGGAACTACAGAACAATTGTAAGGGTTCAACCAGCAAAACGGACTTCTTAACTAGCCAGTTATGGTGTTCACCGACAGAAACCAAGTAGTTCCTTAAAAAAGAATCCTGCATCGTCCGAGGAAATAATCATGTTCAGATCTTCATGAGAAAAAGAAGGGATGTCGGATCTTAAGTGCCAGAATTGTTTCACAATGATTACCCACATGTTCCGATTCTTAAAGAGTTACCATCTGGTTATGACTAACATAACCATGGAAAGATCCACCCATGTTTAATAGGTAAACCATCTATTTCTATGGGCCATCTATACCATGGCGAACTGTTAAATAACCAGAGGGTAACGTCCTTGGCTCGAAATCGATCCCAATCCCTTGCTCCCTCAATACCTCTGGCGAGTACATGGATCTTGACAGCCAAGGAGTACTCGCATTCGTGGGCATATCCCCATGATATCCCCATACCAGCATAATAAGACTTGATGGGGATATCATGGGGATATAACCATTAACCCATTATACCAGCATAATATGACTGGTTTAATCTCAATTTTGTCGGTTACTAACTAATCTAACCATGGTTTCAATTGTTATCCAAGGTTTGGCTTACCTGCTCTCCGCAACAAAGAACTGGCTGTGTCAATGGGGGATTTGCGCAACCTAGCTGTAATCCAGGGCACATGGATGGCATTCTCCGCTCAAGTGTTTCTGCAAGGTCGTCATTTTCGCGTTGCCTAAGGGCTGGACCCGGCATCCTGTTAGGGGGTTTCCTAATAGTCATGGGGGTACCCAAAAATGGTTGGTTTCGAATGGAAAATCGATGAGAACTGGGGGTACCTCTATTTCATGAAACCTCCATATGGAGACAGACTCTTGGACCAAAAAATCCTGCTTAGATTCTGGGGAACTTGTGATCTAACCAGGATGTTGGCAGGTGCCAAATCCCAGATGGGGATTTTCCGGGACTCATGAGATCTTCTGGATCAACATCCGGACTGAGGTTGTCAATCCAGGGGACCCTCACATCATCCATTTTCGGATTTTCCATGATTTTTTTGCCCAGCTTACCCAGCAGTGAAAGGTTGCAAGGTTCCAAGACTGCTCCGGTTTTTCGGGGCGTGCATGGCTACGTGTCACCAGCCCCCGGCCCCAGAGATTGAAACCCAACAGATTCGCTGTTGGGAATAAACCATCCATTCATCTGGATATGTTAAAATTGGGTACCCGATTTAATTGGATGGTTACCATCTGGTTATGACTAACATAGCCATGGAAAATCCCAACCATAAAAAAGGATGTTTCTGGATTTCTAGCTGGGAAAATCATCTATTTTTTATGGTTTCTATGGGCCATGGTTTCCATGGCTAAATTTAAAATCTCTGGTGCCCCAGGTCCTCCATTTTGACCCATGTCCTGTGTGAAAATATCTGGCGCCCTGGCCAAATGGAAACCTCTGGTGGGTTTCAGACTGACTCACGCTCCAGAACAACCATCATGTCGGGTTTTAACTTATCAGCATCACTTGTATTGTATATAAACACAGCACCTTCTGGTCATTTAGATTCATTTATCATAACTATGGAAAAGAAAAAACATGTTTAGATATGTTTAGTAGGTAAATCATCTATAACTGGGCCGTAAAAATGACTCACCGCGTGTGACTCACCATGTTTGCTCGGTGATATCCCCAGCTGAGGGTGGCCATGGCACAAATGGCATCCTCACCGCTTCCCCGGAAAAACCAATGAAGCACCCATGGCAGGGGAAAACCCATGGTGTCGTCGATAGATTTTTCCAACCCAATCCATTGATTTTTCCCCACATCACTGTGTGGGGTTCGTGTTTTTCGCTTTGATCCCGCCGGGGGTTCCCCCCTCCGCCGCTTCCCTCACCACTCCTCACAGCTCCACTTCTCACACCTCACTCATCATATTATTACAGCACAGCTGCGGCGCGCTGGGGCCGCGCCTGCCTTTCGCGTGGCAGGCAGTGCACAGAGCGTCCTGGAGGAGCTGCGGCGCGCGTGGTCGCCGCTGCCCACGGCTGCCTTTCGCGTGGCAGGCGCAGTACACATGAGCAGTACACAGAGCTTCCTGGAGGAGCTGCGGCACGCGTGGCCGCCGCTGGCCCGCGGCTGCCTTTTGCGTGGCAGGCACAGTACACAGAGCTTCCTGGAGGAGCAGCGGCGCACGTGGCCGCCGCTGGCCCGGGGCTGCCTTTGGCCTGGCAGGCGCAGTACACAGAGCCTGGCAGGCGCAGTACACAGAGCCTGGCAGGCGCAGTACACAGAGCTTCCTGGAGGAGCTGCGGCGCGCGTGGCCGCCGCTGGCCCGCGGCTGCCTTTTGCGTGGCAGGCGCAGTACACAGAGCTTCCTGGAGGAGCTGCGGCGCGCGTGGCCGCCGCTGGCCCGCGGCTCCCTTTTGCGTGGCAGGCGCGGTAGACAGAGCCTTCGCGATTCCCTTGTGGGCTTCCTGGAGGAGCTGCGGCGCGCGTGGCCGCCGCTGGCCCACGGATGCCTTTTGCGTGGCAGGCGCAGTACACAGAGCCTCCTGGAGGAGCTGCGGCGCGCGTGGCCGCCGCTGGCCCGCGGCTGCATTTTGCGTCGGGCTCTTGTTTTTTCACTTGGATCCCGCCGCTCCTGTTCCCGCCTCCGCCGTCGTAGACTTATCACAACCACTCATCACAGCTCCACTTATCACATCACAACTTCTCATCACAACTTATCACATACCAACTCATCACAGCTCCACTTCTCACACCTCACTCATCACAGCTCCACTGCTCATCACAACTCATCACAGCTCCACTTCTCACAGGTCCACTTCTCATCAC
>Ga0126342_10010624_pt1 | contig 16477 bp, 14 predicted proteins | sample Cyp1metagenome_FD_92528 | JGI IMG/M metagenome (GOLD analysis project Ga0126342, IMG submission 92528) | Coral microbial communities from Lord Howe Island, Old Settlement Bay, Australia - Cyphastrea 1 metagenome | ecosystem: Host-associated > Invertebrates > Cnidaria > Coral ... | reverse complement strand
TGGTAGTAGTGGTAGTAGTGGTAGTAGTGGTAGTAGTGGTAGTAGTGGTAGTAGTGGTAGTAGTGGTAGTAGTGGTAGTAGTGGTAGTAGTAGTAGTAGCAGTAGCAGTAGCAGTAGGAGGAGGAGGAGGAGGAGAGAAGGAAGAAGAAGAAGTAGTAGTAGTAGTAGCAGTAGCAGTAGCATTAGCAGTAGTAGCAGTTGTAGCAGTAGTAGCAGCAGTAGCAGTTGTAGCAGTAGTAGCAATAGTAGCAATAGTAGCAATAGTAGCACTAGTAGCACTACCACCAGTAGTAGCAGTAGTAGCAGTTGTAGCAGTTGTAGCAGTAGTGGCAGTAGTAGTGGTAGTATTGGTAGTAGTGGTAGTAGTGGTAGTAGTGGTAGTAATGGTAGTAGTGGTCGTAGTGGTCGTGGTGGTGGTAGTGGTGGTAGTGGAATGTAGTGGAATGTAGTGGAGACTTCCTCAATTTTTGAACTTGACAACGTCAAAAACGTAGCAATTCTGTGAGACTTCCTCAATTTTGAAAGTTGACAACGTTCAAAAACGAAGCAATTCTGCGAGTCTTCCTGTATTTTCCAAGTTGGCAAGATCAAAAACGAAGCAATTCTGCGAGACTTCCTTCAAAAATGGAACGTTGAGTGCAGAGCTGACGGCCTCGTACCAATGCGTTTTGCGATGTTTCCACTCTACCTGTCTAAAGTACTGCGCCTGCCACGAACAAGTGATGCCAGGTCATACGCAGTGCTGCACCTGTCACGCAAAATCATCTTCCCAAAACTGACGATCTGATGCTCCAAAATGCAACCCCTCTCATGAAATCTCCGCCGTGATCTCCTAACACTGACACATCTACCTCATGTGTCTCTTGTATTGTGCCTGCCTTGCGAAATGCATCTTTCCAGATCCTATTCAAATGTCCCACGCCTGCCATCGTTTTTGAAACTGCTACAAAACCCTCATGTTTTGCTCACTTTTGACAAGGTGCACAATCCCCTGCTCCTGCCACGCAAAACGACATCTGAACGTCCAAAAGTGCACCGTACCCCTCAGTTGTTTTGCATTTTTGACTTCGAAATGTGCTTCGCGCCACAACGCTGTGCACTTTTTCAACATCTCAACTTCCAAAAGTGCTCTGAACGTGGTGTGGTTCATTTTGACTTGGAAACGTGCTCCGTGCCACAAGGGCGTGCGCTTTTTCAACATCTCCACTTCCAAAAGTGCTCTGAGCCCGTCAGCTTTTAACACTTTTGACTTCGAAATGTGCTTCGCGCCACAACTGCGTGCACTTTTTCGACATCTCAACTTCCAAAAGTGGTCCGACCCTGGTGTGTTTTGTACATTTTGACTTGGAAATGTGCTTTGCGCCACAATGGCGTGCAACTTTTCATCTCTCATCTGGCCAGATGGCTCCACACCCGCCGCTTTAGCGAGCCTACTTTTCGACCCTCCGGAGCTACAAATCATTGGAAAAACACAGTGTTTCGCGACTTTCTTACCTTTTCGCGCACCTGGATCTTCTTTCTTCTGAGACTTTCTCTTTGTTGATCTTCTTTCTTCTTCTCTTCTCTTCTCTGACTCTTTCCATCTATGCTTTTCATCTGTTCATCATGTCGGAAGTTTGACTCCTAAACTTCCTTCGATAAATATATGCTACCCCCCCCCATTAATGTGGTCAACCCAATAATAAACCATCCCCAAACCACCATTTTTATTGGTGCTATGTTTATCATCCCCAGTCATGGCAGTTGTTTGTGTCATCGGGTTTCCCACTTATCATATTGCTGAGTATCTATCCCCTAATTTTTCATTAAATCCAATTCAATGCTCATTTTATACATTCTTTACCCAAACTCAAGAATACACTAGGAAAAACTAGAATTAGAATAAACTCAGTTTTCTTGGCTGCTCCTATGAAATCCCCATCAAAGATCCCACAAAATCCCCATGACCAGAAACCAAAGATCCCATGACCAAGGCTACCCCCATGCCCGGCGCCTCCAAGGTGGAGGTGAGGGGTTTCTGCCTGAGCCGCGTCAAGGTCTTCTTCAGGATGCGCAGCTGGATGTTGCGATCTGGAACGAATGAACTTGGAAAAGGATGGGAAAACACCTGGGGTAAAATCTGGTTTAATATGGCTTTATACATGTTGATATGTATATATATATATACACATATGTTGATATATGTTGATTTAGAATGGCCTTAATATATCTTAATATGTTTTTTTGCATGTTGATACAAGATACATGGCTTAACGTAGCTTAACATGGCTGAACATGGCTGAGTTTGTGTGATGATATATGAAAATATGCCAGATACGTATGAAAAATGATGAACGTATGGTTTGATATGAGTTTCAATGGGGTTTAATATGTCGATAGCTGTCGATAGTGATATGTATATATATATAATAATATCTAATATATAATATCTATATGTACAGATTATATTATATATATATGTGTATTATATATATATATTATATATGTATGTATGCACAGTGTATATATATATGATGTGTATTAAATTGTATTAAGATGGTTCATTTTGGCTCCATTTTCATAGTTTCAAATCCCAGGTTTCGCTGCTTTGACCCCCGATTTTCCTTTGCGCCCTGCATGGCCTATACGCTCAGTCCAATCCAAATGCATCGCCTCGGCCAAGAAGGTGTGAGTTGGGTTCAACCATACCATGATGAAACCATCACCGAAACTGGAGAAGATTGGACCAATAAGCCGGAGGAAATGACGAGCATGTTGCCAACAAAGCATCAAACAAGTCATCGGAATGAGGTCACGAAAACTCTTCGACCCCTCACATCCTGACAGTTTCTGCATTTGGGTCTATCTATTATGTCTACCTTGAAGGTTCTGACATCATCCAATCAATCTGCCATCTCGCGCAAAACTCGGCCAAGCAGCTGTGAAATCTGCCATGTAGTCTTCAAGCATATCAGGTGGCATCTCGTGATTGATGCCAATCTCAGCCAGCTTGCTGAGCCTCGGTATTGCCCATCTAAAGATTTCTGAAGGTCCCGCTATGTTCTTTTATGCCGCAGGTGTTTTGGTTGAGGAAGAATATGCTAAAGTCTGAAGGGCCATCCATGATGGCTCATTTCAACCATGGCCCACTCAAAATGTTGCAGGGCTTGAATTACTTTGGGTTGCCTGATCAAAATTAAAAGAAGTTTCACTGAACAATTCCGAGTTACGGATGGCGTTTCAAAATCATTAGCCCAAAGACCACTGTGTCCAGTTTGCATGTTCCTGAAGCAGAGTAGATAGAGTAGAGGTAGAGGTAGAGGTCGAGGCGGAGAGGCCGAGAGGCGGAGAGGCGAAGAGGCAGAGAGGCAAAGAGGCAGAGAGGCAGAGAGGCAAAGAGGCAGAGAGGCGAAGAGGCGGAGGTAGAGGTAGAGGTAGAGGTAGAAGTGCCCAAAATTGCGCGCTACATGTTTTCATCTAAGTAAGCAGGGGCACCTTGAGCCTTCAACAATCCTGCCATGCCTTGATTAATGACAGCTTCCAATGTATACAGCCCATATCGGTCCATATGTTAGCCATGTAAAACATGAACGGTGTGAAAGGTTCAAGTTGAACTGGTACTTTGTCAAAGTACCCACTTGAAGTTGCACGTGGAATTTCTGGGTTTTGCATTTGAGAGTCGTAAATCGTATTGGAGTGGCTGCATCAAGCTTTTGATGGTGATTTGCCAGTTTGGAGCTGATGATTTTTCTCTTACAGCACATTTATTTCAAGAACTGCCCCAATATCGTCCTTTTTTGGCTTCGGCACCGAGATCCGGTTTTGTAGCTGCAATTTCTGCCGCCATCATGTACGTTGAAGCTTCTCTGTGTGAAAGTTTCTCCGTGTAAGAGCTTCTCTAAGTAAAAGCTTCTCTGTGTAAAAGCTTCTCTGTGTAAAAGCTTCTCTGCGTAAAAGCTTCTCTGTGTAAAAGCTTCTCTGTGTAAAAGCTTGCTCTGCGTAAAAGCTTGCTCTGTGTAGAAGCTTCTCTGTGTAAAGGTTTCTGTGTGTAAAAGCTTCTCTGTGTAACAGATTCTCTGTGTGAAAGCTTCTCGTAAAAGCTTCTCTGTGTGTATGCTGGCTCTGTGTAAAAGCTTCTCTGTGTAAAAGCGTCTCTGTGCAAGAGCTTCTCCATGAAAAGACATGAGGAGAGGTGAGAAGAGTTGACAAGAGGGGAGAAGAGCTGAGAAGAGGTGAGATGAGTTGAGAAGAGGTGAGAAGACGTGGGAAGAGTTGCGAATAGGTGGGAAAAGGTGAAAGAGTTGAGCTGTGGGAACAGATGATAAACTTGAGAACAGTTGAGAAGAGTTGTGAGAAGAATTGAGAAGAGCTGAGATGGCCTGAGAAGAGCTGCGAATAGCTGAGAAGTGGTGGCCACAATTGAAAAGGGATGAGAAAAAATGAGGACGAATTCACATAACAGAGTTTCGAAGAAGTGAGGCTTCACTCCAACTCCTATAGGCAAAACTTGTCCTTCACTCCTATAGTGCAACATTCCTTGCTGCTGGAAACTTCCGCCACTCGCCTCGTGCGGGTTCTACTTGTAATCATATATAATATAAGTTATAAGTTTAAATTAGATAATATAGTTCATCCTCGGTAAACCTGGGACAACCCCACAGACACCAAGACTTTGGTGGCCCTCAAACCTTCCTGTCATATCCTGCCATAAGACTTGCGGCATGCGTCATGGTATAGCCCTAAAATGCCCGAAAGTGGTGTTCTGTGGTCAACCCAAGGGTGAAGCCAATTAGTTTGTAATCCCCAAATGCTGTAAAATTGGTACCATTGCTATTGTTGGGTCGATTGTTGGGTCGACTATATTGCTTATAATTTTACCAGAACCTTCAGTCGCTACAGGTCTCTTTTATTCGGCCCACCCCCAAAATGATGTTCGAACTGCGAGGCACTGATATTGAGAGTGCAAGGCCGCCAATTGTTCGGAGGGTTTGTTCCTTGGCGGCTGGCTGGTGCGTAGTCAGAAATGGAATTCATCCATAGTCTGGGGATATTTCAACTATCCCACATGCTGCTAGAATCCTGCTTGAATTCGCAGGTTTACAGCTTTATTTCATTGTCCAGAAAAAAAACCTAATCCATGGCAGCAGAAGCGTGAAATCATGACGTTCGACCGGCACAACAATTGGTGCTAATCCCAATGGCAAATGGCAACCCCCCCAATTTTCCTTGATTAGATCCTTTCCTGCCAGGGTTGACATTACAATTAAGAATGGATGCATAGGATTGAGTGTCTGCAGTCATCTGGTCAGTGTGAATCTCCCAAAAAGCAATCCAATGAAATGATTGAAGCCATCAGCCAATCATACCCTATCAACGATCCCAAAGCCAGACACTGGCCATGCCGATTCTCATTTACACGCACTTTCTGCATATCTATTCAACAAAATGTCCCATTGCGAAGTTGAAACACGACTCCAAGAAATCCTAAGGCATCCAGATAGCTAGCTGATCCCAAATTCTCAATGGGGATGTGTCATGCCACCTATGGGAACATCACTTTCTTGGAGCAGGTCCCAAGAAATGTCCACCCGTTGTTTAACACCAAATCTGAAATTGTGTTTGTGAAAGCCGCAGTTTCGTTGGCTAAACGAGAAACTTGCGTGAAAATCCAATTTTTTCAATTTTTGGTCAGTGAAAGACCCATAATTTTTTCTGGCATGTTCTGGCGACCATGTCCACTTCCCTCGCCGAAAACCCACCATGGCAACCCAGCAACTGCTCGATGATGTGCCGCACGCCATCGATGATCTTCGAGATGAACCAACTGGCCTTGGTACCGCCCCCCAGGGGACGGGATTGCTCAAGAGAGGGGTACCTACTCGTACCTTAGAAAACCATTTTGCTTGGTAACCTTCCAAATAATAGTCAGAGAGATCATTGATAGTCAGGGTTGACATTCAAAATGTTTCTTGCTGTTTTTTTGGAGCTTTTTGGGGTACGTTAGCAACAAAAATGCAACTCCACAACTCAGGTATAGGGATACAGTCACTGAATAATGATGGGTAGTGTAGAACCAGATAAACCCAGGCGTGGGGGAGTCATGCCCAGCCACCCTCTTGTTTGTTTCATGGACCCAAAGATCCAAAGTGTTGCGGATGCGAGTCTATTTCCATTGATTTCCCCACTTCTGCTGGTTACATGTCCATTGCAATGGGCATGAACCGGAGGTTAACCAGGCCAGGGACCGAACCGAACTAAACTGGTGATCTCACTATTGTCAATTGTCATCGGACATTTCTTCCAAACTTGGTTGAGTGGAAAACTGGAAACCCCCATATTTGGCAGGCAAAACCCATATGCTTGGACAAATAAATTGATATAATATTGGTTTAACCATCAATCTCCAAGATTTATAAAACCACCTCCCAAGAGTTTTCTGAACAAAAAACTGGCATCATTTTGACCAGGGACCGGAAAGCGGCCCGTGAAGGGACGCGCCGTGGTGTAGGCATCCGTACCCACCTGTCACGTTTCAACATATGTTTGTGGGATCTAAACCAACTAAAATAGGAATCGCATCGAATCAACAATTTTTCCTCGGACTTTAAGCAACGAGAACAGGGCTATTCAAGAATAGGGCTATTTGACCAAACTCGTGATCAATCTAACCAACCAAAACAATTAGAGGGATCTGCAGCAAAAAATTGGACAAACAAAGACAAAATCTAGCCATCCCAACTGGTTGGTGGTTTCAATCCCTCTGAAAAATATTAGTCAATGGGAAGGATTGTCCCATACAGTATATTATGGAAAATAAAAAATGTTTGAAACCACCAACCAGCCAAAAATAGAAGCATAGTCACTGAGACTTGGGTCATTGGTCGTTGATCATCATTTTTCCCGTGACAGCCGTATCCCAAGGTATACTCTGGACACAGCCATATCATCTTGGTGAATATACTCAGCACCTTCTTGGTTGAACCCCAAAAAAATGTGCTGGTATACCCCCAGTTTCAAACACATCGGAACCCATCTTGCTGGTGAAGTCCCTTTATTTTTGATTATCCCATGGCATCTCCCATTGAAACCCGCACCTCGTGCTGCGCTGTGGCGGACTCAGTCAGCGCACTAATGGCCTGGATGGTCTATTGGTGCATTATAGTGGTACAAATATTGGTGTACTATGCGCCTATATCTCTTTGTACATGTAGGTGTCATATATATATACACGTATAAATTGGTAACAATATATTACATGTTGGTTATATTGGTGCATTATAAGTAAAGTAGCATACTTTTTGGTATGTACGTATATAGTGTATATATATATACATCTGGAATCCAGACGCAACCTAAATAGATGATAATTATCGTCCACTGGTATATTAGCATAGCAGGGTATGTATAATATATTTATATATATATATATATATGTATTACATAGTCCTCGTATTTTTATATTGGTGTATATTGGTATAAATAGTACAAGGTACAGTAGCATATAATCTCAAAAATATTTCGATACTGCATGTCGGTCATGATGGGTTAAATATGCTTGAAGAAAGTACACAAGTTGTTAATCATCCAAAAGATTGCATTTGGAAAAAAAAAAAAACATAAAAACCGTTTCTGCACGTGGCTTTGTCTGAAAAGAGGCGACCCAAAATCCAGTGTAATGTTGGTAAAGCAGTAGCAAACCATACCCAATTTGACCATGGCTGGTATAAGCCATCACAATATGGGTGGTTTCATGTGGTTTATGATATATTTTCTTTACTAACATTACTAACATTACACCATTTCCAGACACCCCCGTGGCGCCGCCTCCGCCTGTAGCCGTGCGCTGAGCACAGGGGACAGCAGGGATGCCGTGCAGAGCTTCAGCCAGTGCTCCTGGGATCATCGTCCCAGGGGACATGGAGCTACCCCAATAGCTGGATGATTTACAATGGATCCTTAATAAAGTGGATGATTTGGGGTAAAAGGGTAGCCCTATTTTAGGAAACCTCCATTTCTAGGGTTGAAAGATCTTGAAAGGTCTTGAAAGATGTTAAAAGATGTGAAGAAGCGGAAAAACCTGTTCGAAACCACTAAAAAAAACACCAGGTTGAAGTTTGAATTTGGCCGGATCCAGGCATTCTCAAACACCGCTGAAATGCAGGAGGATTGCCAATCTGTGGAAAGGTACCACGCGTTTATTTGCGTTTATGGCAGAAAATAAGACCATTACCCATTGGTGATGAAACATGGCAGCGGGAAAGAGCGCAAAATAACCCAAAATAGCATAAAATAACCCAGTTGATGCCAGTTGTATATTACTGGAGTGTAACATTGCGTTAGGGTGCCCCAAATTTCATTGGCTTCAAAAATCATGTCCAGCGGCAAAAATTGGCATAACTTTGGGGTTTGTTATCCATCATTAGATAACCCAGAGAGGCCCAATGATAACAAATAGGAAAGAGTTTTTTGAACAAAGCAGTCCAAAAACATGTGTTTATAACAAACATGATACCTAATTTAGTATTTGATACCGGTTACCCTGCAGTAAATCAACATAGATACGCGAAACGTGCCTTCCAGCTTTCCATCTTTTTGATCATTTTCTCGGGGAATACCACTGGAATTCACTGCAGGGTAGAGGAAGGATCTCCTCAGATATAAGTTATAGTTATATAGTTTATACACCATTACAAACCCATCTAACATATATCCATGAAGCAAACCCCTGCTAAGCTAATTGTAATGTATGTAAACTAAAAACAAACTTACCTATCCAGGGGAGCACTTGTCACGCTTCGCATGTCTGATGGCTTTAATGACCATTTCGGTGAATATAGATCACCATTGTGGTTCTTGAAATCACCATTTTGTTTCACCAAGGGCCACCCTTTTTCCGGCAAACGCTGTCCCGCTTGCTTGCCGTATCCAACAGCTCGAGTCCAGAGTTGCCTGAGAAACCATGGTGGTCTTAGGCCAAAAATACCGCCTGCTTAATCGGTTTCTATAGCGGGGAAATTACCACCTGGTTCATATAGGGAGCTATTGCACCCCATAATAGCCCAAAATTGTGGTTCTACCATGTTCTACCCTCCAACAATGTGGATTTTCTCGGAAAGAAAAAGGGCGTGACCAGCGAGAGTGTTTTAGAATATCCTTCTGCTAATCAAAGATTGGCTGGGAAAATTCTACCAGAAACCCAATGGTAATGGGGTATATATGGTGATATACCCTACTGACCCAATAGGAAAAACCTCCACTGATTGGGTTCTACAGGGGATTGCAAACTGCCAGGGTAGATCACCAGAGGCACCAGAGGTTCATAAGCCGGTGCCCAGCTATTTCCTAACCATGTGGGTGTGACAAGCTAACCATAGCTATTGGAAAATCAACATGGTTTGGGAAATGGTGTCCAGAATCCACATTCCGTGGCATCACAAACCAATAGATGGCTATAAGCCCACCTTTGGTCGCTTCAAGCCTTACTGTTCAGCCATCATCGGGGAATTTGAAACCCATAGTGAGCAATCAGGGTATCAAAAGCCCAAAATATCCTTCATCCCAAAGATGGAGTCGAAATGAGGCGCCATCAACGGCCACAGCCCGCAAAATTCATTGATATACGTGATGTTGCTGTGATGCCGCGCCACGGATCTGTTACAATGATGAGAAAAAACGACCCCAAGTTGCCGCAACTGCTTGTTTTATGTAAATCCCATTGGAATTGACCGGAAATGCATATGTAAACTATGCCCCATTTTAGGGGGGCCACTTTTTCTGGAGTGCCATGCAAATCAAACCAGTACAGTAAGCAACCAATTTCCAAAAGGTCAAAGCTGTTAGTTCGTTAACTGTTCAACAACTGACTGTGTATAGAAAGTAAAAAACTATACGAGCAATAAAGAAACAACTTTATAGAAATAACTTAAATGAGTGAAAAACTCCCAAATTGATCCAAATTGATCCAAATTGTTCAATGTTGTTTCCATATGTGCCATGATCAGCTTGTGCCATGATCATTGGGGATTCCAGATAATTGATGGGTATAGAAACACTATTAATTGGGCGATGACCATCCCCCCCTTTCTGGCAAAATAAACCATATTTTGACCATGGCAAAAAAATGTTTCCCACGAAAGCATGACCGACCAAATTGTCAATGATATCCCCTAGTTTTGATGGTTAAAAATCGTTGTTAAATCATCTTGTTGATGTGTGTTCCATCTTGGAATTTCACCTGCTTTAATCATTGTTTAAAATTGTGATTCCTCATGTTTGACAACTAACCAACTGGTTTGTTTGAAGCCAATCATCTGTTTCACATGGTCAAAATATATGAAAATCCTGTATTTTTTCACCTTGTTTACTCTGCAGAATCTTCATAATCCCATCCTACCGCTCATAGAAAAAGCAACCCCATTGTCTGATCGGTGTCATCCCCTACATCCTTTCGGTGGTGACTCCGAAATCGGGGGTCTTACTCTCAATCCTGGGCGATTCGGGATTAATCCCCATGTCTACCCATAATCCAACCATGGCAATACGGTCTACCCATGTCTACCCCTATTTGAGATGGAGATGATGCATTTTTTCCCCCAATGTTTGATTCATGGGATGGTTTATTATTGTGTTGTCATAGCAAATTATAACCAAATCTTCATATATCTTCATAACATATGTTCCAATTATATATAATATATATCTATATATCCAAATTATATATATATATATCCTAATTATATTCCTATTGATATACATCTATAATCCTTCAGTATAAACCATAGGAATATCAATATCCCCTTCAGTATTAGTATCCCACTATTCTCCCACTAGACATCAGATAAATTTAAGCATATATCTATCATCCGATGATTATCCCACAAAATATTACAGTATAAATTCCATTAAATGGATAATGTTATCCTACTAATTCAATTAATTTATCCCTATTACTATCTAAATTATAGGATTATTATCTCAGTATCCCATTCCTATCACCATCCACCAGCCATTTTCGCCCAGCGACGTTCCAAGTGCGCCAGCAGGGCCGACAGCAGAGAGCCCACCAGCACCACCACGCGGCCGTGCAGCGCGGCGCGGAAGGTGCCAGCCAGGGCCAACTCCTCGAGGACCAGGACTTGGCTGGTTGAAGGGAGAAAAACCCATCAAAAACAGTGGTTGAATTGGGTTTAACTTAAGCATCAAAATTGTGATCTCATATCTATCTATCAATCTATCTATCAATCTATCTACCTACCTATCTATTCCTATCTATTCCTATCTAGTCCTATCTAGTCCTATCTATTCCTATCTAGTCCTATCTAGTCCAATCTATTCCTATCTATGCCTATCTATGCCTATCTAGTCCTATCTATCTATTCCTATCTATTCCTACCTATTCCTATTTATTCCTATCTATTCCTACCTATTCCTATCTAGTCCTATCTATTCCTATCTATCTATTCCTATCTATCTATTCCTATCTATCTATTCCTATCTATCTATTCCTATCTATCTATTCCTAACTATCTATTCCTAACTATCTATTCCTAACTATCTATTCCTATCTATTCCTATCTATTCCTATCTATTCCTATCTATTCCTATCTATTCCTATCTATTCCAATCTATTCCAATCTATGCCAATCTATTCCAATCTATTCCTATCTATTCCAATCTATTCCCATCTATGCCAATCTATTCCTATCTATTCCTATCTATTCCTATCTATTCCCATCTATTCCCATCTATTCCTATCTATTCCTATCTATTCCTATCTATTCCTATCTATTCCTATCTATTCCTATCTATCTTTATCTATCTATCTATCTATCTATCCCTATCTATCTATTTCTATCTATCTAATCCTATCTATCTAATCCTATCTATCTAATCCTATCTATCTATCTATCTATAAATCATCTATATATATATATATCTATATATAGATATAGTCCTATATTTTCCTATTTATTCCTACCTATTCTATTCTATGCCTATCTATGCCTTTCTATATCCATTTATATCTATCCATATCTATCTAGAACTATCTATACATACCTATCTATATCTATCTATATATGTCGATATTTATCTATATCCATCTATATTCATCTATATCTATCTGTATCTATCTATATTCGTCTATATCTATCTGTATCGATCTACAGTATATCAATCTGTATCCATCTATATCTATCTATCTATATCTATCTATCTATCTATCTCTATATCTATCTATCTATCTATCTATCTATCTATCTATCTATCTATCCCTATCTATCTATTCCTATCTATCTATCTCTATCTATCTATCTCTATCTATCTATCTATCTATCTATCTATCTATCTATCTATCTATCATCTAATATAGTCCTATAGTTTCCTATTTATTCCTACCTATTCCTTTCTATGCCTATCTATGCCTTTCTATATCCATTTATATCTATCCATATCTATCTAGAACTATCTATACATACCTATCTATATCTATCTATATATGTCGATATTTCTCTATATCCATCTATATTCATCTATATCTATCTGTATCTATCTATATTCGTCTATATCTATCTGTATCGATCTACAGTGTATCAATCTGTATCCATCTATACCTATCTATATCTATCTATATCTATCTATCTATCGATCGATCTATCGATCTATCTATCTATCTATATCTATATCTATATCTATATTTATATCTAGTCTATATCTACATTTACATCTACATCTACATCTATCTCTATCTATCTACCTTTCTACCTACCTATCTAATCTGCCTATCTAATCCTATGCAATACTATAATTACATATATTTAGATATGTAACCCGCCCTGTCGAATATCTCCCAAAATGTGATATCTACGAGTTGATGGCAGGGATTGGGATAGGCCGGTTGGAAGCAAGGCTCCGTTCTCGGTGACTGGGGCAGAAGCATCTCAAAAAGTTGTCCAAAATCATGTCAACTGTAAGAATACTTACTTTCAGAATTCGTTCACAGTATTTACCAAGGTCTTGCCTGCAAAACGTCCATGACATGATGCTTGCACAGGCTAACCCTGGGTATCCCGCAAAAAGAGTGAGAGGAATCTGACATTCCTCAACTGATAAAAAAGAACATCAACAATCAACCATTCACCCAAGGTTTACCCAGCTATGCGCCTTGCACCTAGGCTTTCCAACCAGATACCAATTTCTAAAAGCGCAGGAGAAGTCAACTTGGGTGAGTTGCTTCGGCATTGGGGTACGGCAGAATACATCCGTCTGCATTTCACTTCTGGCAGGGATTGTGGGTTGTACATGGGATCAATGAATTTTGGGATTGGATTCTGAAATGAATGATGTAATTAGGACTGACTCCGCGAGACATAAACAAAAAATGACTGCAACAGAATTCATCGAAGGTTAAATCACCAAGTGAAACACCACAAAAACCGGTGAAGAGCCCACAGACCCAAGAAGAACTGCCACCTTACTTGGCCAACGGTCCTGAGCCGCAGATGCAATGGCTGCGAACCAGTGCCTGACAAACCAGTCCCATGGGTAAACACCAAAAAGGGCTGGCCTGGCGGTAAAATATGTTTATACTTATAACAATCTAATCTTATAACTTATAACATTATATAACATTATGTTTTTAGCATCTAAACAGCGATCAAGTGGGGGCATGGCCATTGCCTAATTGTGTAGACGTACGAGTATGTGCATTTCCGGTCATTTGCATACATATATAAAGTGTAAAGTGAGAGTGAGTGAGAGGAGAAAGAGAGAGAGAGAGAGAAAGAGATCAGATCTAAACTTTTGACTCTTTCTGATATATACCATAGTATACAAGATTTATATATTCAACTACGTTTGACCATAGTATATCATAGTGCTGAACACTGGGAAGCGCATTTCCTTGTCGGCCTCTAGAGGATGAACTGGATGAATGCCAACATGGGTGTCTTCATTCCCCCAAGACGGATTGGTTTAAGGGACAGAAAATTCCTAGGAAAGGCACCTGAACTTCGGAAAAAAAACTGTGTTTTCATGCAAACCTGTTCCAGGTAATGAAGCCAATGAATCTATGATTGTCATCGTTTAAAAACAAAAAACATATAACCATTTCCTCCTGCTTGGAGCCAAGAAAATGTTGGGATTCCTGCCAAATGTCCTTCAAAAAATCCAAGATATTTGCGTAGGTTTGTTGCAGAAGTCCCTATGTTTCTTAGTTCACCTCCCCATAAGACAATGACAACGGGTTGGACACGGGGCTGTCACAAAATTTGGAACGCCAACACCAGATGGTGTAGCAATGTGTGGGTGTATCTTCTTGATTCAATCTCCTCCATTTTGGATGATTCAACGTTGCTTCAATCCCGATTCTATTCCATGGAAAATCACCAGAAAAGATATCATAAAAAGATATCAAAACATCTAAAAGGTCTAAAAGATAAGTTGGTGCACTGGCACGATCCAGTCGTGTCCCACCTGTCGTCACCCACAGAGCCCTCGGATGGGTTGGCGCGGTTCTTCGGGGTGTGCTGCAGGATGTGTAGCACCTGGGCTCCAAGTTGAGTGGGGGCGCTAGTTGGGGGTCATCATCATCCCAAGCAGGATCAAAAACCATTATATAAATTATATATATATATTGTGTGATTGTATAGATGACTCCACCAACCAGTTCATTTTTCACCTTTTGATCATTGAAATCTGCGGCAAACAACATCGAAGAATAAGTCAATGACCGACACTGGGCATGGTAAACATGGTCAGGGAAGCTGGGTCGCAATGAATGGATCATCTTGACAGGGACTTCTTCGTCCATAGTGGGTGGCTTCACAAGGATTGTATTGAACAATACTTTGGCCCCAGTGAAAGAACCAGCAGTCTTGATAAGATATCGTATATGTGATTATAAGATGCACATAATTTAATTAGTAGTCAATTCTAGACGAACGAGGTTTAAGGCAGTTTGAGGCAAGGCCATCAAATTCATGCTTTCTCTGTAGATGATGTGGTCAGCCGACGGGACTCTGGCTATCCCGTCCAACTGTTATCCCTGCAGGTGAGAAACCCAGTCGCGGACCATTTTCACCTGTCGCCGGTTGGTGCCAGTATACCCCCAAGCCCAGGGAAAGTGCTGGTGTAACTGGGGATGATACCCCCAGACTGGGTGAACTGACCCTCCGACCATGATGCAGCACGTCCAGTCAAGACAGTGTTCAATTTGGAAATTCAAAAATTGACCGGTTCGCGATTTTGCAGTTTTCCATCCCTCCTGTCGAAAACTGTCCCAGTGGTCAAATCTTCCAGTTGTAAGCAATTTCATTCTGCGGAAATGGTCGGGTCCCATGTTTGAAAAGCAGAATCCCAGTAATCTGTTTTCCCCAAACATGAACAGTCTTCTTGGATGCACACCTACCTATTTTGAGGGGTGCCTAGCCTATGTAGTCTTCAAATGAAACACGAAATGGATCCCAGAAATGAAACTCCATTCGCAAAATGGCTTGGCGGCATTCGCCATAGCCCAAAAAGTCTGGGTGTGTTCAGCGGCTTCGCCTGAAAAGTATTTTAAAAAAAAGTAATCCCGAATCTAATCTAGTGGTCGTTCATCATAATTTCCCCCATGAAAATGGTCATTTCCGGTCGGGTCCGGATGTTCCACTGAAAACATCCCCCCATCCGCTAGGTGCCCCAGGCGAAATCGGCATCTTCGATATATTTCCTGAGGAAATCGGGCTCGGTAACATGTGGAAAATGGCCCATTTACACATGATTCACCTCTTAATGTTTGATGTTTAGCTATGTTGAATCACCAGAGGATGATATCTAACCAACCAAAAGAAAATGATGAACGATGTAGGTTTGAGATGGTTTAACAAGCAAAAAGTAGAGCTGCAAGCAATTGTGGAGGGGATACAGTAGCTGCTTTGTGAGTATGGGAACAACAAATTCACAAATAGGAGAACCCCACAAGTCCGCTTTCTACCCCAAGTATGTCCTTTTACCCCTGTAATGTCACACCTGCTATCTTGATTTGAATGCTTCTTACGTTTATGTGATGCAATGCAATGCAACGCAATGAAATGCAATGCAATGTAATGCAATGTAATGCAATGCAATGCAATGTAATGCAATGCAATGCAATGTAATGCAATGCAATGCAATGTAATGCAATGCAATGTAATGCAATGCAATGTGATGCAATGCAATGTAATGTAATGCAATGCAATGTAATGCAATGCAATGCTATGTAGTGTAATGCAATGCCATGCGGTGTAATGTAATGCAATGCAATGTAATGTCTGTCTGTATGTATGTACCAAATCATCCAAAATTCGCCCGTTTTAGTATTGAAAGGAAACTTCCATGTGTATATATATATATAATTATATAGATAGATAGATAGATAGATAGAGATAGATAGAGATAGATAGAGATAGATAGAGATAGATAGAGATAGATAGAGATAGATAGAGATAGATAGAGATAGATAGAGATAGATAGAGATAGA
>Ga0126342_10010623_pt1 | contig 16478 bp, 23 predicted proteins | sample Cyp1metagenome_FD_92528 | JGI IMG/M metagenome (GOLD analysis project Ga0126342, IMG submission 92528) | Coral microbial communities from Lord Howe Island, Old Settlement Bay, Australia - Cyphastrea 1 metagenome | ecosystem: Host-associated > Invertebrates > Cnidaria > Coral ... | reverse complement strand
CAGCTGGCTCCGCACCCGCCGCTTTAGCGAGCCTACTTTTCGACCCTCCGGAGCCACAAATCATTGGAAAAACACAGTGTTTCGCGACTTTCCTACCTTTTCGCGCATCTGCATCTTCTTTCTCTTTCTCTTCTCTGATCTTCTCTCTTCTAATCTTTCTCTTCTCTCTGCCTCTGCCCTGCTCTGCTTTTCATCTGTCCATATTGTCGGAAGTTTGACTTCTAAACTTCCTTCGAATATACACGTTGCGGTCATGGATCTCTGATTTGATTTTTATGGGCAAGCGCATTTGAACTCGACCCAGTCCGTCATGGGCCCATAGCAGCTTTGCAGGTCCAAGGATCAGCAAAAGAATTCATCAGAGAGTTGATGCCGCAGCAGTTGCAGCTTGGAGATGTGGATCCTGCCACAGGACAGCAGCTTACAGGTTTGATGCTCCTGGTGACAGTTTTGGCCAGGAGATATGCGCCACTCGAAGCTGAAAACACCACGAAGTCCATTGCCGAGTTCCTTTCATTCCGACGTCAGCCTGGTGAAACATCGATAGCTTGCTGGTTATATTTGATATCCTGAGGAAAAGGGCACATGGCTGTGCAGGTTTCGCGGTCAATCTGACTGGTTTGACAGGAAGTGACCAGTGGTTTGCCAGCTCAATCATATCCGTGTGATTCAAGCTCCAATGATCAATGCCCCACGTGTGCCAATTATTTCCAAGATGATGGTTATAGCACTGATACTAGTTCTGATGATGGTGCGCGTTCTTTGCCAGAGCTGACGATCCTGTTGAAGCCTATTTGCAGCATGTGTTTGCCCGCACGAAGTGGCGTCATGTTTCAAATAAGTTCCCCCGAAGATACCGGAAGGGTTTCAAGGGTGGCAAGGGCTTTCGGCCCAATGCAAATGCACATGTAGCTTTCCTCCAACCGAACTCTTTCGCTGGTGGAAAGGGTGGAAAAATCTTTAAGCAGGGGTTTCATGTCAAGAAAAGAAATCCCAAAGATACTTGATAGATGCAACATATGCCAATCCGAAGAGCACTTGTGGCGCAATAGCCCAAAGCGCAATCAACAGGGTGATGGTCCACATGCCGCCAATGCAGTTTTTTAGCCTGTTCAATTAGCTTTAATGCCAAGCAGCAACATGTTGTGGGGACCATGCGAAGCCACGTCACTCCCGGGTGTTCATTTCTTCGGTGCCAAGATGGAGACCCTCCGACGTGTGTCTCAAGCTGCAAGCGTGGTGTCCTCGAGCCACAGCCCGAGAGCGTACGAGCGCAGATGATCCTGGGCCTGTGACACCGAATGCACCGAGCAAAGCTGCACCCCGATGGAGTCCCACTTTCTCCCCTGCTGCATCCGCTAGTGATAACCCCGAAGTTGAACACTGATTTCAAATGCACCACTGCCTGCTTCACCAGCGCCAAGGGAGCCTGCTCCAGCAACCATTTTGCCGGGAGTAAAACCCAGTTCATCCGATGCCAACGAATTCGAAGCTGCACGTGCAGCATCACCCGAGGGTTTTGTACATATCATAGCCATCCTGCCGCATCCGAAGTTGCGCCTGCAGCAACATCCGGCATGGCTGTGCACAGCCCGCCTGTTGCATCCGATGGTAGGTCAGTTTCCGGTGTGTCTGTATATACATAGCCAGCCCATTGCATCCGATGGGAGGCCAGTCCGTATGTCCCGTGAAGAGCAGCAACAGCTGCGGGAGCAAAGTAGTGCTGGTTTACAAACTGCTTTGGTTGGTTTTGACACTCAGAGTGAACTAGGATCAGCTGTTGGTTTGCAAGCCCCCAGTGCGTCCACAATGTCCAGACGTCATGTGTTGAACCTATAGTGAACAGCCTGATGCCGCAGCCTGCCAGATTTCCAATGCCTGCCATGTTCCAGGTGTCGAATGCCGTTCCGAGCGTGATGTGGCCGCAGTATGCTGCCAGCCAACCTGCTCGACCATGTCATGGAAGTTCAGCTCAATCAAGTTCGAGCGCTACAGGGTATACCCAGCCTGTGACCCAGATAATAGCAGCTATCCATGGTGGGAAGTTTCCAAAAAGCCTGATGATGGCATCCGAAACTTGGAAGGTTCTTATCACCTCAGAACCAGAAGGCAAAACGGCACCGTGGCACTGCTGATTGATTCTGGGGCACATGATTAACTCAATAGGTCGTGTAGCAGCCCAACAAATGTGCAATGAATTGCAATCTGAACTTCATCTTAGAAACATGGAAAAGCCGTTGCCAGTTGAAGGTGTTGGCAAGTCTGCCCAAGTTGCCGACCGAGCAGCATGCATTCCGATGGCAGTTTTGGATGTCTTTGGAAAGAAAACAGATGTCACTTACACGGCACCAATCATACAAGACAGCATGTTGCCTCCTTTGCTTGGTAATCACACCCTCCGAAAGATGAAGGTGATCGTGGATTGCGGAAGTGTGGTAAGTTAATACTCCCAGGTCCTGGAGGTGTCAAGGGGAAGATGAGCAGAGTTTTTGACTTGGAATTGACTAGCAGCGGCCATTGGGTTCTTCCTTCGCAATGCAGGGATCAGGTCAAGAGGAAATCGGCTGATGAAAAGGAGCTGTCTTTCAACATGTCACGCCGGCGAGACAAATCTCAGTCACCTCCCCCAGAGCGGCGGGAGGCCGCAAGTGACTGACAGAATGCCAAGGCCGGTGACAGCCATGATGCTTACGCCGTCACCCCCGTGCCTCAAGATAGCAGATAGCATCCAAACAGCCGATGAGATTCCTGAGCCAATAGTGAAGCCTAAGATAATGTCAAGGGTTGACAATTTGGATCAATTTGGCCTGGGTATTTTCAGATAAGGTTGGCCTGCGACAACGTTTGCTGTAAGAAATCAATTTTAGGACTGTGCGCTTTTATCACGGCCGTCACAGCCGGTCTCAATGCCAAAGGTTGTTGAATGAACTTGCACTTCAATGTCCCTTAGTTTTGTGGGTACGTTTTGCAGGACCTTGTGCTGGCTCTGGCAACAAGCAAGATGCCGTGCGAGCCGAAAACTTTGTCCGTTTGCTTGCCAATAGAAAGAAGACAGCAGGTTTTTGGCCGTGAAAGCCAGTGAACGCAGTCAAGTGTGGAACCTCCAAGTAGTGCGTGAATGCACCAAGACCTTGCTGCAAACCACGCACCGGTGTCACTGACACTGCTTTGGAACAAGGTGAGATGCCATGCAGTTCCAAGATCCGACTGCTTACCAACTTTCATGTTGCTGAGGGCAGTGAATGCCGATGCGGTCCAGTCCAACATGTGAAATCAAAAGAGATTGGATCACGAGGCACTGCACGTTTTGAGCATGTTTTCCGAACCGTACTGCATCAGGTGTGTCTTTCCAACGTCAGCTCAGGTGCCCCATCGCAGATGCCAGCCAAAGGACAACCTGAGTTGCTATCTGCTATCCAATGCCAACTCCAAACATGTTCTGGCTGATGACCTGAACACCGATGCCGAAGGTTCGAAGAAAGCAGTACGTTTCGGAAGTTCGCATGCCGTTGAAAAGTTTGATCATGTCAATGCCGAACATGCCATCCCGAAGTATCAGTCCAAATCTAGCTTTCACTCCCGAAGTGACTTTTGGATTTCTCATTTCAAACATGGTTTGGTCCGAGGGCATGTGGAACCCAGAGATTGCCCAGTTGCACTTCACGCCTTGGAAAGCCAACGACAGAACAAATTTCAGCAATGCATTTCAAGCCTGTTTCAGCAGCTGCCGCCAATACTTGTACATGATGACTGGAGAACAGCCGTTTCCACCGACATGCGTTTTCACTGGGTAGGTAGGAACAACCTCTTTTACAATCAATCCTGTCTCAGTACAGTTGGAACCTGATTCATTGCGACCGTTGAAGAATGAGAAGCATGATTCACTGCAACAACTATATCCAACTGAGGGCGCTTTGCGCCAGAAGCAGAAGAAAGCTGAAGGACATATTGTCCAACACCGCAAGAAATATGTAGAGCAACGCGAAGATGATTGCAGTGAGAATTTTGATAAACTCCAAAAAGATACATCCGATACCACAGAAGCCAATGAGAAGGAGCAGCCACCGAGCGAGCAAGCCCTGCATGACCTTGCATGCCTTGCAGTTGGAGATCCAAGTTTCCAATACTATGGATCTGATGTCCAAGATCTTCCAAAAGCATGGATGTCAAGCGCCTCTTCATACGATATAGCTTCAATATTTTAGCAACGTGCTAAGGCTGATGACCAAAGCATAGACTGCATGGAAATGTTTGGTGGCGCAGGCACCACAACTTTCTTGCTTGTCAAATACTATGGTTTGAAAGCTGGAGCGAACTTTGAACTGATGTGCGGCATAGACCTCCTCTGTTTGCATATTTTCGCGGGAATAAACCGAAAGTGATCCTGCTTGCACCTCCTTGCAAAGGGTATTCCCGTTGGGGACACTTCAACAAAAGGATCAACTTTGATGCTTGGCTTGACAGCCGAAAACTTAGTGTTCCTCTTGCTCGCTTCCGCTTGAGTGGTGATGTTGCAAAAGAACAGGTGTCAGCCGGACGCCATGTGTTTGTGGAACAGCCGTACGGCCGTGGTTTGTATCGTGAGCCTCAATGGTTTCAGCTCAAGCCAATTTTGTTCACTGTCGTGTTTGACCAATGCATGACAGGCCTGCGCATGAACAAGCCTCCATGGTGGTCAGTCCGGAAGACCACCGAATGCAAAGCCACGCATCCTTTGCTTTTGATGCACCTTCAAAACTTGCGATGCGATGGCACGCACCCGCATGCTCACATTGGTAGTTGGTCAGATTTTGGAAGGCGCACAGTTCGCAGCCATGAAATGCAAGTTTGGCCACAGCAACTGTGTGAACGCATTGCTTCCGGAGTAGTAGAATGATAGAATGCATTCATGACATGATGTCTAATGATGCTCGCTACTTCCCAACAAGTAGCACTGCACCTGGTGACCCAGCACCACCAGCAACCGAGTTCACATGCCCTGCTTGCAGAAGCCATTTGCGGAAGACCGATCCCAAACATGACATGTGAGAGATTTATACATGCAGGTTCAAGAATGTTGAAGGCATCACTTGGTCTTGAGGCCATTTTCGGCCGCCATCCGCCTTTGATGGCAACAGTCAGTGAAGAACCTACTGATGGTGTCTCTGATAAAGATGCTTACACGATCAGACGTTTGGCAATCAGCAGCATGATCCAAGCCACGGCAGGCACCAAGGCTCGAATAGCTGATGCCTCCAAGACCCGCTGGTCTGGTGAGTTGCTTGAACTGAAGCTTGGTGATTTGGTTGAACTTGTACAAAAGGCTTTGAACAAGGATGTGAGGGGCTGGCATGGGCCCGCAGAAGTTGTCAATCTGACGGGCCTCCAAGGGTCCCGCAAGATAAAAGCCAGACTGGTTGCGCAGGGATTCTTGGACAAACAGTCCACAGACACCTTTGCAGGAACGTCCACTAGATGGGGCCAACGGTTGTTGATTGCAGTTGCTGTTCAAGGAGGCTGGTCTTTGCGGAGCGCAGACATCTCCAAAGCGTTCCTCCATGGATTAACGTTCCAAGAACTGCACGAAGAGGGTGGTGAATTGCGTGAAGTCCAGATCACCTTGCCTCCAGGTGGCGAATACTTGCTACGCACCATCCAAGGGTACAACGACTATGACCCCGGACACCGAAGTTTTAGTGATGCTGAAGCCAGGTTTTGGTCTAAAAGACGCGCCTCGTCTCTGTTTGATGGCATTCAAGCGTGTGCTGACAAGGATTGGTGTGGCTCCAACGCAAGTCGATCCAGAATGGTGAGCTGTTGTTGTGGATGACAATACATGTTGATTCAACGTTGATGATATAAAGTTGTGTGGTCACCCTTCTTTGATGAACGCTGTGGTAAAGCAGTTAGAAAGCCACTTTGATGCAGTCACGCGGGAGAAGAACAACTTTGTCCACCTGGGTTTGGCACACTCCTTGAATAAAGATGGAAGTATCTCAGTTAGCCAGATACACTATATTTCAGAGCTGCGAGAAATTCCAGAAGTCCAACTGCGCTCAATGTCCAAAGATGATCTGGTTGATGAGCAGCACGAACACCTTTACCGCTCGCTTCTTGGCGGAGTAACTTGAGTGACACAGACCAGATTGGATGTTGCAGTCTATGTTGGATGGTTGCAGTGAAAGCTACAACAGCCTTGTGTGTTGGATGCTCAGAACTTGAAACGGCTGCTCAGGTACATAAAGGGACATCCACTTGCAATGTGCTTTCGATGCCTCAGCAATCCTTGTGGCGTCTTGTTGCAATCAGCGATTCTGAATTTGTGTTTGGTAAATAAAGACTTTCCGAAACTTGGAGCCAATGCAATGCAAGTTGTTGAGTTCGTTTCAAAGATGCAATCTCGAGTTTGTCGGTCAACATATGCTGCAGAGTTGTACAGTGCGCTAGATGTTTCAGGTTTGCTTTTCAACGTTTTTCTGGCGATGTGCGAAGTGCTGGAAGGTACATGTTCTGCCGAAGCCTTGGCGAAACGCTATGAAGCGGGAAACTTCACTCTGGAAGCATATCTGGTGATTGATGCAGCTGCAGTATATGACCACATATCACACCGTGAGGGGCGAACACCTCACGATGCCACTATGATAACGCATGGTTTGAAATTGCGTGAGCTTTCGTAAACTGGAAAACTACAGAGGATGATCTGGTGTGACACTCGCTGCACGCTTGCTGATGGATTGAATAAAGGCACAGTTGAGCGAAGTGCCACTTGCTGTACGTGAAGGTCTGTGGATGATCGAACATGCAGTCAGGATGCACCCATCGCAGATGCCCGTTGCACTGCGAAGCCAAGAACAACCGGAGTTCGGGGGGTCACGTCCTACATGCCATCACAATCCAGTCTCCAGTGGTCAAGGTGTGAACACATGATATGCGCAATGACCGCAGCCTCGAGACCTTAACGCCTATTTAACGCCTATTTTATGCAAGCCCTTTCAAACTTCCTTTTCACCCATGCTGTGCATGTCCTTTTGGTGCTGTTGACCTAACTTTGGTCGATCTACCCTGCATGGATGAGAAGACCCGCGATCGAGAAGGGGAAAGCAGCAGTGGAAGCCGAGCTTGTGCTGGGGGGGAGGGTTGATGATAGGGCGCTGAAAACAGAACTCATAATTCGTAAGGCTTAAAAGAGTGGCTAGAGATGTGAGAAAGCCAGCAGAGACGTGAGACTTGAAGTGTCTTTTTAAGAGGACTCCCAAGAGTGCATTTTCTGCTCCGATCACATCTTTGCCATATGCCATAGCAGGAAAAAACAATTCTTGAAAACTTTTAGCAGTGGAACAGAACTGGAACAGAACTGAAAGCAATGCAAAATGCCCACGTGACGGAGCTCTTTTAAATGTGATTGCTTCAGACAGCGCCACATCTTGAGTTAAATACTCTGTGGGCTGACTGTCGCTCCTTTGTACATAGCCATTGCCAGCAACAGCAACAGCAAGAGCAAATGTAGCCAGACACATGAGTGGAAATGCGAGGGACGCCCTTTTGACCATGTGAGCAGCGGCCAACACTGTCAACACCACTAATAATATCTAATAATGTTTGATTTGTTGTGGGCTAAACTGCCATGGATTGACGTTCGTGCCAACCAGTCGAAAGGAACTGCCGAAGGCTCACGACTGTCCATGTGATGCAGCATGTGTCACATGCTTCTACAAGTTGCATGCATCCTGCGGAAAGGCTGGGATTTGCAAAGACAAGATGCGCGATGGAGCCAAAATGCACTTTCGACTCCTATCATTTTGAGCAACATTTTTGCAAAGGGGCAGAAGGCAGTGTGAATCAAGATAGATTCTGGCAAGAAGATTGGGCTCTGAAGCACCTAGATTCCATTCATGATCTATTGTGTGCTTCAGGCAGCAATGTGTCTGCAATGGCTTTAGGAAGGTGTGACATGATTTGGTGACCATGACACCGTGTGATCCGATGGCTTACATTTGGAAACAAAAAATTTATTGGTGTTTGAATTGTCCCCAAATTGAAGGGTGGGCCGTGATCAGACTGTAGCAAGCATGCAGCAAGCAGATGCGCCTTACAGCAAATAAATATCCTTTCGCCACTAGCGGCAAGTATTCTGAAAGACCAGATGTGTGCCTTTTGCATTGTGTGCAGCAGGCAGGATCCATTCAATGTGTTCTACTGCTTTCCATTTGATCATCTAGGGTCAACAAAATACATAGCAAATTAATGCAAATTGATGCAAATTGCACATTGCAGGAGATGAACTTTACCTCATATGTGGTTTTGAGCACCCTGGTCGTGTTGGGTGTTGTGGCCCATGTTCCTTGGTGCCAAGATGTGCACACAGGTTGAGCGAGTTTAACTGTTCCAGCTTCTCTGTACACTTGCTTTGCAAAGACTGTGGTGAAAGAAGTGGCAACGAGCAAGGCATTCGCAGTCCACGAGCAGTTTTATCCTGCCGTCATCTATTTGTCTACAGACAAAATATGCCTGGCAGTGATGTACAACTTCGTGCCCAGCCCTCAACTGAACGTCACTAGGAAGTTTGACTTGAAAAAGCATAGTTTGTTGCACTTGGACATTTTGCACAAAATTGCAAATTTATGCAAAGTTCAGAATTCGTTGAACTCGTCAATTCCTTATCATGTTTCTCTGGGCAGGGGCTCTTTGCTTCTCAGGTTTGCGCTGTTTCTCTTGTTTGGCAAGATTTTGCTCCGAATATTTATTGGGACCCTTCGCGACGTTGAGGTGGCAGTTCCATATGTTTCACCTTTATATGTAGAATATACTATAATATAATATATATATATATATAAAACAGAGTTCACATACTTAGAATATAGAATCGATAATTACGGCCTCAAAAAGCATCTTCCGGAATCGGTAAAAAACTATACATAGAATAAACGCATCTTCCGGAATCGAAAAAAACTTTACATAGAATATTTCCGGCTATCCATTTTGATCTAGGAAAATAAAATTTCTCAGGTTTTTGGCAGAAGCATGGATTGCTGCAGCCGCCTGTGCTTCAAATCAGTTCCGCAAAGGGACAACGGTGATTTTCACCCCACTAAAATCCACCAAAACACCATACAAATCCTTCATAAAATTGTTAAAGCTCACCTAAGGGTACCCCCCACGACCGGTGTCGTGGAACTATGAAAAAAAAATGCAATGAAAACCAATGGATTTAGGTGTTGTTCCTCAAAAAATGGATGAATATTCCCACTGGTGACCTATTTTCTATGTATGTAGTTCTGCAAGGAATTGGGTCTCTTCCATGTAAAAGGGTATATACTATATACGTAATTCTCTTTGGGGAGTAGCAAACCTGGATGTCTGAAATTCCTAAACTAGAACGTTTCAACAAAAAAACAGGTCCCCCAACATGATGAATTTCTTTTTATATTGTATTGAATAAATGAGTTTTTCATGCTCACGGGTACACCCAACGACCGGTGTCGTAGAACTAGGAAAAAAAGCAATTTTGCAATGAAAACCAATGGATTTAGGTGTTGTTCCTCAAAAAATGGATGAATATTCCCACTGGTGACCTATATTCTATGTATGTAGTTCTGCAAGGAATTGGGTCTCTTTCATGTATAAGGGCATATATCTGAGCAATAGATGCCCAGCTCCCTATCACGGAGACAGCCGATCAAGGATTGGGCTGAGCAATCCCAAGTAGCGAATCACCGCGGGCTGCCGGGGCAACATTTCTTGAGCCACGACAGTTGCACAGATTTGTGCGATGTGCAAAGGGCCATGCCACCTCACGTTCACGGGCAATGGCCATGCTAAAGTATCAAAAGGCAACGAGGTGTTTCAACCCCCAATTCCATCAACATCAAAAAATCTGGAAAAAGGAAGAGGGATCAACAGTGTGAGGATTCCTTCGTCTCCGCACTCCCCCTGCACCACATGCCCGGCTCTCAGACCTCGTAGATCTCGTTTTCGACCAGGTCAAAGTTGCCATCGCCGCTCTCAGCGGCAGGCTCAACTGGATCTGCTGCTCCACGTCCCTGTCCATTACTTTGGAGAAGGCGGTCAATGGCTTCCCCAGGACGGTCCATTTCATCTTGAGAGGGCGGTGGAGCCAGCACACGGTCCCCTGGGTTGTAGTACCCAGCAATGGCATCTGATGCCGGATCCCATTCAAAGGCGGTTCTTCATGTGCCCTTGGCCACGGAACATTCTGCATCGGGTGTTCCCTCTGCATCTGGTCAAAAATGGCGAAGCCAAGGTGCTGATGTCACTGCCGACAACTGCATCACAAGAGGAACATTGACCGGCGGGTCATGCTCCCTGCTCTCAGTCTCAGAGCGCTCCAATCCACTGCTGTAGGACGAAGCACGGCCCCATCGACCTTGATCGCCTTGTCCAGGTACTCCCAAATGACCTTGGTGTCCACGGTCATAGGCTCCCCCAGATCCACGGCCAGGAACTTCAGGAGGTTGTGGACGGCGTGGCAACCCCCATGTCCTTGACCAACTGTCTCAAAAGTCGACGGCCCACCACGCTGAATCTCCGGTCCAGGGTGGACAGGTTGCGATGGCTCACCAGAGCCCCACGCAGATGAAGGACTTTGGAATTCCCCAGGCCGCTGAAGACGCACAAAAGTGCAGCCTTTCCACTGGCCACTGACAGGTCCCCCACGCAAAGCTCGAGGAGGATCGGCCCAACGGTCCTTAAAAAATACAATCTCCTTCTTCCCAAAACATCAAAGTGAATCGCACAGGATGCAGCTCATTGGCATTGAAAGGCATTCGCGAGTGGATGGGGTGGAAGGTCTTGGTTCTCCATCGGCCATGCGACCGAACCCACCACTCACCCATCTGATGCCACCTATCCACACCTCGTGGTGGTGATTCGAACTGGTTCAAGGGGAATAAGTTGAATGCCACCTCATCCCTCTGGAAGTTCAACGCGGCCAAACGAGGACGTTCACCATCCATGGCAGCAACACCACACCCAAGGCCAGAGGAGCAAGCACCTAAAGGAAACTGAGCCGCCGTGTCCTTCGTCTCAACCGCTCACAGGTTGTGGACACCCAAGGGCTCAACTTCACACCCCAATGCCCCAGCTAACCATCCATGGCGCCTGCAGCTAGAAATCAGCTGCTCACCAACCATATAGCTGTTGCTGGAACTGCCACCCGCGCGACCCGGGAGCCATGTAGGCTACTGTTGACGGAGGTGGGTTCATTTTCCCTAACCCATGATCTGGTGTTCATTTTCCCTGGCACCATGTTCTTGTGGCCAGGGTTCATTTTCCCTCTGGCATCGTTTTTCGACAGGGTTTCGAGCTGCCCCTAGCTCTGCCACTGCCGCAGGGTGTCCCAATGTCCCTTTGGACTGGATCTTCTTGTGGTCTTTTTCCCCGGTGTTCTTGAACCCCTCTGGGCCTACCTTCCGCGCAAGCCAAGCTACCAAGGCTGCAAGTCCTACCACACTAGCTACCTTAGACATTTTCGCTACTTTGGGCGATGAAGCTACCACACCAAGCGCAGCAATTGTACTAACAACGGCCCCAACTACCTGTGGTGAAATCCTACTTTCTACGCTACATTCAGCCTCCAAATTGGCCATCCCCACGAAGCTCTATAGAACTTCCACGAAGCCACTGCAGTAACCGCCTTGGTCAGCAGGTCAGAAGCGTGGCGTCCCTTCCAAAGCCCCCACTGCATCTTCTCTGGAAGGGCAAAACTGCGCAAACGCAAGTGACGGGTTCTCCATGGTCCATCAGGGCTCTCAAGAAGTCGAAGACCGGATTGCCTGATAGATCAAAATACAGTAGACTAAAAATACCACCCGAGTAATTTACTCCCGGGGGAGTAAATTACTACCCCAAAATTTACGTAAATCAACGCTCAACTTCCGGGAGTAAATTTAGGCAAAGCAATGCAAAGTGCATTGCGCCCAATGTAGTTTGCATTGCTCATTTTTTTGGCCAATGCAAAACTGCATTATGGGCAATGTAGTTTGCATCGGGCATTTCTCTTTACAACAAAAAACATCCAAACCACATGCATTTTTTGCAATGTTTTCATTATGGGTTTTCTGTGGCTTCAAAACGTTTTTGATCATATCAGGGAGTTTGCTTGCAATGTGTCATTGCTATTGGTTCTTGCGTTTCATGTGCATGAAGGTTGATTGCAACATGTTTTTTTAAAATCATGGTTCTTGCGTTCACAGATATCACGAAGTTCTTGAATATGACCAGTAGTTCTTGAAATATTTTTTGTGGATGCATGGTTCTTGGCAGCCACAATTAGTTTGAATTGGAGTTCTTAAATGGAAGCACTACCGCGCTGTTCACTGCTGAGATGCGTGTTTCACCCAGCCGTGGCACATCCCAATCCTCTTGTGTCTTGAGTTGCATAGCAGGCACAGTATCATCCAAGATCAAATCAGCAATGACCATATAGTGTCACATAAGGAACTGGTTTGATTCATTGTATAATCGCCAAACTGCAGCGAACAGTTCAGAAACAAAGTCAAGTGCATTCGGTCTCAGACGTGTGGGACATCTTGGATCGGTCAGGCTGAAATTAATTGGATCACTCCAACGCAAGTTGCACAGCTTCAATCAATCAATTTGTGACTTCGATGTATTGATTTTCTAGAGATTTCCAACAGTTTGGAATGCAAAGCGCATTGAAACCAATGCAGTTTGCATTGTTGAGTAATGCACTTTGCATTATACACAATGTAAATTACATTGTTTCATAATGCAAACTACATTGCTTATAATGCAAAGTGCATTAAAACCAATGCAGTTTGCATTGTTTTTGATGCAAGCTGCATAAAAACGATGCAAACTGCATTATAAACGATGCAAACTGCATTATGAACAATGCAAACTGCATTATGAACAATGCAAACTGCATTATAACCAATGTACTTCGCAATGTAGTTTGCATTGGTTTCAATGTAGTTTGCATTGGTCTTCTTTGTAAATTCGTAAGATTCTTACAAAATTGAAACAGTGCAAATCACAAATTCGTTCAACAAATGTCATGTGTGTTGGACGTTTCGACTTGTGCGACCCAGCATCACAGCTGGATTCCATTTTTCAGCGACAGATGATGAGGTGGTCCGCGTGTCAAAAACACATGGAGATGCATCTGCCAAGATCCCAAGAACCAATGCTGATAATATGCATATATATATATCTATCAATAAGTCATTATGGTTGTTTTATTCTTTGAATATTGTGGCAGGTATGCAACCTTCATAGACAAGTGTCACAGCAGTGATGTATATGTGCATAGTTTCCAAAAACCCATGCAGTGCTCGGAGGCGCACATATTCCAAAGACATTTGCACATAGAAAAGAATCATGATTGAACATGTAATTGAAATTGCAAGAATTGCCTTCATCAATAAGGTCCAACGGCATGCAACGCAAGAACATATTCACATACACGTGCCGAAAACACAGAGGCGCATTTCAACAGCTGCCAGCTAGCCACATAGCTCTTCGTTAGCTTTTAATCAAATCAACTGGCATGTTCTTCGTACAGGATGTATGACGCAGTATGGTATTGCTCTTGCCTTCGACTAGCAAGAAATTAAAGAAATTATAGTCTTGAAAAGCTCTGTCCAGAAAGCGTTGCCTGCAAAAAGCAAGACAAAAAGACAAGTTTTAATGCTTGAAACTAAGCAGTTTCAGCCATGAATATATTGCCCCAGAAAAGTACAAAAAGGAGTAAATATCGATTTAGTCCGGAGATTAAATTTAGTCCAGGGACTAAATTTAGTCTTTCAATTTACTCCTAAAAGGTGTAAATTTACTCCAGCGACTAAAGTCTAAAGTCTTTATTTTGGACTAAATTAGTCTTACGACTATTTTTAGACTATTTTGATCTTACAGGTGGTTGTCCCCATAGAGCACCTTGTCGCCCTTCTCGGACAAATGGTTCCCCTCAAGGATGTCAATCACTGTAGCCCAAAAGCTCGGACTCTGACGTTGAAAGTGTCCCAAACGCCTGCTGCTTCGATTCCCATTGAATGGGACAACACGCATACATCGCAATCAACCCTTGGCGTCCACGGCCTCCAGCAGGACCAAAAGATGCGTCTGAGCGCACCTCCAACCTCAGCATAGATCTAGGGAAGGCCAACTCTGAATCTTCCCCATGATCACAATCGCAACCACCATAGTGAAGCGCCATGTCGAAGGTGGACTTGAGGTAGCCCAACATGTGTTCGCCGTACTTGCGAACTCGGCGAGGTGCTCGGGTCACCATACGTTCCATCTATGCGACTCCAAAACTCAAATCAGGGCGCGTACGGCACGACAGCCACAGAAGTTCGCCCACAACACCTTGAGCAGCACGGACATCGTCGATTTTCACATCAACTTCAGGCTCTTCGTCCAAAGCTCCAGGAAAATGAGGGCTTTTGCAAACCACTCCAGAATGTTGAGACAGAAGGTCTTGTGCATAAGAGCGTTGACCCAGCAGGATCTGATCACCCTTCTTCGACAACTCACAAAGCCACGAAATTTGACCCATGAACATTCCGTCACAAACTCCGGAGCTGAGCACTTCCACTCCGCCCGGATGCGGTCCAAAAGGGTTGTGACCACATCGTGTTCTCCCACAACTGCCATGTCATCCACATAGAGCGCCAAAAAACCTAGCGCCTCCTTGTCATCGCAGCCACCAAGTGTCAAAATCTTCCACAAATTTGGCTCCGGTGTCGCCAACAGTTGTTAAGCGGTGTCCATTTCAATCCCACTGGATAGTCTTCAGGACATTGTTCCTATAGCTGGTCCAATTGGAAGGGCTTGATGTCAAACCAGGCATTCTCCACCTCCCACCATTCATCAGGACCCACGATGCCAGCCTCTTGAAGAATTTTCGGAGGACGCATGAGCTTGGACTCTGCCTCCCGTCGAGGGGCCAGTAGAAAAGCTGTCTTCACGTCCACCGTCGCACAATGCCATTTTTTGGCCCCAGTCTTCCTCAGCATCGCCCTCAGCAAGACTCCATCCGCTCCACCAGCATAGTTTGCAAAAAGAGAATCGCCTGGACCACCATGAAAACCTTCGGTAACTTGTTGGCTGTCCGTTTTCTTTGCCCCAATGCGATTACCGCAGATGACAATCCGTGCCCGTTGTTTCCCATGTGGAGCTTTGACCGTAGGAACCGACATAGCAGGGACCACTTCCATCTGGGGAAAACAAGGGTCACGGCGGAGTTCTTTTTCTGTCGTCACCTTCAAGGCTCCAGGGGTCTCCGTCAAGGACCGATACTCATCCAAAAGTGGCTGCTTCCACAACGCGAGCTCCTTTCGAACTTGCTGTAGAGGCACCGTATAAGTTTGTAAAACAGTGCAAGGAGGTTCTTGTTGGCTATCCATAGAAGTTTGAACCAACGAAGCAAGACGATGCCTTTCCAGCACCCGATGCTGCTCCTCCAGGTCCTCCTCCTTCATCAGCAACTCCTCCATGATCATCTCCAAGTGTTGGCCTTGTTCGCGGCCTTCCTCTTCTCCTATTGCAACTTCTCGGTGCTCTTCCATCCACATAGATTTCAGTGCCCTATGCTCCTCCAACTCCATCTCGTGAAACCTTTCCACATCGGTCCATGAGAACCTCGGCAATGGTTTTTTTTTCTCCCCCGGAATCACATTCTCCTGGGAATCCAACAGATCCAATCTTTCTCCACAAAAACCGCATTGGTCACCATGTTCATGAGAGACTCCAACATCTGAACGTCCGCCAGCCACTGCCAAGGGCTCCAAAACCACCACAGTCTTTGAAGCGTCGAACCCCTCAGAAGTCTCCACATGCTTCGAAGCGTCGAACCCCTCAAAAACTTCCAAGGTCTTTAAACTGAAGTTCTTCGCCATCTCATAGTTTCCAACCACTTCACGTCGGCGAGGCTGTCTGAGACCACAACTTGAGCAATCCACCATACCACCTTCTGCGTCCTCACATCGAGATGCCATAGGAGCCCAAAGGCTCCGCTATTAAAAAAAACAATGGCTATTGAAAAAATCAATAGCCTATTGATTCCTTTGAAAAACCAATCGACAGATCAATAGATTGGTATTTTCTGATTTCAATCGAAAAATCAATAGAAAAGTTGTATTTTTAAAGAAAAAAGTTCTCTTCAAAATCAATCGAAGAATCAATCTTGACAAGTTGTTTTTTAACCTGAAATCTAGCCATCCTATTTAGTGGCAGGATGTATGTACTTGTGGCTGTCCAGCCACCACTTAAATGCAATCTGGCTGTTCAAAGGCTTTGGCTAAACAGCCACCACACTCCAGCAAAAGTCTTGTGGCTATCCAGCCACCACATGAAAGCTTTGTGGCTATTCAGCCACCACAGTCAACTGCAGTCTTTTGGCAATCCAGCTTCCACACTCAACAAAAGTCTTTTACATGGCTATCCAGCCACCACATGAAAGCTGCACATTGTGGCAGGGCCTGCCATTTTTCACACTTCTTCATTTTCTTCTAGGTCTG
>Ga0126342_10010622_pt1 | contig 16479 bp, 13 predicted proteins | sample Cyp1metagenome_FD_92528 | JGI IMG/M metagenome (GOLD analysis project Ga0126342, IMG submission 92528) | Coral microbial communities from Lord Howe Island, Old Settlement Bay, Australia - Cyphastrea 1 metagenome | ecosystem: Host-associated > Invertebrates > Cnidaria > Coral ... | reverse complement strand
TATATATATATATATATGCTAAGCACTTGGACTTGGGGAGGTGACACTCTCTTGAATCTTGCAATCAATTTTACATAACAAGGTGCTTGTCCGAGCAAGGCCCAAAGGGGCTCGATATTGGGTTTCTGGAATTCCACTCCCATCCTGGATGCTTTTGGTAGCGGATTAAAACGGAAACCAACAAATGGGTTTTGTCTGAAATGAGGGTTCCCCCAAATCCAACACTTTCTCACCATCCTTCCAATCAAATATCATATACCACGTTCCGCTATGTCGGGATATAGTTACAAAAAACAAAAAAGAGAAACCCAAATGTAGATAATGTCCGTTTCTGTCACCATATCTGTCACCATATCTGTCACCATATCTGTCACCATATCTGTCACCATATCTGTCACCATATCTTACTGTAACCATCCTTTTGAGTTCCACATGTCACCAGCATCTCCGACCACCAGTCAGCTTGGGCAACGGTCACCGCAACGCCAACGTCACAAACCGCCGTTCAGAGCTGTGGAGCCGCGGGTCTTGGCATTCTCCGTTGGAGCCGCAACGAGAAGACGAGGATAGGACCTACTAAGGACCGATAAGCACAACTTGGTTTGTTGGGCTTATGAAAACCATCATTGGTCTAAGTTGGTTTGTTGCTAACCTTTCAGTAGGGTTTATAGTAGATATATATATATTTATTTTATATATATACAGTATATATACATAACTATACAATATATAAAAATATAATTATAGATATATCGAATTGTTTCACGAGGATCCAACCCGAACGCTGTAACAATGGATAGGAGCTATTAACCACCAACAACCAGGATTCGAATATACGGTCGAATCTTAACCATCTATCATTACAGTACCATTCAAGGCCTGCCTTGACTTATCCATGTTATCATTGCTGTTATCATTGAATTCAGGAACCCTACTTTTTTCACGGTAATCTCTGGTACTCTAAATAAAAACAGCAACATTCCTGACTTCTGAACCAATTGAACCATCTGAACCATCTGAACTTCGACACTTTGCAAGGCAAAGTAGCGGCCCACAAGACCCGCAAGGCCATAACCACCCCACATCCTGCTGTTTTATCGCAGGCGTCTGCCGCAGCGCTAATCAAACCAGGTAAAACTGCCTCTCAGCGCTGGCTTGTCCCAGTCGCTGGCCTAGCTGAGCAGCATCAGCATAGCTTCGAGGCCTCAGACCGAAATATCTTTCAGCGAGTGATCATGTATGTGTTATATTTGTATATCATATAGATATTTTACAATGATCATATATGATATAAGTATAATATACAAATCAGTTACTATAGATATTTTGTACGCAATATACAAATTATATTATACATATCTGCTCTTCCCTCGAGTGTTTTACTCAGGGCTGCTCCTCAACAGCCTGATAAAACACTCAAGTGAACGAAAATGAACTGAGTCTCGAAATATGCATCACACGCAAATACAAACAAATTAAATATACTCAGCGAATAACTCAAAATTCCATATGTGGATGATTTGATATATTGATGTCTAAAATGGCTCAACGATTGGCTATGCATGGGCTACCAAGGAAACCACAATTCATCTTTCTTCTAAAACATCCCTGTTGACTTTTATGCCGGCTTTTATTTTCAATCTTGCTGACAACTTGTTGACTACAGTAAATCGATGTAAATCGTGTTGACTCCCCATTGATGTTGGAATGATGTTGGTCCAAGTCCCCTTCGAAAATCCCAAAATTGGGTGCAGTTGTTCCCGCATCGGATCGATCTCATGGATTTTTTGGACCAAACCGGGGCCCTCGTAAACTGGCAATATGATAGGGTATGCTGATGTGTCCCACCATATCACCAGAATATTCCCATAAAAATCCTTGGTTATGTAGATGTGTGTATGTATGTATATATATCTATATTTATACGTAAATCCCAAATATTCCATTATAATCCATTATATATCCCCATTAACTATATTCCCAGTGTTAACCATTATGAATGGCCATTGAAAACAAAGTCCACCGTCAAAAATCCTCAAATTTTAAGCCAAGTCGCAGGTCTAATTGCAGACCACAGGTGTGTGCCGTTGGCAAGCGATCGGGGCCCACATTCGCCAGGTACAACGTCATGTAAGGCACAGGTGCAGGGAAACCGCCTGCGGATCAAACATGGGGAAATGAACGAAATATGCATTGAAAAAGGTACATCATCTATAAATTGGGTCACTTCCATTGCGATGTTTGATTGGCGCATGATCGAAAAGTACGGCATGTTCTTCCTATAAATAATGTTATGATTACAGTAAATGTACATTCGTTTTTTATATGATATGCGAGTATATCATGTTATTAGATTCTTATTGTATGCACACTGATCCATGTACCAAAAAGGCCAGCTGTCGGTTCCATCATGCCCAGCTTGTCAATACCGATCAACAGTAAGTCGTTTCAAGGAAATTTTGAACATACTTAAACATGATGTTGCAGAAGCACTTCATCAACAGCAGCGCTGCTCTCTTTCAGCACTGACCTGAAAGGGCGTTTGATCATTGCTTCCTTCACTGTGCCTCCACTGTGTCAACATGTAGCCTGAGAAAATGCAATTGAAACTCCTAAAGGCCTGATATTTTTTTGAAAAAACACAAAAATAATTTGGTTCACCTTTTGAATAATCCATCCATATCCATCCTCTGGTAATAGTTCGCTATGACAGTCACCATGTTTAATTGGCAAATCATCTATAAAAGGCCATTTTCAATGAACAGCAAATAAAAAAAATACCAGAGGCGAACTCTCCATCAAATCCCCATGAAATCCATTTCAAATCTGCCTGGGGGGATGCGTCGATAGCCCGTGATCCACTGCAGCAGCTGCGAACGTTGCTCCACTGAAAGCGACGACACATAGTCCCAGAACCTTGGTTTAAAACTGGAGGATATAGAATCTTATTTTATGGGATCATGTATAACTAGACCATTTATATATAATATTACATATATTGTATTACATATATTGTATTAAAAATTATATTATATTACATTACATTATATTATATTATATTATATTATATATATTAATTACAATTATATATATATATATTATTATATTATATTATATTATATTATATATTATATTATATTATATATTATATTATATTATATTATATTATATTATATTATATTATATATATAATTATATTATATTATATTATATCATATTATATTATATGATGTGATATGATATTATACTATATTATACTATATTTTATTAAATTATATCATATATACTATAATACATGATAATATCATGTTAAATCATCAATATATGCTGAGAAATATTTGGCCACATTGTTGGGGCATCGCATATACTGTAATTATACATATATTACTTGATTCATAGTATAGATTTTTTAAATGTACAACTCCACTGTAGCAACCACCTCGTTCCGCCTCTCCCAAGCGCTGGTTTCCTAAAAGGATCTGTGAAGGACCATATTCGCTACCCATGGTTGGAGGGTTGAGCCACGCATATCATGTCACTTCTATGTCCATGTTCAACTCAAATGTTATTTGATGAATTCAAACCTTTAGTCTCAACAGTTTAGGATAGCTATGGTTGGCAAATGTTGGGCATCGCTAAATTATTCACAGATACTAAACTATCAACAACATCAGAATATCTAAGTTATAAAAGGAAAACTACAACATGAACAGCCTTAACACATCTTAATTACCGTCCGGTAATCAAACATGGCTAGCTGGGAAATCCACTCGAAGTGGAGGTCTTAACAGGAAAATCAACTAGACACATCTATAAGTGGGTGTCTTTTCCATTGTTCAACAAAATTATTCGAGACTGCCCCATCTCTGGATCCAACCCATGGATCATCCTCCAGCACCCCATGACTCGCACTCGACAAAGGCACCACATGACGGTGCGTTGTCCGTCCAAGGCCTGGGTTGCCTCTACCGGGCTGTACCTGGGCTGTTTTCTCCATGGGGCCCTCCACAAAAGTTGCTTTTGTTTATCAAGACCCCCCCAAAAAAATGTTGAGTACAAAGTCTGGAATGACCAAGGTTGATCATGGGTGTGTGTGTGTGACCATCCATATATATATATATGGGTTATGTGTGTTTGGTATACTAATCCAATATTAGGTGAACACCCATCTTAGATGGTTATGGGGTATTTAATTGATGAGAGGGATTGACCATGGTTGTCACGACATCCTCATGTTCACATACCAGCGTTCCGCCGGTGCTGAAGTCACTCGAATTGCAATTCTTGGTGTGCTATGGCAGCTACCCTTTGGTGATTTAACATAGCCGTGGAAAATGACCCAATAGATAAGTTGATATACTTTGCCTACACTTAAGTTGTCTGCCATGTAGCTATGTTAAATTACCAGCCATATGTATGTCTTGAACAAACTCGGACTCTTCTAACCAAAGCATGTTTTGAGAGCACCATTGGACATGGCTTGGCGATCAAGTCGTGTGCTTGGAGATGCCCTCTCGAAGATATGGAAATGAACAAAAATCAAATCTGTAAATTTACCTCCACAATCCACCTATATGACATATATCTGGGTAAATTATAATATTTCACTAACCTGAATAGTTCGGCCATTTGGGGATGATTCCCCTTATTCACCATGATTCCAGGGCTCGGTCGCAGTGAGGTCGTTATAATTTACCCAGATATGTATATATATATATATGTATATCTATATATATATGTATTATATCTATATATATATACATAACTGTGGATATTCCATGATATGACATATATGTATATATCCACACAGTATTACAACAATATAGTCATCAACCGGCAATCCGAAGAATCCACTGAATCCACCCCCGTTGCGGCGTACCTGGTGACCCCCTGCCACAACGTCACGGGGACGTCGGGACCACCGGAGATGAGGCCCTGCAAAACGCTCCTGGAGCGAAACTGCATCGTGGCAAATAATATATGGAAAAATCATACTATAATAGTGGGGAAAATACTATCATATACTATTTGAAATCAATATCTATGGTTTATAAATGTTTATAATATTATAATCATAGTAGTGGGGACAATACTATAATCTATGGTTTATAATACTGTAATAGTATATAATAGTATTAGCGGGAAAAAACAATGGTTTATAGTGGTTAATTTTCTAGAGGAATTACCTTTGAAAAAAAAACATAATATCAGCCCCAGTATGTTTACTGCTATTAGTGAGAAAACTATGGGTGGTATCATCTCGTACTAATGTTAGCAAAGCAATGTCATAAACCACCCATATAATTTGATGGTTGAGAAACCATCCATAAACATTGTAAATTCCGGGGTGATTTACTATTGCTTTACTAACATTAGTATGCATTGATTAACGAATGCTTCCAATATTAGGGGATATTTAATGAATGAAATAATGGAGTCATAGAAACCAATCAGTATTGATTGATATAGTGGAAACGAATGTGGAAATACCCTCCGGTAATCAAACATGGCAATGGGAAATCCCAAGTAAAAAGGTTTCTATCTGGGAAAATACTCTACAAATCAGAATTTTCCAGCAAAACAAAACATAATTGATTGCCACAGCGTATTATTGATTGTGAAGAACCTCATTTATAGTTGGAAAATATCTACCGTATGGTATCGATGGATTTTTCCTATATCATATTTGCCCTTTTAATGACATTTTCCCACATCCATTGCTGGTATTTTCCGAATCATTGATATATAGCATGGCTATTTTAAGTGGATGTCTCCACATACTTCATGGATGGAATAAAAATCCAACGGATGGATGTTCTGGTAATGTTACCGGTAAGTTAACATACCGAACAATTACCCATGTGTAGATGATACAGTATACCGTATACCTATCAAAATTAGGCATTTTCCAAGGCCATGTCAGATTATCAGCGGGTACAGTAAATAATTAGTTTCGACATGTTTTTGACCGCGAGAAAAAAAAACAGGGTTTCCCGTTGCAAAATCCTTCAATCAATTCTGAGTGTGAAAAGATATCCACTAAATTGCCATCAATTGCCATGTTACGCGTTGGTTGTGCAAAATGAAGTTTACCTCTCTTTCTACCAAGTGGTGGGACCGCGGACATGGTGAGGTCCCCTATAAGTTGGTTTATAAACTAACAGTTTGCTATTGAAAATGGCCATAGAAATAGTGGATTTACCTATTAAAAATGGTGATTTCCCATAGGTAAAACAAGTTACATCCCCCTCATCAACCCTGGTTGACCAAGTTATGTTCGTCAGCTTAGCTATCCAGGGGCTCACCCTGTAGCTGAACTTGCCAGCTTGGCAGCGAGCAAACCAATGCCTCCTTCAAACACATGGGCCTTGCTCTGAGCTGCTACCATACATATATCATTATATTATTGTATATATAATATATAATATGTACATGTATGTACGTATATGTATACATACATACATACATACATACATAAATACATACATACATTACATTACATTACATTACATTACATTACATTACATTACATTACATTACATACATACATTACATACATACATACCATTACATAACATTACATAACATTACATAACATTACATAACATTACATTACATTACATAACATTACATAACATTACATAACATTACATAACATTACATAACATTACATAACATTACATAACAATACATAACATTACATAACATTACATAACATTACATAACATTACATAACATTACATAATATTACATAATATTACATTACATTACATTACATTACATTACATTACATTACATTACATACATACATATATATATATATATATATATACGCGTGTATAGAGGTACATATATGCTTAGGGCTGACTATGAGTAGATGAGGTTGGAAGCCACTTAAAGCAGCTGGGTCAGAGGTGAACGCAGCTCCTTTCCAAACGTCGCCGTTTGCTGGGTCTCTCCTCCTCTGCATCTTCCAGCCCTGCGGAGACAAAAGAGGTTGGTTTCCCATATCTATAAAGAACCCCATATTAGTTATTATACATAATATATATTTATATAATATATATATATATATATTCCAATTTAGGCAGTATGTTTTATTTTTGACCCAAACCCAACCAAGCTCGACATACTTGAAGTACCCAATTTGAGTACTACATACCACTCCCATGAATTTTATGTGCCTTTTCCATTTTTCCGTTCACTTCTGGGTAATCTGAATTAAATGTCGAAATTATTCGAAATTGAAAGACCTGATTCTGAGAGCTACAACCGTCTCAACCAAATATAGGTGCAATCCTCATCCTATCCAACTGGCGCCAGTTGTAGCTGCACGGATACTACACTGGTATCAAACAGATATCAGAAATATACACGATATTGATTTATAGAGATATGAGATATGCATATGTTCTCAATTCTACGTGGTCTGCTGCATGGTATATATGGTTTACATATCACTCTCCTTCTAAGTAGGTTCGATTTTGACAACTATTGCTGGGCACATGCCCATGTTTTGCTTCTATGAAAGGGGTACAGAACTACCCATTGGTATTTCACAACGGTCGCCCAAACCATTGGCCATTTCCACCAGAAAAGTCATCGCGCGCCAGTGCCATTTTGGTGGTTTGGTTTCATGTTACAATGTTGAATTTCAGGATGCTAGCTATATAGATGTATAATTATATAAATATTGGTGGATCTATTCTCCACAGTTTTGTTGATTTTGTTGGTAAAACCTCCAGCTTTTCTGTAATGTTCGCCACAGTCGTGGCAACCCCAGCTCCAAAGTTTCCCACCTCGTTTCACTTCACGCTCCAAGGACGGCAAAGACACGTTGGGCACTGAGCGAAGGCCACGCCAAAGATGTTCTAACTCAGTAGACCTCGATGGATGAACACTTTTGAGGTATCAATCATGATATATGTCCATCAGTATTAATCATGATAGAGTCTTAGGAAAAATATCACGTCTGTTTTCAATTAGATGATTACGTTGATGATCATAATCATAATTGTGCAGTAATGTGTCCATCATTGTTGAAAATGGATGCTAATGATGATTGCCATTTACATGCAGGTGCCAATCATTGAAAAACATAGAGATAGAGATGATGATGATGATGGTGATGATGATGATGATGATGATGACAACGACGACGACGACGACAATAATGTCAACTAATCTGTATGATTCTTTTTCAATGTTCTTTATGACGTGCATTCTCATTGGTCTCATCATTGTCAAGATGACATTCGTACTGGTAGCGATAATGATCATGACAGTGATCATGAGAACTGATCGTGACGATTGATCAATGGCATATACATGACAGTGATTTGAATCGTGTTGTTGATTATATAGGGCTCTGAGCTCGTGGACATTTCTTTGCCGTCTTGGCTGCTGTTGAAAGATGGGGTTCCCAATGGTTCCGGTGGCCCTTGAGAAATAGTCATTTTGCATACCAAATCATCTAATTAGGGGTGCAAATTTCTTTTGAGCCAGACGCATGTCTAAACCCTGTACCTATGAAACCTGCAAACCTGTCATCCCTGGATTTTCGCGGCTCAAAGCCATTCCCATGTTCAACAAGGTAACAATCCACCAGGTGACACGTCCAGCACCAGCGAGCTCAAGGCCTTCCGTTCCATGTGTTCCCTTAGGCCTGGCAACTGCGCCCCGAATCCAGTGGTTAATCATGTTTAATCCAGTGATATATCATGTTCCTCAGTAAGCTTTGGCCAGTAAAAGGGGTATCGGCGATTTCCAAAGAACCCCCGTGTCACCTACTGCTGCTACTGGAAATATCTACAATAAATGATTCTAAATGTATCTAAATGTAAGTTTCTGCCTCAAAGTTGACGCTGGTGACAGGTTGGCATAGCCCCACCTTCAGCGCTACGTGGTCCTTGGTAATCCACCGCATCCAGCGGCGCTGCACCGTGGGCTGCACGACGCCAGAAGTCGTATTCCTCCTGCGGTAACGATCCATATAATTTCGAACTATCTATGTATGTGATATGCATATATGTATATACATATACATACATATATATATATATATATTTACAGTATGTGTGTTGTTGCTTGTACAGTGTAAATATTATATATATATATATGTATAAAATACGCACACATTTGCTTTTGTATTGAATGGATGCTTTGGAGTGACATTTGCGCAGCGTCAAATCGGGTTGGAAATGTTGCGAAGCTTTCCTGTGTTTCGGCCCTTGCTGTTGACTGCTTTCAGGGCATTGAAAGACAGGGCTGCCAAGCTTAGGCGAACTGTTCAGCATCAAACGCAACCAAAAAATACCAACAAACCCTCGCCACTATCTATTGGACATGGAAAAGATGATTGAAAGAATCACCTCGTGGCATATTTTGTAGGCCAAGTTCTGCTGTTAGCATAGAAGAAGAATTAGTAGAGTAAGATAGGGTGGTCTATGCATCATCAATGGATTTCGCACATCTTTCACAAGCTTCTCTCAATTGCGACCAGGGACAGAATTTGCTGCATCCCGGTGGCTTCCCATCTCCTGGCTGACATAGCGCAGCCATTCAGCACAGAAGCCCAAACGCCGCAATTCCTCACCACCTGTGGAGCCGTAAAACATCTGTCGTCTGGTGGCCTTGGGATCTGGTAAGACTTTTTTTGCACTCCCGTAGCTGCAACCGGAATTCAACCGGTACAACCTGCAACCTGACTCAATATCAACATTGTGCGATGTCATGTGGGTATGTAAAATGTGCAAACTTTAGGCTGGTTGTTACTTCAACCCATCCAACAAACATGTTGAGCAAACCCTCGGATTTTGGCGGTAAATTCCCAATGTATTGCTGGGTAACATCATATTTTTTTTGGTTAAACGGTTTTAAACGCCATGTTTGGCTGGGTTAAAATAAACATCATATGATATGTTTATGGTTAAACATGTTCCCTCCAAACTTCAACCCCCAGTTAAACCCCACGTTCGCCCACACCCCAAGAACACACACAAACAATATCATATACTCGTCACAAGAGGATGAATGAAAACACTGGCTATACGCAGCGATTGTGACTTTAGGTTTTTAGGATTTAGGGTTTAGGTTTTTAGGCTTTTAGGGTTTTGGGGTTTTAGGTTTTGGAAAGTAAGAATTGCTAGCCCCACGCAGGGACTTGAGCATGTCGAAGGACATGCGGGATCAGATGCGGGCAAACGTGGGGTTTGATGGTAAAACATGGTAAAACGTGTTTCGCTGGGTTAAACATGGTTGAACAGCATATTTTAATGGTAAAACATCCCTGTTTTTGTTGCTTCAATTCCCCCCTACCAGGAGCCGTTGCCTGACACGGATGGAGACGTCGGAAGGCCGTCGCTGGGCTCGGCGTCCATGGGAGGAACTGATGGTTGGCCCAGGGGGACGGGAAGACCTCGGAGGCAACGGTTCATCCACCGTTGATTTGCTGGGGAATTATAGACAAATGATGATGGTTTCATGGGGAAATTCATGAGGATTTACTGGATTTTAATTGGATTTACTGGATTTAAGTGGGATTTAAGGGGAATTTACCCTCTGGCAATCAAACAGGACAATGGAAAATCCTGGATTTATCGATGATTTTCCCATCTAGAAACCCCCCATTTTTTGAGGGGAAGTTCCAATTGCCACGTTTGATTAGTGGAAGGTAACATAGTACTTGTTATACGTTTTACGTTTTATGGATTTTTATGGTGTATTGTTTAATGATGTGTTCTGTCTTGAAAAATAATGATAAGCGATGGAATACTATCTCAAGCTGGAACCGTGATCATATTGCGATCAAAGATGAAACAACATTGTAACATGTGCTGGTTGGCAGTTGCGGCACCACAGAGCTGGAGGATGAGAGTAGTGCAGCTAATCCCAATAGGGTACCGTCCATTAGGGGCATATGCATCCCAGTTGGTGACTGTCTAATAACCATGCTTGTGACCCATTTGTGGGGAGTTAAGCGTTCCAAATTCTGGGTGGACGTTGAAAAACTCTATTTTAAGACACTCTTTAAGCCCAAGAAATAACTAGAACATGGCAATCTACAAGATTCGAACTGGTGCCAAACACCGATCCAAGAGAATGACAAGTTCAGCTCTAAGGGCCAATTTTGCCATTTTTTTGTGGAAAACCCACGCTGAATCATTCCACTTGGACGTGGCCCTTAATTCCTGCAGCTTATCTCTATGCTAGTGCAGCCCCTCCTTCGGACGTCGTTCCGGCTTTATTCATCCGTCTATCAATGTCTACTCACATAGCTATCCGTTCATCATCCATGATTCACGCTACAGGCTGGACTCTAGCGGTCACCATCTGGTCAAAAGAAGTAAGCTCAATGAGTTGGCCAAAATCCTTTTAGTTGGTTTAAAACCACATATAAACCTCATTGCCAAATCACATCTGTTTGTTGCTTCACAAACTTGAAAAACCTGGCCCTGGCAGCCAAGCTGCTCTCCCGGATGTGCTGCAAGGCTCGCGGAAGTGTGGGATGGGTCAAAAGGTGTGCCAAAGGTGGACAGATTTCCTGGCAGCCATGAGATGCCCCCCTTTTCCCCGTGGGCGGGCCTCCAATATGAAGCGGTTAAGAACGGCTTATATAACCATGATTAAACCATGACTGATAGTCAGTTGTAGTCAGTTGTAGTCAGTTATAGTCAGTTATAGTATGTTATAGTCAGATTAACCATGATTAAGCTATGAATTGATTGCAACGGGTTGTATATATTCATTTAATGTCAGCTATGGTTAGATAACAATGTTTATCAATCCAGGTGGTATCATCCACAAACTAACTGGTTCAGCTGCTGGGCCACCATGCCAACCAATCCATCATTGGTGGTCATGATCAATAGATATGGCAAAAAAAAAGACTCCACAAACCAATCCAATCATATTGGAGAATATATATAATATAACTATATAATACTATATATTTACATGAACATATCTCCAACTGATGGCGGTTTACCCTCGATCTGTTGGTCAAACCTGAAAGCCACAATGAGAGATGTCGAACCATTTTTGGATATGTTTGGTGAATTTGAATCCTAGTTAAGCCCAGTTTGTTGGGACATTTGAAACTTGCAAGCAAAAACTTTCGGATCCTCCTGCCATTTTTTAAGGAAATTGTTTCAGGACATGTTCCAAGGCTCAACTCCCAGTGGCTGTTGGTCTCGTAGCGCCAAACCCAGGACTTTGCCCATGGCCTGCGTTTCAAGGACGAGAAAGTCATACCGAGGCCCAACGAAAATGACAATTGAGTGTTGGAGAACAACAAATTATATCTATATCTATATATGTGTATATATATATATATGTTTGTATGTGTATGTATATACATATACATGTATATACATGTATACATGTACACGTGTGTACATGTGTATATATATATATATATACATACCCAACAAAGGCTGGATGTAGTTGTGAAATCATATTTGGGACCCTGCTTTGAAATTGTTTTATATTAAACGCACAGGGTGTATATGTATTTATATGGGGATACAATCGGGAAAGAATGGGAACCTGCACTGGTACATGTATGTATGTATATATACATATATATATATATATACAAATATAATGTATATATGCATATAAGTGCATATGTATAAACTGTTTGCATATGTATATACTGTAAACATATATGTAGTGCAACATTAATGGTGATCAGTTTATCTTATACACAGTTTGTACATTGGGATCTCTATTGGGATATGTATGGGGATATCTTAAACCTAACCCCTTAAAATTGCGAGCTCACCAGAAAAACCTGGCGTTTCCAACAACCGTGAATCCCAATCCCATTGATCTGGTCGGCTCAGCTGAGCCACGCATTGCAAAATAGTCCTAGTCATTGGGGCCATAATCATTCATTATATCCCCGTGCTTGATTATCATCGTTTTTCCTGAAAGGATGGGACATGCCCATGGTACCAGACCAACGCGACCTCCAGGCGCTTCAAATCTCCTCCAGGCTTCAGGCGGGCATAGCAGGTGCCATCAACACAACCTCAGGGGATCAGTCATTCTTATCGCGCCTGACTACTTCGGGGTGCTGCTCTTGGGGTGATTTTTGATGGGTATAATCATGGGAATCTCTAGTCCCATTTAAATATATATAAATATGATATATATGATATATATATATATGATATATATACATATGAAATATATATATGAAATATATATATGAAATATATATGATATATATGTATGATATATTTATATATATATATATCATATATATATATGATATATATATATAGATAAATATATATGTAAATGAAATATATGTGTTTCTAAATGTATATGATTTACATATATATGTATATTATATATATATATATATATGATCTGTGTATATATATATATATGATTTATATATATATATGTATGCATGATATATAAATATATATATGAGATATGTATATGTATATGATATATATATATATGATAGATATGTATATATATATATACATATCATATATGATATAAATATATATATATATATTATATATGATATATATATATATATATATATATATGATAGATATGTATATATATATATATTATATGATATATATATATATGCTAGCGCCCCCAAAACCTACCTTTGCCTGCTTACTATTATCACTCCGTGTGATTTTGTTCTGCGCCAGAGCAGAGGAGACAGACGCAATCTGATGGTTTTGCAAGGAAAGGAGGTTATGAGATGTTATGAGACCAAGACTGTTCAAGACGCGTTTTTTTCACTGCTTTTGTTCCCCGCAGCAGTCAGACAATTCACTTGGCAAAGTGCCAAGCACACAAAATGCCAGATGCAGCCCACAGATCGCAGTTCCTGTGCCAGTACTCATACTCTGCACTGCGGATTTTCAACCGCAAAAGAGGACTCCCTACCTGGCAATGCTGGTTCAATTGCGTCCGTTCTTTGAGGAAGTGCCAGGTACGGTCAATAATCTGGGTACCGCCTTTGGTTTTGAATTTGCGACCAGTCTTTGGGTCCTTATGGGTGGAAAATTTTCACATACGTAGGCTTTCTCCACACCCACTTGCCTTTGACCTTCACACGCTTCTTGCAATGACATACCTGATCATGAAGGACACCACTCACCTTGACCTTGGAAGACTTGGCGGAGTCAGTGTGCAGGACGATGGCACGATCTTGGAGGTGCTTGGTGGCTATATATAGCGGACGCCACTCCACCTTCCGGATTGCACCTGGACCAGGCGCTCTCCGAGCAGACGTTTGGGGAGTCAATCTTTTCAAAAGAAGCGTGTGTGGAGAACCCCGCTGCACAATGCCGCACCATTGTTCCCAGATCATGGGTTGCCCGGGATTGTCGGCCAAGTCCTTCAGGTCGGTGTTGGTGAAAGTGGCCTCATCTGCCTCCACATCTGTCCATCCCTGCCGTTTCCAAACACAATTGATCGCTCCTTCTCTTCAACCCAGCCCTTGCGAAGATGATTCAGCCGCTTCCCCATATCTTCGATGGCTTTGTGGTTGAGAGCAAGAATGCAATGGATGGCAGGGTGCGAGACTCGATTGAGCAGCAAGAAGAGCAAGGCGGACTGGGTCTGCAAAGGTGTGTGGCTACTACCTCTTCCGTCTACGAAAATGGGATGTAGGTGATGAGGATTGATGTACGACTGGCAGCCCTTGCGATTGCAACGATGTCTAATGTATATATACGGCTTTAAGGCTGTGACCTTAAGGTTCCAGTTTGCTGAAGCTGTGGTTACCAGGGCTGCAAGAGCCTGACGGTTCCGTGAGTAGTTTTTATGGGCGGTGCACGGTGTGGTTGGCGAAAGATTCCAATTTTGAAGGCTTCGAGATTCCGCGGTTCTTTCTTTTTCTTTTCTTCATTTTCCACGCATGCAAAAAAAAAGGTCAAAGGATAGCAGGCTGATTTTTTTTCTCACCAAGCACTGTTCCTTCCACATTGCCCCTTTGAAAAATGGGAATAATGAATGATTACCAAGGGAGGCGCGCCTAGCTAAAAGCAGAATAATATAAACGGCGACGCCAGGCAAGGTAATCATTATATAATTACATTATGTAATCATAATGTTTCATTCCAGTTAGATATCTTCTATTTTGGGTGGTTCTATTTTTGGGGCCTTATCTACGCTTTTGCTTGTCTTTTTGCTTTTTGACTGATTTTTTTCCCATGTATATCTTTTGGGAGAAACGGCAGTGTGCTTATATGCTCTTTGCGAAGACCCCTTTCGCTCCTCACCGTTTCTCCCTTACCATATAAAAATCTATCGTGTGTATTCATAATGCGTCTATATCTAGCATGTCTGCATCTACCGCCCGTGGGGATGTGCCTTCTTGGAAACTTCCGCACCCGGAGCGCTTCGCTCCCCCCACGGACGGTCAGATGATAAAAAACAAAACGACCTCTCATATCTACTCTATCTAGAAAAAAAAGGATCTGATGCCAATAATAGACCCCGATGGGAATTTATCTGGGCTTGATTGAGCCCTCCAGCAACTTCATACTCATGAGTTATCAAAATTCGCTACTTCCTATGACCATTTTGTTAAGGGGGGGGCGCCGACATCGAATTTATTTTCATGAGGGATCCAAATTCGCCACGCTTTATAACGAATTTTGACGGGGGTAATAATATCAACTTTATCTTCACAACGGATCAAAAATTCGAAACATAAGGGGGGTTGAGACTCACGAATGAGATATAAACCCGAGTTTAATTATCAGAAACCCATAGTTGTGGCCGTGCATCAGTTACAAATACTTGTAACCCAATTTATGGAATGTATAATCCCATTTATAACCAGTTATAACTGGTTATAAATGGCCATAGCTTCATGGATTATGATCATCCCCAACATATCAAACGTTGAAATGATTTGGGGGATTTCAAAAATAGGGGTACCCCTAAATCATCAATTTTAATGGTATTTTCCATTATAAACCATCATTTGGGGGTACCCCCATTTATGGAACCCCCCCCTGATTTTCCACCATAAACCATCCAGCTATTGGGGTACCCGGGTACCCTCCGTGACTTAACCTCGGGCCAGGCCCTAGCCCTAGCCCGGGCTGAGACTTCGGACCCCAGATGCCCTTGACAGTCTTTGCAATGCAGGCCACAGGTCTTGCAAATCTTGCTACCTAAGGATGCCAGAAGCACTGACATACTGCCGGATTCAGGCCAAACAAAGGATCCGGCAATGTGGACTGGGATCTCTTTGGAGCATGTCTCCGCATATATATATATACATGATTACATATATATATAATAAAAAAAGTGTATGTATATATATATAAGCTATATATAGCTATATGTTATATGCATTCGAAAACGGTCCAAGTCCCTGTGGAACTGCCCGGGATTGAAGCCGCCAGCAGTTCCATGAAGGAGAAGAGAACCACGGTGAGGTCCAACCAGTTCCTGGGCTCTCAGTCGGCCATCAAGTGGGAATCT
>Ga0126342_10010621_pt1 | contig 16479 bp, 20 predicted proteins | sample Cyp1metagenome_FD_92528 | JGI IMG/M metagenome (GOLD analysis project Ga0126342, IMG submission 92528) | Coral microbial communities from Lord Howe Island, Old Settlement Bay, Australia - Cyphastrea 1 metagenome | ecosystem: Host-associated > Invertebrates > Cnidaria > Coral ... | reverse complement strand
CAGCACAATGGATTATGTATCGATCCAATCAGTTCTCTTTTGATTGCACACGGTCGACAGGACTGAAGTTGCTACAGATCTAATTCGCTGAATTTGCAAAATGCAATTGTATTTCCGGTTTGTGAAACGACCTGGCGAGAGCCATCTGGCGTTGGACGGAAAAAAAATACTAACTTTCTGGAGCACCATAGAATGCAATTCCTTCCCGAACCGAACTCAAACTCGAACTGGAACCCTCCCCTGTCCTCCCGAACCGAACTCGAACTGATCCCCCTTGCACCATCTCCCAAGCTCGAACTCGAACTGACCCCCCCTCCCGCACCATGTCCCGACCCCGAACTGCAGCTCGAACTCGAACCGAACAGTTACAGTAACTCAACCCCCCCGTGGCACACTCTGGAGGGGTTCGTCGCTTTGCACATGTGCGGGATAGTTCTGTTTGGGCAGTTCCAAATTCATGTACATTTTGGAAACACGTTTTTGGTCCAATCTAAAATTGTGAAACTACACTTGGGTACACTTTTAAATTCTCACATGTGCGTGTGCAAAAATATGTCGCAATGTTCGTCATTAATTTGTGAAAACCGATTTTACATCGTCGAAACACATGGACATTTTAGCAAAATCCACCGAATTCTGCGGGCCATTTAATTCCATCTTTCCTTGGTTGTTTTCATTACCTGCCACTTTGTTTCCTGCTTCCATACATAAGATACATAGGTCCCCCATTGTCGGTGGACTGGAACGCACCGAATTACAGTGTGTTTATTCTGAGGCTTGTGATGTTTGTGGTTCGTGCTGTGTTGATGGTTCATTGTTTTTGAATTTCCCACATGTTGACTTCTTGCTGACCTTCATGTTTGCATTTGTCATGTGTCGTTAATGACTAGTTTAGACTTGGTCTGTTGTGTTTTGTTTTTGATTTTGCATTAGTCGCTTCGTGAACTTAACTTGCATGATAATGTTTTGGTTCTTGAATATGATTTGTTATTTGTTATTTTCCTTTGGTAACCGGCTTTGAATTGGCATAGTGTCATTCACAGAGGACACGTACAACTCTATATATAAACGCCATTCCGAAATGCAAACAGGAAAAAACATACCATTTGATGTTGATTTCTGAATCAATTTGTTTTTTTAAACTTGGATGTTGCTGTAAATTTGCATGTGTTTGCTGCCGCTGTGCCATGGTAAATTTGTTCATTAAAATGCCATGGATTGTAGATCTTCATCAATTTTTTGATGGATTTGTATGGCAACAATTAATAGTAACAACTGATGTCTCGTTTTACCGCATCAATTTCGCCTGGTTCTGTGATCGGTCCGCAGATTGTGGGGGTTCCGGAGGGCAAAAAAAGTGATAGTGGGGAAGGCGCAACCTTCTTGATTGTGTTCATTACAATGTATTACAACATGTCATTTTGTTGCACATCCACAAAAATTGTTCTGTTTTGCTAGGCATGTGCGCCCAAGAGCCTGTGGGAGAGGTACAAGTCTTTGTCTGTACAGCGATTTGCCTTGGGTTTTCTACCGTAGAGCAGGCAAATTACAGCAACTTCACAGCGACTTCGTGAGAAATGGTAAGGTTTGCACACGGAATCCACCCCATTTTTTTAGAATGAATTGTGAAAGTAGAAATCCAAAATGTATGTCTAGTTTTCAATGCAACAGATTACGGTAGTAACTTACAGATGTACCAACAGACACACCTTTCCTGAGCGGTTGCCAGGCAGCCCAGGCAGATGCCGCTGAGGCAGCCACATGCTCTGTTCTCAGTGGTCTCTACATCAACGCCAAACAGTTCCATGTGAGCGTCTCCAAACAAATCTTGGCAACCTTGAAATCTAAAGTTTTTGACTGCTTGATTGAGGTTTGACTCAATTGTTGGTTGACTGCCTCTGTTTACCTTGGGGTGTTGTTCAGGTTCCAGTATTCTCCAAGCAGTCAAGGAAGGCAAATTGGGTGCTGTACGGCACTTTCTTTGCACACGCGGTTGCAGACAAATAGACCAGTTCGGCCGCAGCCTTGGAAACGATCCTTCTTCGGAGCGACAAAGTATATACATCCTTTGCTGCGCATGGCTGAGGTGCAACACCACTGCATTGGGCAGCGAACAATGGCCATTCCAATGTGACCGAACTCCTGGTCGCTGCGGGCACGGCTGTTGATGTTACTGATGGGAATGGCTTCAGCCTTGGTGCAGCCTTTTCAGCACTGGGATCACAGAGATCCGCTTTGCAGTGTTGAGGCTTGTTGAGACTTCTTGAGACTTGTTGAGTCATAAGGCGCTACTCCGTTGCACAAGGCCGTGGCCAAAGGTCACGGCAATGTTGCAGAGCTGCTGTTGGTGCAGGGTGCTGAGGTGAACAGAGCTGATAGGAAGGGTGGGGGCCTTGGAAGCTGTTAGGACAGAGCTAAACGGCAGGATTTGAGAGTGAGTCAAATAGCCAAAGCAGTCTGATCTGGCAAAACAATCATCGTGTGATTTTTCTACGAAGAAAAACCATGGCGGATCCCTGTATTTTTTCAAAATTAATTGTCAATCCTCGAGCTTTTGAGTGTTTTTGAGCGTTTGAGGTTGCACACCACTGCATTGTGCAGCTCACAATGGGCATTGCCCCGTGGCAGATCTCCTGTTGGCCAGGGGTGCCACAGTGCATGTACAGGATCAGCGCGGCCGGGGCCCAAATGGCTCCAGATTTCATGACATTTGACATAACAAAGGGATTTGTGGGTAGCCCACCAGAAACCTTTAGTTACTTTAGTTTATTACTTACTGTAACCTATCTTAACCTTCACACTAATGGGATATGACTCCTGATATTAGTCATCATTCCAGCCACACAAATGGGACAGTTAGTAACGAAAATTGCCAACGTTTCTGGTTTTGCGGGCATGAAGTTTTGACCATACACAAATAATGTCCGTTTCTGATTGAATCGTTGTCTGTCGCTGAGGTGCTACACCACTCCACAAGGCTGTGGCTAGAGGCCATACTAACATGACCGAGCTTCTTCTAGCACAAGGGGCTGCAGTGGATACAGCGGATGAGAAGGGCCAGGACCCAAAAGGATGGTGCTGCTAGGGCGCTGAACAGGTCTGTGAATTGCGTTAGATATATATAAATATAAAGTCAATGAAAAAAAAATCACGGAGGATGAAGCTGCCGAGGTGCAACTCCACTCCACAAGGCAGTGGCCAAAGGTCACGGCAGCGTGGCATTGCTGCTAATTGCGCAGGGTGCCGCGGTGGATGTCAGGGATAAAAAGGGTCAGAGCCCAAGGGTCCTTCTGGTCATTGTCAGTGCTTGATTTGCTTCCTCTATCGGACTCTATCGCACGAAGGTCGAACACCTCTCCACTGGGCGGCCTACAATGGATACAGCAGTGTGGCAGAGCTTCTTCTGGCAGAGTGCGCAGCTGTGGGCATCACCACTTTTGGTGGCTGCAGCCTCACCAGGGCAGATAATAACAGATAAATTGTACGACATACATTGTTGCCACTCAAAGGTTTTCTGTCAGAAGTATCAATCCTGATCGGTGTCAGCAGCTCTTAGAGCTGGGCATAGCATTGGCCAAGGCCGAACACCTTTGCACAAAGCAGCCTACCGTGGTCATAGCACCGTGGCGGAAGTCTTGCTAGCGAAGGGTGCGGCCGCTGATGCTACAGATGGAATTGGCCACGGCCTTGGGAATTTTAGACTTGACGACCGATGAATCAGATGCTCTTGCTGTCCAGCTTTGCTCCCCACAGGATAGGGTCGGATGGGGGAGTGCCGAACCAGTTGTGAGTTTGGCGAGGTCTCACACCCCAGCGCATGGCAGAGGACAATGGTCACTACTCATTTGTGCAGCTAGTGACGCCTCGAGGCCTGGAGTGATTAAAAAGCAGTGAATTCTAGGAGTCTCCGAGAGTCTCCCAATCTCCAAGCGGTTTCCCAACAAAAACATACAAATAGACCGCATCGATGTGGCCAACCTGGAATTTTGCTTTCGAGCCATCATATCCGCAATGTATGACTGTGACCACTCCTTATAGACCCAAGGGTTTCGCCAATGCTCCCTTTGGAAGGGTCCACAGCAAACAATGCGCTCTTGATATGCGTGGAGTGCAAAAGTGGAGGTTTCATATGACTCATATGACACTGCAATCATTGCATGCTCCCAGGCGTTGGCAAAGAATTCGAGAAGCAGAAGCAGCTTGTGTTCTGTGCCCCAGAGGATGCAACCAAATGTGAATGTGAAGCCCTGAGATTTGGAGATTGAATCTCAGATCCTCGACCAACATCCAATGCCATCCTGATGAAAACCACCATGCATGTGGCATCATGTGGCATGGCTTCAGGTTCCAACATTCTTCAAGCGGCACTGGAGGACAAGCTGGGTGCAGTGAGACACTTTCTGGAGATCGATCCTACCAGTGTGAAAAAAGCAGACAAAAAAGGCAGCAAGCTTAGAGTGGTGAAGGGCAGTGCTGCTCCAGTGACCCCAGTGTTTGAGCTGCTTATCAAGGTGCATAGGAGGCATCCTTGCTTCGAGCACTGAAGGGATTGGTATCGCCCAAAAATCGCGGTGGTAAGATGGGATGAGCAGCTCTCCCTGGCCGTGTTCTGCTGCTCTTATGAGGTCGAACTGCCTTGCATTGTGCTGCCCACAGCAATAGCAGTTCTATTGCTCAGCTTTTGCTGAGTAAGGGTGCTGATGTTGATGCTACAGACGGAGAGGGCTGCGCCCTCAGAAGACCTCATCGACCTGCCACAAATGGCTCTGTGGCCAAGTGCTTTTTGTGGATCTGGATGCAAGAAAGACATAGAACTTGCCAGTCATGAACTGCAAGGTGGCATAAGGTGGCCAGGTCATTTTTGAGCACCCCCCCAAGCCGGGAGGCCGTATGCCCCTGCACTGGGCAGCCTTGCTGGGTCAATGCTCCGTGGCAGAGCTTTTGCTGAAGATGAGTGCCACTGTCGATGCGAAAGATCGCGAGGGCCGTGGCCTCGGCAACAAATCCCACGGTTTCATAGTTTCAAAATGTTTCATGATCATCATTTTTCCACATTTTTCCACATTTTTCATTCATTTTTCCACATTTTTCCACATTTTCCTATGCCTGGTTTTGTCTTTTGAAAATACAGGCCGAACGGCGCTGCATTGCGCCGCGCACAACGGGAAGACCTCAGTGGCACAGCTCCTTTTGGCCAATGGTGCCAAAGTGGATGAAACAGATGGAGAAGGCCTCCTGAGCAGATCCCAAAAAATGGTCTTCATCGCAACGGAAGATCAATGCATAGACAAAATCAGACTCAAATGGGAGAGGAAAGAACTAGGTGTTTGATTTCATCATTTCATCAGTGGTTTGCCATGGTTTAAAATGACATTCCCCTCGATTTTGGTGTCCCATTTATTGGGAAGCCAGGTCGAACGCCACTGCATGTGACGGCCATGGTTGGCCGCTGTTCCACGGCAGAACTTCTTTTGGAGCATGGTGCCACCGTAGATGCTATGGATGACGGCAAGGGCCTCAGTGTGTGGGTCTTCTTGTGCTCATTGTGATCATAATCATGGTTGTAATTATATATGAGAGTAGTGATTATTGATATACATATATGATCACATACAATATATATATATAAACTATAATGCTTATTACTATCATTATTCTTGTTCGCAATTTTTATTTTCAGGCTCTGCAGTCAGAACAGCAGGGTGCATGGATATTGAATGATGTAATGTTAACGATTTAGTGAAGAATTACTCAAGTCTGGAAAGGAGCTTGAGTGATTTGAATGATTCAGGTGGATGAAAGGGATTCAACTGTAGTTTCGACCTCCCCCTAATCTTTCCCCATTTTTTGTTTTAACTGCTTCCTTCACGCCCACGCACCTCTCGGGTAGCCGAGCGACGAGCGACACATCAAATATTGGAATCAAGGAAGATACCAAGTAAACATAGAGGGGGAAATCTTATGGGAAGAGCCGTCAAGATCGTGGGTGAGAACCCCAAACCAACAGGCACCTTCAGACCGGAGGCAGAAGGAACCGAAGAATTCCACAACTTTACCCAAACCAAGGGGTTGGAAATGAGTACAGTTGGGCGCAGTAATGACCTTGCAACCGCCACACTTGAGAACCTGCGCTGAGGGGGAACGAAAGGCACACACTGCACGGTGCAGTGTTGGATATTGACTGGCTAAACCCGATCGGGGGAACATAGAACAAAAATCGTAATAGACCAATGTCCAAGGAACACAAGGCCCGGCGGGACTTCTGGAGAACATGATCTGACATTCGATGTTCATATTCCTTTCTAATCATTCCATCCCATTTACCCCAAAAGTTTTCCGAAGGGCACCTGGCGAGCCGTTTCGAGGCAACGGCACCCCATTGCACGCAGCTGCTCTCAACGGTCGCCATGGGGTGGCCGAGTTGCTGTTGGCGAAGGGTGCTGGGGTCGACATGGCAGACTGCAACGGTGACGGTCTCAGACTAGGAGGATGGGCTTCTCAATGGTATGAATGAGGTGAACCCAATCATAAACCATCGCCAACAGTGGTTTATTGTTGGGTGTTGGGGAGGTGTTGCACCATGAGCAGCCCAGCACACGAGAAACAAGATCACAAAAAATGCATGCCTGGGCTAAATGGCCTTTCGAAAACTCTCGAATCAACCATTTTTGACGAGATTGATGAGTGGATATGATTAGATTCCAGCGTAGATTCCTTTCTAAATCTCCCTGAAATCCATCGACTGTACGTCCTGTTGGGTTGCGATGCCAAGGTCGCAGGCCATTGCACTGGGCCGCCTGCTTGAGCCACTGCTCTGTGGCCGAGCTACTCCTGTCGAAAGGCGCCATGCTGGATGCCGTGGATGCGCAAGGTCTTGGCCCTGGAATTTCATGGTTTGTTCGCAAATATTTAATTCCCCAACAGCGTAAGCTAATGGGGTCTTCAGCCCAGAATAGCTTCGGTGTGCACTGGTGCAGGCGCCGGGTGAGGTTCAACCAGGTTCCGGAGAAGGTTCCGAAGGTTCCAGAGAAGGTCTGGGAGGCTTTGGTGCAGAGCCAGGTCCGGTTCAACAGTTCCGAAGAAGGTTCCGGAGAAGGCCTGGGAGGCTTTGGTGCAGAGCCGGGTCAGGTTCAACAGGGTTCCGAAGAAGGTTCCGGAGAAGGTCTGGGAGGCTTTGGTGCCAGGTCCGGTTCAACAGGGTTCCGAAGAAGGTTCCGGAGAAGGTCTAGGAGGCTTTGGTGCAGAGCCAGGTCAGGTTCAACAGGGCTCCGAAGAAGGTTCCGGAGAAAGGTTCAACAGGGTTCCGGAGAAGGTTCCGGAAAAGGTTCCAGGAAGCCTTGGTGCAAAGTCAAGTCAGGTTCAACGGGTTCCGGAGAAGGTTCCGGAGAAGGTCTAGGAGGCTTTGGTGCAGAGCCAGGTCACGTTCAACAGGGTTCCGGAGAAGGCTCTGGAGAAGGTCTAGGAGGCTTTGGTGCAGAGCCAGGTCACGTTCAACAGGGTTCCGGAGAAGGCTCTGGGAGGCTTTGGTGCGGAGCCAGGTCAGGTTCAACAGGGTTCCGGAGAAGGTTTCGGAGAAGGTTCTTGGTGCAAAGCCAAGTCAGGTTCAACAGGTTCCGGAGAAGGTTGCAGAGAAGGTCCCGGTGCAGGGCCAGGTCAGGTTCCAACATGTTCAACAGGGTTTCCAGCGCTTGGCTTCTCAGCATGCTTCAGAAAGATTTGTAAAAATAAACGTTGCGGCTGTCTGTTGGGGATACCACCGAAGCTTATTTTTCTGTTCTTTCTCAATGTTGGGCCAAAAATCTGGAGATCAATTCCCTTCGAGGCATCCCCTCCAAAAAGTGTATCCGGCAACTTTTTTGGGACACCGCTCTGCGGCCGAAAGTCTTGGGCCCGAGGCCGAACCGCCGCAGATTGGGCGGATGATTTCATGGCCAAACTGCTCAGGACAGCTGCTCTCACCAGCTGAGGACAGCACCGAGGGCACCAGGGTTTTGATCCATGAGCCGTAGGAATATACCTTGTTGATCCTTGTTGATTGATCAAATTATCGGGCGCTGTACAAGCTGGCTTAGTGGGAATCATTATATATGAATATACATGATGAATTATAACCCACAATAGGAATAGACAGAATACGTATGAACCAACCACTGTAGTGGGATTGGGTAGGTGTACTGTCTCATGGCTGTAGTGGATTTATCACGAGTGATGGATGAATAGATGTGGGTCATTTACAACAACGATAGATGAAACCTCAATGGTTCAGGATTCCGACAACGTAGTTTGTTCAGCAGCTTTGAATCATTCGTTGCGGTACAAATTGCTTAACCATTTTTCAGGGGATCGGCTCCTTCGAGGTGAGAGCCTTTCCACTGCCCGGGACAATAGGTGCTCCAGATGTGCAGCACATGGGTACAGTTTGAGGGTGTTTGTGTAACAGTTTGAGCCATTTTCAATCTAATTTTTTGTCTGCACGACACGCCAAATCTCCCAAGCAGCGTCAAGTCATTTCAGGTGCTGGGGCAGTTTTCTTATAGACGCGCTGATAGTTGAATTCAAATGTCTGGCCCTGGGAGCCTGAGGATTGAGAGTAGAGTCACAGTCGCATCACATTTGGCTTATTGAACAACTGGGGTAAGATACACATTTTGGATCGACCACTCAGTTGGCCGCCCTGAGCTGAGATGCCTGTCAGAGCCTGAGAACACTGGAGGTCGAAAGGGGCTCAACCTCAATCAGCTGAGCTGCCAAGTTTCTGAGGCAACCCCTGATGACTTCTTACTTGCCGAAGTGTGCCGTTCCCCTGAGCCCAGTTGCTACCAAGATGTAGACCTGATGTACCCTTAAGCCCAGCTACTTTCGAGCTTGGAACTTGAGGGACTTTATTGGATTGTATTCATACGCATAGTGATTGGACTTCGTTCCAAATGCAGCTAGGATTGCATGCTGTACTTTCGTGGGGCCCCCTCTGGGGGTGTGGTTGAGTGATTGCAACCACAAAGTGTATAAAAAATGTGTCTCATGGCAGATCTGTTGGCCGGGCTGCCTGGGTTCTGATTTCTGAGCACGTGGATATGTCGCGTCGCTCTCATTTTCCGTGTTCCAGGGCAACCTGCCAAGGGCATCGGCCGTATAGCTGACCCGTTCCGCACAGGACTTGATACAAATTCAGACAAGTTGCTTTGCAAAGCCTGAGAATACTTGATCTTTAGTAGAGTCCGGCTGCAAAAAAGGTCGGGCCTCGGGACATGCGGTGCAGGGCAGAGGTTCTAGCACAGCCTAGCTTCAAGAATGCTTCAGTGAGGTAGCAATGTTGTGTGTCCAATGCGTTTTATGCCTTTAGAGTGAAACATCTACCAACCATCAGTTTCACAAATCACAACATACTGAAAAATGAGACATTTGCAGTGATGGAGGCAACCGGCATCACAGCGAAGCGTTTGTTGACGATTGCCACTTTCAGAGCACATCCATGCAAACATACGGAGCTTTCCATGGTGGACGGGTGCGCACACAGCACTCTCACACACACAAACTGACTGCACTCAATCAATGGGAGTCGGCTTTCTTTCTTTTAGTGGTTGGTCTCAAACGAACATGTCAAAAGATCAGTGTGCTCCCATGCACAGGAATGGCTACTGTATAGCAAATTTGTGGGCAGACTTGTTTTTAGGGAAAAGCTCTGAAAGCCACACCTTTTCCGTTCCCTGATAATCTCATGAGACTTGCCGATCCTCTTCTTGCATGGCCATCTTAGGAATCTTGGCCATTTGGGCTTTCAAAGCTATGCGGGGCTATGCACATTCACCGTCTTCGCCATGGGGGACAACATCTCGTGTTCCACTCATTGCGCAGCAAATTGTATATCTCGGCAGGCGTCCTGGGAGTTTCTTTGGTGCCAGTTGAGAATAATTGTTTGGATGATCTTGAATTGTATTCATGGTATGTTGCTGAACACCTGATCTTTTTTCGCTATTTGTAGGGGTGGTCATTCCCCCTATTAATGGGAGGGTAATACTCTACCATGATATCCATCGATAGGGGGTAACCCTATATATATATATAAACTATACATTATACATTTATATATACATTATATATATATACACACTATATATATATATATATATATGTATATGTATATATGTATATATGTCGTGCATGTTCACTCTCACATGGTGCAGTGAAATTGGCTCATATGCTCGCAGTCACTAACGGCGTAGGTGCTGTTGGTGGACTTGCTTTGGCCTCTAGGATCATCAATTGGTTGGACAAGCCAACGCCGCTTTCTTTCCTTCCGAGCCATTGGCGCTTCGACGGGGGCTCATTTGCACTGGGCCTGGTAACCGGACTGCTGCTCTTCCTCATCATTGAGGTCTGGTTCACTGTAAAGTGGGCGGTTCTGTCCTGGCTTGAAAAGCCCCACCATTCACGGCCGCAGTTTGTGAACCGCCCGCCGTCGAAGCCCCTGTATAAAATCTGTTGATGCACCCTCCTCGGTCTGTTGAAGGAGAACTTCAAGACCTGCGGGAGGAGGTAGAGGATCTCAGGGCTGAAGTGCGGAGGTTGAGGCGTGGTCTTTCTGAACTTCGGCAACTCGTTGAGGGTCGGTCTGACAGCAGAGAAAGCGATTCGAGGCCAGTTAGTGGTCATCCTGGGAAAGTGCGAGGATCTACGTATTCCGGATACAGTGGCTCTTCAACTTCTCCTGATCGAGAAGGCGGAGCTTTGGTGGTGGGGGCAACCTCGGCGCAGCAATCATTGCCTGTGGCAAGCGTTTCTCCTACGACTGCACCGAGCCCTACGAGCTTGACTTGGTTGCAGAGGGAGCAGATTTGCGACGAGATTGGGCGCTTTTTAGCCCGTGCTATTGGTGGCTCCTTTCGCGGCCCATCAGGACGAGACAAGATCAACCTTCCTTCTCGCATTTGGATCATCGCAAGGGACTATGCTGGGCAGATCTACACCCCGGTGAAGGTTGTACGCACGTGGTCATCGTGCAAAGTGCTCATTAAGCCGAACAATCACGAGTGTGGTGATTCGGTTTTTGTGGGCCTCCCCAGTGAGCGAGAGGCAAGACGGGTTGTGGCTGCTGCTGAGCTTGATTGGCCAGCGGTGGTTGAACAATGACACTGTTCAAGCAACCACCTTCAGTGGTGGAGCAACAGCCCTACATTTTTGAAGAGGGCCACGTTTTTGCCGACTACCCTGTAGGCCAGTTTGTGGTTGACAGTGAGAGCGGCCAATCTTCTTTGCAGGTAATTCAGATTTGCGAGCTTGAGGGAAAACTTTTGGTTGCGGTTCCGCACTCAACCTGGAACCACATTGTTGCACAGAGGGTGCTTCCCTACAACTGTCTTTCAAAACCCACTGAAGGTGTGGGTGGGCTTCTTGAAAGACACCTACCGCGAGAACATTGAGATTCTGGAGGAGTTTGACGTTAGTTACTGGTTCGATGCAGACCACCATCGACAAGCTCTGCCCTATGCTCAGGGTTTAGTGGAGATGGCGCAGGAGCACTTTGCTTTCTTTTCTGCCGAAGGCACTGAGACCCCGGGCGAGGCTCTGGTTGATGGAGAGCCGAACGACGAAGGAGATGCTGGTTTGGACGGCCTTCCCATGACCGACACGGAAGATCGGCTTGCGAGAATTGAGAAGGCGATCTACAACATGGGCAAGCAAGTCGAGACCCTCTTGATGCCAAGGTCTGGGGCACCAAAGTGGAAGGCAGCTGCAAAGTCTGCGGCGAAAGCAAAGAGGGCCGCTCGTCCAATTGCTGGATCATCTTCGACAGAGATTGACGACATGAAGGAGCAATTCCCACTGCTTGATCCAGGAGTTGCTGCGGCGGCTCTTCAAGCTGGAATCCCTGCAGCAAATCTACAGGAGATGCAGAAGCTTCTTAGCTCTGCTCGACCTAGAGTTGCCAAGACTGCCGACCTGAATCCCAACATACAGCCGCGGAGGGACCCGCTTTCTGAGGGAGAAGAAGAAGATGTTCCTGAGGGCGATGCCGGCAGCGGCGGTGTTGGTTTGGTTGGGGAAAAGGTGAACGCTTCCGCCCTGGACAAGCTTGCTTCTATAGTCGAGATCCTGGCGGAGGACCGGTTGAAGAAGGCAAAGCAGTCAAAGTTGGAGGTTGCCCTCGACGGTGGATCTGCTCATGCTACAGAGCACCCCCTTCAGGGGACTGGGAAGAAGGCTGCGGCAGCGAGGAGGGCACTGAGGAGCGCGTATCAGGATGCCCCCGATGAGGTCTACAGCATGATCTCAAAGCTTATGTACGAGGACATCAACAACACCACCTTGGCCCCTGGACTTCAAGCTCGGAGCATGAGCGCTCGATCTTGGGTGGAGCACAGAAGCAGGATCACCAGCCACGAGACTGGCGCATTTGCCAGTTGGGGGGTTGCAGGCATCTTGGATTCCTTGAACGATGGAGACCTGAAGAAGGGTCGTGCGAGAGCTGCGGTGCTTCTCATGTGCCTGGACCAGGCGAGCATTGATGCGGGAAGCTGGACGTTGGCTTCGGAAATCTTTCTCGAGCCACCGCCCCCTTTTGGCTCGCTGAATATGCACAAGGCCCCACAGATCTCAGATGGCGAGTTACCTTTTTCACGGTTGCTGGACCAGAGGTGGGCGGAGGTAGCATTGGCACAGTTGAAGGAGACAGACGAGTACCTGGTGAAGCGCAAGACAGTGGGAAAGTTTCAGAAGCCTCTCAAGGACAACACGGGTGACGAGGGTGCGGAGCCGGATCCAAAGAGACGGCCCAGGCCAAAGGCGAAGCAGAAGAGTCAAGCCGCGCCTGCGGCAAATGAGGGGTAACATAACCCCTTTTGCATGCAAGTGTCCCGCCTCCTCAGGGCGAAGTTCCTGGCAGCCGGGCCACTGCAATTAGGGTTGATTCCCTGTTGAATGCCTTCCCGCGTTGGCTGTTGCGAAGTTTCTGCAGCCCTCGGCGGTTTTTTGCACTCCATCTTGCAAATGCCCACTGACCGTCAGGTCCTACATCATTGGGGAGCTCTATCTGGCCTTTGGTGGTGAACTACCCTGAGGTTTTCACAGCGGGTGTGAGAAAGGATACAAGACAGCTTGCGAAAAAGCTTCTTTCCATGCAGGTGATGGCCTTCAACTGGCTCTTTTTGAACAAGCCTGAAAATGCCCGCGCTTGCCTCCGCCTTGTGTGCGAACTTTCAGCCATACAATGGTCTGCTGTGAGAATGCTTGAGCACCTTCCCCTTGATGGCAACACTCCTAATTCAGTTATTGCTGGTGACATGTGGCGGCTGCTGGAAAAGTGGATGGCGTTGAAAAGTGCCTCGCGCCAGTGTCACGGGCGGTGACCTCTTTACAGCTCTTCCTGGCTGACTATTTTGGGTTTGGTCGGGTTCTCGCCGACCCAGTTTTGGTTGCTCCTTGCAAGCTATGTAGTGTGGTTGTTGGCGAAGTCTGCCTGGGAAAACACACAACTGCAAAGTCCCTGGGTGGGGAGGGCCTGACTTTTCCGGTGCATCACCAGTTTGACCAAGGAGGTCCTTTCACTCTCACACCATGGGGCACCATGAGAAGCCTATTTGTGGTAAAGAACCTAGCAACTGTTAGCCTGCCTCCGAAAGTATAAGTGCGTGCCTGCCATCGCGTGAAGCCCAAACAGTACTAGAAGATGATGGATGGTCGGTTGCTCACTCCTTTGGATGACGGCAGCAAAGGTTGTATTTGGCTAGAGCTTCGTTCGGCCCTCCGAGAAGGACACTGTCGCCCTGCATTCACTCGCTTTGGGTCACACCTGCCTGAGTGAGTTCGCACAGTGCTTACACCTTGGCCTGGTCATACAATACAAGGTTGGAAAAGTCAATGAGCTGCTGACGCCCACAGGCGCTACCCCTTGAGGTCTCCTCCGACTGGGCGTCATCCTCGATGCCGTGGTGGTGCTCGTTCAGGCTTTGAGAACTTCTTTAGATGATGACTATGAGGCCGTCAGTGTACTCGAGTGTGTGAGAAGGGTGGGGCTTGCCGCTGCAGCGTATGGATGCGGAAGGCTGCAGCTCAACCCCGTGAAAGGCTTTGTTGGCTGCTCTTAGCCATGATATGGGGTGTGGAAGTTGATGGAATCAAAGGCCTGATTCGCTGCTTTGTGAAATGACGATGGCGATGCATGGCCCTTGCTATCTGCCTATGTGCTCTGCCGTTGGCTTCAGGAGCCGTTGGCCACTGAAGTTTTGGGCGTGGTTACTATGGTGAACTTGAGGGCACCTTTTGCCCCCCCCTCTGTCAGTGCTACGGATGCAAGTGGCACTACTTTGGCTGGAGGGCGTGCGGTGAGCGACCCAAAGGTCCGACAGGAGTTGTCAAGTCACTGCTTGCGAAAGGGCATTCGGTCAAAGCCTTTGCCGCCGGGAAAGGGCCTGGCTGCAACTACATGTGATGCTTGCGGAGGAGGAGCAGGTGCCTGACGCCCGCTACGGATCGCATTCTCTGTGGGAAGTGGTGGCTACGGCGCTTTTGTATAGGGAAACCGGGCGGAGAAAAATTCGTCGGTTGCAGCATATCAGTGTCGGCGAGTTGACTGCCTATGTGTTGGAAAAGTGACTTGATGCTGGAGCCGGAAGCGGCAAGTATCTTACAGGCGGCGACTCACCAGCGGGGTTCAAAGCAGTGGACAAGGAGGGGTCTGCCGCACCAACGCTGAATGCTGTTTTACAGCGCTCCAGGCCAGTTGCGATTAGTGATGATGTCTATGACGGCCCCATGTTTTTCAACACTGCTTAGAATATAATTGATGGGCCCACACTGGAACCTTTGCCGCCTCCTCTTGCCTTGCAGCTCTCGGTTTGGTTTCATGACCTGGGAATGGGGCTTTCCAGTCCTTTGACAAGTGGATGCATCGTCGTGGAGCCCCTTCTGTTGAGACCGAGCGCCCCTACCAGGAATCCCTTGCCTGCGTGCGTCCATGCGCATGAAGGTGTCAGATGGGTATTGCCGCAGTGACTTTCTCCGTGATGATGTTGACTGTTAGGTTGCGGAGCCTGCTTACTTTGTTGAAAACCCTGATACCTCATGGCATGGATGGCAGATGCGGTGGCGAAGATGGTGGCCAAACGGGTCACTGAAGTCGTCAGATGTTGCTTTTGCGGGTTTGGGATTGCATGGAGGATCAGCACCAGTCTTGCAACCAACACTTGACTTGTGGAATGAAGGATTCTTTGCAAGGGCAAGAAGAAACAAGTGGAGCTCAGGGGACAGCACGCCGTTAGAAAGATCCAAACGACTGCAGTGGCACAACCTTACCAAAAAGGGCTTTGCCATTTTGTGGCGATGGCTAGTGCGACTGGGCTGGAGGGCTTGGCTATGAGAGCCTGGATCTTGCCGACTGCTCAAGGTCCTCTCCACTGACGGCAGGTGAGGCCGTCTACCCTGGACCTCGTCCGCATGTTGGGCACAGTTAATGCAGGTGGGCTACTGTAGCGGCTGTTCCGATGGTAACTGAGCACACCTTGGATCTGGAGGCAAAGCAGCCGCAGTTACTGCAGTGTTGGTGTGAACAGCATATGCCGAGTGTTGAACTTCAAGGCTTTTGGTGGTGCTCCTCTCATTGCTGTATGAGCTCACGAAGTATACGCAGAATGGTCACATGATGATGGGGTAGCCTGCAGCATTTTGACGCAACTAAGTGTGGCAGTTCAACACCGCTTCTGTCAACTTGGCCTGAGAGGCCGCCTGCATGTGAAAGGGCAGTCAGGTGGCACTCGCTGATTTCTGTCTAACACAGACAGCCACTTCCTGAAGTTCTAGTGAAAGCCTTGTGTGAGTTTGCATGGCAGCTGGAATGGTGTTCGTGGATCGGCGCTACTCACCTCACTTCCTATGGTGCTGGGCGTTCGGATGAGGTTTTCCGATGCTGCCGTGAACATCCTGTTCGGCCACCTGATGTCTTATTTCTTTTGACCCTCAAGGACCTGGAGTACCACCTGCTTGGATCCAGCTCATACCAGTTTTGAAGGCAATAGGAATAAGCTATCAGTGTGTTGGGGATTAGCAGTTCGCTTGAGCTGGCGCCTGGTGGACTTCGAGGTGGTGCCGCAGTACATCTCCACAAAGTTGGTAGACTTATGCAAGACTTCCTTTGTCTGATGTCGCTGCGTGCCTATTCAGCTCTCGAGCCCTTGTAACAGGAAGTTCAGCCCTACACCTACTTGCAAAGCTCCCTCTCCCTCTTCAAAGTCAACAGTGCGGGCCTTTGCTGCGACCTTTGCATTTTTGGCATGCTGGTGACTGCTTGCTTCGCAGGGAAAAGACAAACGTACCTTTGCTACACTCGTCCTTGGTAAACCTGCTGACCGTGCCTGCTAGAAGTGGTTGGTGCCCAGCTTTGCCCCTACCAGCTCTACTTCGAGCACGTGCTGATGGCTCTCCCTCTTTTTGCTGTCCTACGTGGCCGAGCTCATCAAGTGGCGCTGGTGCTTGTGGCTTTGCGCT
>Ga0126342_10010620_pt1 | contig 16480 bp, 6 predicted proteins | sample Cyp1metagenome_FD_92528 | JGI IMG/M metagenome (GOLD analysis project Ga0126342, IMG submission 92528) | Coral microbial communities from Lord Howe Island, Old Settlement Bay, Australia - Cyphastrea 1 metagenome | ecosystem: Host-associated > Invertebrates > Cnidaria > Coral ... | reverse complement strand
TCTAAAGACACAAATCCCACCGCTGCCCACACCTAGCTCTCCTGAGCCTTGCGTCTGCAGTGGAACGTTGGATCAACATGGAAGACCTGTCGTTGGAGGCAGTGACATAGTTGGATATTCACAATATATACATATATATATACATGTATATATATATATATATGTATATATATATGTATATATTGGTGTATATATATATATACCAATCATCATATCCCATGGTTAAACAGCCATATCATCAGCAACTGTCACTGCAGGGCTGGCAGCATCAGCTTCTCCTCTTTGGCGGGCGCGGCCACGCGTGCAGTGGCAGATCGACGGGGCTCGAGTCGTACCTTGGTGCTGGTGGGTGGATATTTTTTCTCAAGGAATTCGCCTAAAGATTTTATGGGAGTTTCTGGCATTTTATGGGAGTTTCTGGGATGTTTTTGGGATGTTTTAGGATTTTTATGAGCTTTTGTGGGAGTTTCTAGCAATGATGGAACATTTGACCCATCAACAGGTCCCTTTTGGATGGTTCAAACTCTGAACCTTCGATCTTTTGCCATTCCAAGCCACGTTGAATCACTAGAGTCACTCTACTTGGACCTGCAGTTCCAGTGTTCACTAAGTGGACACACACATATATATATATATACATTTATATATGTCCACTTACAACTATAGTTACAGGGCTTACATTTCTCTTTATGGACGTGTATTAAACCATGGATGCAATTTTTTCCAAGCTCTGGGTGCAAATCCCAGGTTCAATGGCGGCTGGGCCCGGAAGTAGCAAGAAGTGGCACGGCATTTTGCAGAAGAAGCAGCTCGGCCTTGAAACAAGGTTGGCGTTGGAAGATTTTTTTTTGTGGAATTCTGGGAACTTTTTCGGATGCTTCAATATCTTCAATGCGTTTGCCTTGAAGACACTGGTATTATAGTCTTAGTAATATTGTTCAATAGTAATAATTTTTTAAATGATGTACAGATGTGGTTTTGGTTGGTAGTAATAGGACGTGAGTAAATGGTTGACAAATTGGTTTCCAGTAATTCACCAAATCAGGTCGCAAGGAACAATCAGCGGGGCCCGAAATCCAGATGAACTCTGAAAAAGATGCTGCCCCAGTTCGTTGGCTAAGCTGTTTGTTTTTTTAACCTCGATTTAGCTACCATAAAACCTATCTGGTTGGTGGTTTCAAATATGTTTTATTTTGAGCACTTGGACCAAGTCCCTGTCAGCCCGGGGGTGCGACGCTGGCCGAAACTTGGTTGGTACCGTTCACTTGTTTGGTGCGTTGTTTTGGGATTGCCATGGAACTGTGGGGTAGTGCCGGCCCGGCGGTTCATTGGGGCTACAAGCCTGGCATGGAGGTGGGCCAAGCCGTGGACATCGTGGCGGAGGTTGTGTCGACCACATCGGACTCAATTCTGGTTTCTTTGTTTCCAGGTGGACAAAGGGCGAAGATCATCGGTGCCGTCAGCGTCCCCAGCGATTGCCCCAGCTTCGGTGCTTTTGACGCTGTACTCTTGGGAACTGACCCAATTCCTTGCTTCTTGGTTGACGACCCCACCGACGTTTTGTACCATCATCGAAGTTCTCGCAGTGACTTTGACAGCCTCATCGAACTCTGCTCAGGCCTTGGTGTCGGAACGATCGGATTTCAGACTGCAGGTTTGTCGCCGGTTTGTGCCGTTGACTGGAGTCCAAAGTTGCTCCAGGCATATGCCCAGATGCATCCGGATGTTCCGACTGTGTTAGGAGACCTGTGCGACAAAAGCACCCTGAAGCAGGTCCATAGCATTCACCCACGCTCGGCAGTTTTGATGTCAGGGTTTTCATGCCAGCCCTTTTCAGCAGGCGGCCAACAGAGAGGTGCAGATGACAAAAGGTCTGGAACTCTCTTGGGCACACTCCGAGCAGCATACATGCTGCGCAGCGTTGCGGTAGTGCTTGAGTGTGTACAGGAAGCTGGTAGGAATGCCATGGTTCGTCAGCAGGTGGAGTCATTTCAGGCGCAATGCATGTTTCACCTTTCAGAGACCATCTTGCGCTTGGAGGATGTTTGGATTTCGAAGCGCGCAAGATGGTGGGCCTGTCTCACTGCTTCGTTCATTGGCCCTGTACAGCTCGATGCATTCGTGCCGTTGGAATCACCATCCGTGCCGAGGGACCTCCTTCCGTTTCCGTTGGACTTGGACTTTCGTGCCTTGGCTCAGCTTGAACTTCGTGACGAGGAGCTTGCTGCCTTCTTGCGGTATCAGCCAAACCTCTCATCCATGTTCCTCAAAACAGGGTCCAAAGCTCCGACAGCCTTGCATTCTTGGGGAAGTCAAGTGGTGGGATGTGAGTGTGGGTGTCGAGACATTGGATTTTCCCATGATACCCTGTCTAGCCGAGGTCTGTTTGGCATCCTCTTTCCGGTCTACGAAGATCCAAGCTCTGACCGTCCTGAGGCAGTGAGGGTGAGACACCCGCATCCGACTGAGGTGGCAGTTTTGACTGGTGTGCCAGAAATGGTTTGGCCTAACAACCTTCGACTGTGCTTGGCAGGTTTGGGACAGCAAGCCTCTCCGTTCCAATCTGTGTGGATTGCCGCCCAACTGATGAAACATGTGGACACTGTTTTCACTGGCTCATCCACCATGGATCCAATGGAATGTTTGCAGGACCTCCGTTCCAGGGTTTGCACCATAGCTGATCACTTGGATTTTGTCCATGTCCCTCAGCCTGATCTGCCTGAGCCACCGGTTGAAAGTGTTTTGGACTCCCTCCCTGAAGACACCACCAGTATGCCTTGGGTCCACTACCAGCACCTTGGTGGTCCTGAAGATGTCACGGTTGTGTACCATCTTGACCCTGTGCCCTTTGTTGCCCGGGTTGCTGACCCTGATGACACCGTTGCCGCTGTCCTGTGTGCCACTGGTGAACTGATTGGAGTTGAAGACTCTGACTTGCGGATCGTCGATTGCAGTTCTGGTCTGAATTTGCATTTGGGTACACCTGCCAGAGGGCTTTGCATTTGGATTTGTCGCAATCCTGTGTTGTCTGTCCCGCCCCCTTCTGCTGAGGTTGTTTCCCCCACCTTGCCGTGGAAAGCCGATGATCCCAATGTTGCTCAGCTTGTTGAACAGTCCATCGATTCAGCTGCAGCCCCAAGTCATGCCGAACCGCACACCGTGGCTTCTTCTCCAGCCAAGCCGGAACCTTTGGTCTCCCTGGATTCCGGTCGTCTGTTGTTGGTTCCTGAACCTTCCGTTCCTGATTTCAGTTTGGTTCAAGCGTTGCGCAAGCAGACCATTGATGTTGAGTCTCGCAAGGCCATTTTGGCAAATCAAGGTACGTTGTGGTCCGATGATGAACTGTGCTGGCATGTTGACAGGTTGATGACAGCAGCTAACAAGCGCAATTGGGTTTTCCTTGATCCACTTCTTGCCGCTGAAGCTGTCAAACGTCCTAGCTCTGGTCTGCTTTCTCAGTGGTTCCGTTCGTACCCTTCCAAACCCACGGCTGTTGTCGGACTGGTTCCAATTGAAAACCATTGGATCCCCTTCGTTTGGACTTGGACTGTGCATTGCATGATCGCCTCAAGCTGGGACATCCCGGGTTCACCACCTTCTGGTCTGTCAGTGCTGCACCAAGCGCTTGCCAACGTGGTCGGTTCCCGTACCTTCACGGTGCATGTGGTTCACCGGAAGTTTGCAGTCGAAGAGTTCTGTGGCATTTGTGCGCTGCGGTTCTTGGACCATATGTTGCGCGGAAAGATGTTGCCTACTGACATCAATGAAGTCCGTCAGCTGCATGCCATGGGTCGTTCGATGTTTGTGGAATTCCTGGATTCTTGCACAACAGTCAGTCGCCCTTGGATTTGGTGCGCTGGCTTGGACACCAAAGCTGCTGATCGCTTGGCCGCGTTGCTTCAAGAACATGGAGTTGAACAAGGTCAGGTTCAACACAGGTCCACGTTGTTGGTTCAAGCCATTGGCACTGCTGCTGCTCAGAAAGCATTGACGTCAGGCCAACCTTGGAGAGCTCTGAAAAGTGCGGCCAATACCTGCCGTCCCCCTTTCCAACTTGTCCTGCCGCAGGAATTGGAAGCTGTGGTCAAACAAAAAGCGGCGCAAGGTGGCATGAAGGGTAAACGGAAAAAGAACCAATCAGGCCCTCCAACCGCTCCCAAGCCTGACGCTCCAGCTTTGCTTGACCCGTCCAAGCTTGCTCTTGAAGAAGGTGGATTTGTCACTCCTGCCAACGAAAGTCTCAGCCAACTCTCAATGAAAGCCATTGGACCGTTTGCTCAAGGAGCCATTTTGGCCACGTTTGATGAAGCTGCTGCCTACCTGAAAGCCGGACAGCTTGTTTCCAATGGGGCTCTTGCATTGGTGCTGCTCAATGTGGATGAAGCACAGCTTGTCACGTCCCTTGCTTGGTCCTTTGTCCGTGTGGTTCTTCGTTGTCAAGCCAATGGTGAACCTATGATTGCTCCAGCCTTCCTGGTTCAAATCGGCAAGGTCCCTGTCGTGCCCAAGACGGATCAAGACCCACAGACTGTTCTGCATGCACCTGCCTTGTGTTGCAAAGTGGCACTCTACCGTGATGAGGTCGACGGTGATTGGACTCAGGTCACCCGATCTCCGGTCAAGTTTGTCCTGTCGCATCTTACCCCGTTGCTGGTTTGCCAACAGTCCACCCTGGAGAACCCATGCAATTGCGGCAAGTGGCACCCGTCTGCTGATGATGTTGTGGCCGATCCTGTGCTTGACATTTGGCGTAGGCAATGGCTTTCCTTGTCGTTTCGCCCTGCTGCTTCCGATCATGCCGAAGTTTTCCTCTTCAACTTGCGGTGTCTGGCTTCGTTGGAAACGGCTCTGCTCCAATGTTCAGGACAGTCAGGCATCTACATCGAGCCCAGGACCTTGGATGCTCGTGATCCGCACACCGACTATCAGGTTCTGTGGCTGCCCAAAACGCCACTTGGAGAGCTTCAGCGACTACAACAATGTACCCCGCAAATCTTGGGCCTTGCAAGGATGGGATCCCGTACAGGGGTCAGAACCCGTGCAGCCGATGCAGCGGACCTTGCCAAATCCTTGAAACCAGGCTCCATCTTCCTTGCAGCAGGGGTCAAGCTCAGCTTCGAACTGGGGCCGCTGCCTTTTGGCATGGACAGAATGTCAGTTTCCCGCCTCTGCAGCCAGTGAGGATGGCAGGCCAGGCCCCTGCATCCCAGCCGTGCAGTTGAAGGCACTCTGGGCACCATGTGGTTGGTGCAAGCATGCACTGGCCCTCCCAATGCCGTGGTTCGCTACCAAGGGTCTGAGGTCGTCATCACGAAGATCCCGGACAAACAAGAAGCAAGTCCTGCTCTTCCTACGCAGATCATTGGTGGTTCCTCCACCGTCCAGATGTGCCAGAAGAACACGGGAACGCCAGCTGTTGACCCTTGGCTGGTCAACGATCCATGGGCACCTTCTTCCGTTGGCCCTTCACAGCCTGCCACGGTGGACCCGCAAGCGTCCCTGCGTGACCTGGAAGCCCGCCTGGAATCCAAAATCTTGGCCAAGCTTCCCACACCAGACATGGAAGTGGACTCTGTCGGGAACACTGATGCCCGTTTTGCCGCCTTGGAACAGCAGGTCCAATCTCTTACCATGCATCAGCAGGTGCTTGACTCCAAAATCGATGACAATGCTAGCCGCACCGAAGCTCAGTTCACCTCGATGCACACCCATATGTCTCGCCAGCTGGACTCTCAAGGCCAACAAATCCAAAGCCTTTTTGCCTCTCAAATGACTCAGATTGAGGCGCTGCTTGCAAAGAAACACAGGGCAGAATGATGGTCCCGCCACGCCCCTGCTTGCAGGGGTCGTGGCCCCTTCGACAACCATCTCCTCAGTGCATTGCTGGTCTTTGCGTGTTGCTTGGGCGTTGGACTTTGTCTGCCGTGTGCTGGCCCTAGCACGTCTGATCTGTGTGGCGTTGACTGCTTGAGCGTTTGGGTTCTCGCATGCATGGTGATTGTCTGCTGTTGGCTTTGTCTGTGCGTGTCTGTCCTTGTGTACGTTGACTCTGCCCTGAGTCTTGCCTCTTGGATTTGGACTTATGCCATTGTCGCCTGGCTTCCTGTCCTCTCACGGCATTGCAATAAGTTGGTGTCGCCCAGACTTCTCCCTCAGTTCCGTGGTGGGGTTCACCTTTTTCCCTGCTGGCTGCGTTGGAGTTTGCTCTTTGCCTGTCTCCGAGTGGGAGAAGCTTCCAAACCTGGCCCTTCGTGGACCCTGGCTGTCGCAAATATGAATGGCCTCCACAACAAAGCTTTTGGGTTAGCCGATGGCTCTTATGACACTTGGCTTTTCTCTGAGACACATCTGACTGCTCCAGGTGCCAAAGCGTTTCGTGCCTCCTTGCGCCAAGCCAGCAGCCCGTATGGATCCTTTGTCTCAGGTTGCCCAGTCGCTGCCAGGTCTGAAGTCTCTGACATTGGTCAATGGTCTGGAGTTGGGGTTTTGTCCAAGTTCCCTGTCCGTCGGTTACCACATTGCTGGACTCCATCCATGTACAATTCCGGTCGCTTGGTGTGTACGTCGGTCTGTGCGCATGGCCTCTGGGTTTCCGGTGTGGTGGTTTACGGTACCCCTACAGGTCCTACTACTCATTGCAATGGCCGCGATGTGGCAGACACTTTGCTTGCAGCTGCACTGGACCGAGCGGAACAGCTTACCGGACCCAGGTATGTGGCAGGGGATTTCAATCACGATTGGGATCGGTTGTCCACGGTCGCGATGATGCACCGGTTGGGCTACCGGGATGTGCAAGACCTGAGAGCCGAAGCCACTGGAGTCCTTCCTCAGGCTACCTGCCGAGGCAAAACCAGACGTGATTTCCTGTTTGTGTCCCGTGAACTTGCTTCTCTGTTCCTGTCTTGTCATGTTGAAGATGAGTCCCTGTCTGACCACTCCTATTTGGTTGGTGAGTTCCAAGGTGGCCCCCAAGCGTTCACCCGGTTTGTGTGGCCAACTCCTGACCCTATGGAATGGGAACCTGCCCAAGATAGACAGCCCGTTCAAGCACAGCTCTTCTGCTCAGCTGCCAGTGCTACAGAGGACTACCATCACTTTTGGAAAGCAGTGGAATCCAACAACATGCACGCTAGACGCCAAGCCCATAAACCTTGCATCCGTGCAATGACAGGACGTGCCTCTCAATCTGGTCCTGTCGAACGCACAGGAACCATGCCCCCAGTCAAGGCTAGTAGGCCAGGTGATCGACAGCCGGCTTTCCTTGGGTCTTGCTTGCAACATGCTCAATGGACTAAGCAGTACCGTCGCCTCCAGTCGTATGTCCGTTTGGTTGCGTCCTCTGTCCCATCAGCTGCTCACCGAGCCCACCAGCTTCAGCTTTGGACTTCGATCCGAGGGGCTCATGGATTTCCCCCCTCCTTTTCTGCTTGGTGGACGTCCAGACATCTCCGTGTTGGCGAGCCTGTGGTGGTCCCTGTCCAGCCCCCAGCGCATCTGCAAGCAGTGTTGTTCCTTGGTGCCATGGACGCTGAACTTTGTCAGCTGGAAAAAAGCCTGAATGCCTCCAGGTCGCATGCCAAACGCCTTCAGAAAGCGTCCGACGTGCATGCCATGTACCAGTCAGTCAAGCGTGATCCACCGGTTCAGGTTGACTCGTTGGCGGTCACTCGTCAGGTCGAAGTTGTGGAAGTTGATGCTGATGACTCTGCTGTCGTCCTTGCCCGTCCTGTTGCCTGGCAGCCTGATGCCCCCGTTTTGCATGGCTCCACTCCTCTGTCAGTGATTCACTTTGAGGAAGACAAACTTTGGCTGGAATCTTGTGGCTCGATCGCAGTCGGTGATGTCCTAACCCAGAGCAAGCAGATTGGCAAACTTGAGGACCTGTTCCTTGCTTTTGAGTCGCAGTGGTCAGCACTTTGGAATAGGCATGCCGATGTCCCAGCCTCCCAATGGGATCAGATTGTCAATTTTGCAAAAGCCAACCTTAAACCTGTTGCACCTTCGAAACCTACCTTCTCGGTTGGGTCTATCCGCAGAACAATCCAAAGCAAGAGTAAACATGCAGCAACTGGTTTGGATGGTGTCAGCCGTGCCGACCTTCTGCAGTTATCAGACCCTGACCTTGCCACGCTCAGCCTGGTGTATCAACTCGCCATCACTTCGGGCTCTTGGCCTCAGCAGGTGCTGCAAGGGTACGTCAGGTCATTGGCCAAGGTTGAAGATCCGAGTGAGGTGGGCCATTTCCGCCCCATTACTGTTTTCAGTACAGTTTACAGGACATGGTCTTCAATCTCAGCGCGACATTGGTTAGCTCAGCTCAGTACTGCAGTGGACCCTTTCTTGTGCGGGAACACCTCAGGGTGCAGAGCAGGTATGGTCTGGAGATTTGTGTTACAACAAGTCGAAGCAGCACACCGTGGCAATGGAAGTGCCTGCGGCTTTTCGGCAGACATTGTCAAAGCCTTCAATATTCTGCCCAGAACCCCAGCACTGGCAGCGGCAAAGTTGATGGGAGTGGATCATGGTACACTCCTCGCGTGGGCCGGAGCTCTTGGCGGTTTTCATCGACACTTTGTTGTCCAAGGCAGTTATTCGGCGGGGGTCTCCTCAACCAATGGTTTCCCAGAAGGTTGTGCCCTTAGTTGCGTTGCCATGCTTGTCCTCACGGAGCTCTTCCACAAGTGGCTGCAGAGCACCAACATGCTCTTCCGACCGGTCTCCTATGTAGACAACTGGGGGGTGTTGGTCCATTCAGTTGAGGCAATGCAACAAGCCTGTGATGCAGTTGACCGTTTTGCCAAAGCGTTGTGCCTGGACTTGGATGCAAAGAAAAGCTACTGCTGGGCTACAGACGGACCGAGTCGTCGACGCCTCCGGGAAGCTGGTTTTGTCGTTTTGTTGCACACCAGGGAACTTGGGGCCCATGTTGTGTATTCCAGACAGCTCGCTAACAAAACCTCTTTGGATCGCTTCAAACAGCTGTCCGACTTTTGGGCCAAACTGTTGGCGTGTCCGTGCACCTTTAGACAGAAGGTTCAGTTGATCCACCGAGTTGCTTGGCCTAGAGCAATGCATGCAGTTTCTGCAGTGGTGGTTGGGAAGAAACATTTTGATGCCTTGCGCACGGAAGTGATGCAGTCCCTCCGTCTCCAGAAGCCTGGTGCTAGCCCTATGCTCCAATGCTCACTTGAAGGCCCTACCTTTGATCCTTTGGTTTTGGCTGCGTTTGAGACCTTACGTGATGCTCGCGCCCTCACCGCACGAGCCCAGGTCGAAGTGGATTTCACCGTTGGACTGTTTGATGAAGACCGGCCGGAATACAATTCACTCACCGAAATCCTCGGTCAGAGGTTGCACCAACTTGGTTTTCAGCTTGGCCGTGATGCGCATGCGGTTGACCCTATTGGTTCGTTTAGCATTTTGACTTGTCCCATGCAAGAACTGACCATGCGTGCCCAGTGGACCTGGACTTCGGTGGTTGCCCACAAAGTTTCCCATCGGCCAAGCTTTCGTGGATTTGAAGGCGTCGACCTGCTCCACACCCGTCTGGCCTATCAGTCTTTTGATCCATACGACCAAGGGATAATCCGAAAGTTCCTCCATGGAGCTTCTTTTACAAATGCCCATGCCAAGCACTGGTCAGAAGATGGTAGCGAGCTGTGCACTCTGTGCGGGGGAGTGGACTCTGTCCGGCATCGTCTATGGACTTGTCCCGGCACCGACTCTCTTCGTGCCCAGCTGTCTGACGATGTCATTGTTGCCTCGCACTCACTACCAGCAGTGCTGCTTGAACATGGTTGGACTTTGCGTGCCTCGTTGGCCTTGGCTTGGTTCCGATACCTTGATGCCTTGACGGTCCCCCCCGTTGACCCCTGCTGGGCTCCGGCTTGTCCCATTTTGGACATGTTCACTGATGGGTCTTGTCTGTTCCCGAGGTACCCTGACTTGCGTATGGCGGCGTTCTCTGTGGTTTGCTCCAAGCCTTTCCAGCTTTCTTACGACCAATCCTGGTTCCAGCCTGTCGTTGCTCAACCTCTTCCTGGTCTCGTCCAAACCGCATTCCGAGCGGAGTTGATGGCTGTCATTGTGGCGATGCAGCATGCTCTTCACGCCAAGGGATGTGTCCGTATTTGGACAGACTGCCTCAATGTGGTCAAAGCGTACCATCAGTATGTTCTGGATGGCCGACAAATCAAACCCAATGGCAAGAACGCTGACTTGCTTACCTGGTTCCATGATCTCGCAGTGCAGTTGGGCCCTCAGAGACTTGCCATCCTCAAAGTGCCGGCTCATGAGAACAAGCATGATTATGCCAATGACCTTGAACGTTGGTTGGTGGAGGGCAACTCTGCAGCCGACAAAGCTGCTGATGCCGCCAATCGGCTGAGATCCCCAGCCACTTGGAACCTTTGGACTTCGTATGCTGACCAGGTGCATTTCAATCAGACTCTTGCCAATGCCATCCGTGCTCACATGATCGCAGTCAGCAAGCTCTGGAATGCCAATGGACCAGAGCACGTCCGTGCCAGCGTCCCACAGCCATCTCGACCTCTTCGTCCTGCTCGTGCGTTGCCGGACTTGGTTTGGACTGGACCTGACCCGTTGGACTTGCAGCATCCGACCTTTGTCCGTCTTTTCGGTAGGCAGCTGGCTTTCGATGTACAGGCGTGGCTTGGGCAGGTCCGGGATGGAAACCAACAAATTCAATGGATCTCCTACTTTCAGCTGTACATCAGTTTTCAAAAACGTAAGGGCCCCTGGTTTGTTGGTAAACCCAATGGCAAATGGCATGTGGAATCCGGACCTGCTGCCCTGCTGATGAACCATGTGAAACTTTCAGTGCGCATCAAACATTTCAGATTGATGTTGCAGCAGTTCCTCAAAGACTGCGGCGTGGTTTTCACCACCGGCACAGTCAGACCTGTTAGTGAATGGTTGAAGTGTTTTCGTGGTGCCATCGGTTTCCAATTTGTCACCACGGAGTTTGATTTTGTGGAAACTTGGTTGTCATCAAAGTTGACTGTGCCGGTCACAGGGGCAGGCCAGTCGATTGATGCCATTAGGGGTATCTAGAGCGCAAAGATCGCCCGACGCTGCGCCTGCCCAGCTCGGATCTCGTGCGCCAGGAGCAAAAAATATGTTTTATTTTTCATTATTTTTCCATTCAGTTGGGAATGTCATCATCCCAACTGACTTTCACTAACTCATATTTTTCAGGTTGGGGTAGGTAGGTCAACCACCAACCAGCTAATAGTTATTGGAGTTACCCTCTGCTAAACTAACATAGCTATGGAAAATCACCATTTTTAATGGGAAAATCCACTATAAATGGCCATTTTCAATAGCTATGTTAGTCATTACCAGAGGGTATGTCTACTAACTTAGCTAATTGGCGACCAAATTAAAAAGGGGCACCTGGGGAGGAAAAGCCTTCAGTCATGAGTTATGACGGCACATCTGGCCGAGGCGCCGAAGATTTCGAGGAAACCCTACAAAACTGATATGAAAATCAGATGTGCCATGTGGTGCAATTTCATAGACCTCGTTTTGGGATGGCTATTATTGGCTAAAGCCACACTGGATGGCTTTGAAGTCTGATTTTCATGTTTGATTTAGGAAGTTGTGGGGTTCCATTTCTCTTGACAGAAGGGGGATGGGTGGAACCAGCAGAAGACTCCAGCAGAACCACTTTGAACATGGGGGTCGACTTAACAGGAATGTCAAAAACGGCCCTTTGGCCGTTTTTTCCAGTGCTTTTCCGTTTTCGGAAAAAATGTGAGTTTTCCAACTGCGGCAGTGCAGTGTTTTCTGGGTCAATCTATGGCCAAGGATGGGCATGATGCCGCCTAGCTGCAGAGAGATTGGGGAGGTCACCGCCTTTTTCTTGGCGTTGAACCAGGTGTTCAGCAAAACATGGCTATGCAGGCTATGCATTTTATGAGTAATTAGCCGACAAAATTATTGTAATACTAATTTAGTCTTGCTTTGCCTTGGCCTTTCTGAGTTTTTTCCCAAACCTTCATAACCGATAGGGGACGACCCAAATTTGTGCATGGCATTACATTTAATTGTTTAACAAATAATGTTGCCCGCTACTCATATCTATGCATCATCGAGGGATATTGTCAGCTACGGATCAACCAGGTGGGTAGATTTCATGCTGCAATCCATCAATAATAGTGGTATTTTGTTTGGATGGGTAAACTCATTTTACCCACTGGTAAAGTAAGATAGATATGGAAAATCACAATTTTTGAATGGGTAAATCATCTATAAATTGGAACATGTTACATAGCTATCTTAGTTTACTGGAGGGTAACTTGTATAAAGACTATAACACATTGATATCCCCATGATATCCCCATGATATCCCCATGATTCGTTAGCTGAGAACACTTGGGGGCCCTCTTTCGCGCGGCAGTTCCTGGCAGTTCCTGGCAGGCTCAGTGGAACTCAAGGTCGAGGCCAGGGTGGAAGCACCATGAAGATGCGTAAGGCCCGGTGATGGGTGAAGCTGTGGGATAGTCGTGTGAGGTTTAATGGTGATATATGGTGATTTTATTGGGCTTTATATGGCTTTATGATGTTTTTTTTTTGTGAAGTCACATTGGGAGGTTTCCTAAAATGTGGGTATCCCCAAATCATCCGTTTTAGTAGGATTTTCCATCATAAACCATCCAGCGATAAAGGGGTATCCCCAATTTATGGAAACCTCCGCCTCCGTTATTTTTTTTTGAAGGTTTAGTGCGGGGTCTTATTTTCTCGCTAGGATTCATGGTGCTTTCATGAGGTTTTGTGAGGGTTTCATGGGATGTTATGATGACCCTGGCACGAGTTGGGCCTGGGGAGTTAATGTAGTGATTCTCAAGACCTATGTTAGTTTGGGGGATGGTCTGTGATAGTTCAAAAACAACTTGAAAACTTAGCTATCTAGGGATTATCCATCAACAAATAGGATCATCAAATGGTTTGGAAACATATTCTACAACCAAATTTGTAGGGATGTCCACAACTCTGGGAAAATTTCATCACGACCAAACCCTGTTCTCCCGAGCCCTGGAATCATGGTAAGGGGAATCATCCCCATAGCTGGCCCAATATTTCAGGTTAGTGAAATATTATGATGATATATGATATATATATATATATGATATATGATGATATATGATGATATATGATGATATATGATGATATATGATGATATATGATGATATATGATGATATATATTATCATGATATATGAAATATTGTGATTTACTCAGCTAGATATATGATGATATATATGTACTAGTCTAGTATCTGAATGTGAAAATGATTAACATAACAAGTGCAGGATGACAGAAAGAATGGGAACGTTATCACGTGATCATTTCTCATACCCTCTGGTAAACGTTTACATAACTATGGAAAGATCTACCATTTTATAGCTGGGTAAATCCATTATTTCTATGACCCTTTTCAATAGCTATGTTAGTTTACCGGAGGGTATGTTCCCATTCAATCCCTATAAAAAATGTTGATGTTCCCTGCGAACTCAACCTCCATTGACCGTTGAAATGTGGATTTTCCAGCCGCCGCGAAGCTGGTGACTAGCTGACGACCCGTAGACGGTGGGATTATAGGAGGACGAGATGTGATGAGAATGGGATACTATGTGAATTAAATAACATCTCATATATATTTCTATGGGATATATGTTAAATAACCAGATGCTATATATTATGATTACTATGTTAAATACTATATGAATTACTATCTGGTTATTTAACATAGCCATGGAAAGATCCACCATTTTTAATAGGTAAACCATCTATAAATGGGCCATTTTCCATGGCTATGTTAAATAACCAGAGGGTAATATGATATCCCAGATAGTATATCATGATATAGTATAGTATGGAATGATAACATGATATTATGAGATGATATAATATGATCACGGGATACTATATGATAATATCCCATGACTGATATCATGATAATCTCAGAATGATATGTGTTTTTGTAAAGAAATATCAGATTATATGAGATGTGATGATAGACAGTTCAATAATCTGAAAATATCATTGGTAATATGATAGTAGATCTGATAGTAATCTGATGATATTGAATCTGATAATATATCATCTGATATGAAGAGTAATCTGATAATTCACAGGAAAGTGATAGTATATCGTGAAGCTACAGAAAACGATTCCTCATTTCATAGAGTGAAAACATCCGGTGTTTTTCTCATGTTGATACATGGGACCATGACGCGAGAGAGTTTTTAGCTCGTTGATATCTCTCATTCCAATATGGCTCTTGTCTTTTTATCCCACCACTTAAAGTATGGACATATGATAAGTCAATGGGATTTTAAGGGAGACGTCGCAAGAAGTTCAATAGGAGTACCACGTCGCAGCAACCTTCAGGCGAACGCCCCCAACCCCGCTGGGATTCTTGGTCGAAATTCATGGACAGAAGTCGCCAATTCTATGGTTGATTAGGGGGATGTAACTATATACCCTCCGGTACTCAAACATGGCGTGCTGGAAAATACACCATTTACCTCGGTGATTTTCCTATTGATTTTCCCCATTTCCAAGGTGGATTTCCAATTGCCGTTTGATTCCCGGAGAGTTTTTTGATACTGGGGTACTCAAGCAACTGATCTAGATGACCTCACCGTGGAGTATGTCACCCAATTGCATCCCGCTGACAGCGGGGTGACGAACAGGAAGACCACATTGGGAACAGGGGAAGACATTGTTCAAGACATTGATTCAGGGCTGGTCATCATGGCACAATTGTCAATTATTGTCATCTACATATGGCTATGAGTCAAAACCCTGGTACCTAGTGAACCCCAAAATAGCTGGTAAATGGATGTTCATCCCATTAAAAATGTATCTATAGGTATTGACCCATACCCATATGATCATCTTTAACTATGGCATAACTATAATCTATATTTTTTACTATGGCTTCTGCCAATGATGGCAATGGGAGTTTCTGCATTTGTGTGTTTTACATGTCACCAACAAACTGGGTGGTTTCGATTCCTCCAGAGCATGACTTGTTTCTTCCTTGAAGATTCAGTACCGGTGGGTGTAACAAAGATAGTTTTTTTAGATTCTATGTATTATCACAATGTTTAGATATATTTTCAAAAAATGTAATCACCATTTCATTATGTACCATCTGGTTATGACTAACATAGCGAACTGGAAAATCCCCAGCCACAAATGGAGGTTTCGTTCGCTGGGAAAATCATCTATAAATGGGCCATCTATACCATGGCTATGTTAAATAACCAGAGGGTATCAAAACAGACAGCACGAACAAAAACCATGGCTCAAAATGGTGGGTTTCTTGAAACAAAGGACATTTTCAGAGACCATTTTCCCAAGCATGTCAGGCTTGCAGCTTTTTCCCACAATGATGCAATACTTCACACACACAGTTAAACATTTAGACAATTAAGGTATATAATTGAGATAATCAAGATCATTTCGAAAATTAAGTTAATCAAGATAATTTCGATACTGCTGCAACAAACTCCATGTTTTTCCCTGCGTGTTTGTTCTCCCACTTGTTGTCCCACGTCTCCCTAAGCTCATAAGATGGTGCTCCAGGTCGTTAGCGAAGTTGGTGCAAAGAACCATAGGTGAATTAAGTATGGTTTATGGTAGATAAGTAGATATATCTATGATATATCTATACTTACTATATCTTGCTATGGTTTATAAGCAACACACATATGGTTTATGAACAAACATACAGATGGTTTATGTTATATTTCTTGAATCTATGGTTTTTCCATCCCCTGATCATCCCATGATTTACTAAGTGTTAGGAATCCCAAGGGTTACCAACTTGACGAACTGATCATCTAACTTGTCACATCTCACTAGATAGTATCTTTAGAAAACGATGCTTATAACTAGATCTTATCTATACCAGACTGGTAGATATCTAATCTCTATATTACTGACTTTGATAATAGAATGGGCTAGCGCCCAGGTGCCGCCGACCCCCCTCTATTTGGGGGGGACTGTGGGGAGAGAGAGAGAGAGAGAGAGAGAGAGAGGGGGGGAGAGGGAGAGGGAGAGAGAGGGATAGAGAGGGATAGATAGATAGATGGATGGGTGGATGGATGGATGGATGGACGGATAGATAGATAGATAGATAGACAGACAGACAGACAGGTAGACATGTGAATAGATAGAGAGATTGACAGACAGACAGATGGGTAGTTGGATAGATAGATGGGTAGAAGGACAGATAGATAGATGGATGGATGGATGGATAGATAGATAGATGGATAGATAGATAGATAGATATATATATAGATAGAGGGAGAGAGAGATAGATCGATGGATAGATAGAGGGATAGAGGGTTTTGGAGGGTGTTTGAAGGTTTGGAGGGTTTTGGAGCGTTTGAGAGTTTTGGAGCGTTTGGAGTGTTTGCGGGCTGGCAAACGGCAGCTTTGAAAGC
>Ga0126342_10010619_pt1 | contig 16481 bp, 11 predicted proteins | sample Cyp1metagenome_FD_92528 | JGI IMG/M metagenome (GOLD analysis project Ga0126342, IMG submission 92528) | Coral microbial communities from Lord Howe Island, Old Settlement Bay, Australia - Cyphastrea 1 metagenome | ecosystem: Host-associated > Invertebrates > Cnidaria > Coral ... | reverse complement strand
GAATTCATTTTTTTCCGTATCAGATTGAGGGGGGGAAGATATGGCATGTTACCAACGCAAGCATCCAGGAAATAATTGTTTTACTTGGATATCAGAGGGGTAAATTTATTGGATGTTGGACGTTGGGTGCCAGGAAATTAGCAAAGCAAATTCAAAAAGGTGGTTGGAAGTGAGATTTCGGCTTCAGAGGTTAGGAGCCAGGAATTTAAAACTCTAAAACCTCTCTCAAAGGTTAGGGGTCATAATTTTAGACCAATTTTTTTCTAGGACTGTACCCCACGTTGGAGTACAGACGGGGATTTTACAATGGATCGTGACAATGGATGCCATGGTTTTGCTGCTTGAAAACACAGTGATCACTGTACATCCCATCCTTTGGCCCTCGAATACCCATAACAGAAAAAAAACATAGAAATCTGGTTAAATTGAGGGTCAGGACCAAATCTAAGGCAGGACCAGCTCGCCGAAATGCCGATTCATAGTTGCTGTTTGTTTCTGGCATCTCCTTGCGCATTTGTGTTGGCATCAAATACAATCCTAGGATATACGTTGGGTTATTCCCCCGCATCAGCGGGTGTGGGGAGAATCACAAGAAAAAACCTTCACGTGAGCAGTGTCAAAAACCACTGTTGGTTGATGACCATGGGGATTTACGAACTGGGATTTACCCATAAATGAACTATCAATTTGCATGTGTAGTTGTTAAGTGCCCATCCATTATTGCTCAAAATACCACTTCCTAATTGATTGCGATATAAATCACACAATATGTCCTTAATATTCCATGTTTTTTTTCAAAAAACACACGCACACACACACCAACAGTCCAACTGGGGCTATTTCGTTTCCAAGAATGGACGGGAAAATCCTCAGGAAGCCCGTTTGTTGTGAATCCATTGACGCCGAAGATTCGCCTCATTGGTTGTATGGTCATCCCACTGCATTGCAGAATGATTGTATATTCATAAATTCGCCAAAAAACCGCTTGGAACTTGTCCATGTATTTGATGGATTTTGATGGAAACAAATCCGACAATCATGGAAGATTGTCCATGAATACTCCATCAATGAAACCATGATTGTCGGCTAATCATCAATACTCCATCAAGTTGCATCCAGTATCCATTGATTATCCATCAAAGTACCCATTAACTGTCCATTGAGTATGCATTAAGTACCCATGACTTATCCATATAGTATCCATGAAATATTTCTGTTTCATGACACCGGAGTTGTTTTACAAATTTCTTCGGCACCGGCGCCACCAGGAGACGGAGCTGCCTGTGACGAGCTCTGAGTCACTGGATGGCAGTGGCTGTCACACACCGCTGGGATGGACACGTCGCTTGGACGCCACCGGCGGGGTTCCGGGGGACTGGGCAGGACGTTGCAAGGTGTGGCCCCGTTGGTTGGAATCGCTCAGTTGGCTCAGAAAATTCTAGGAATTATATGGATTTATGGTAGATATAACGAACTAGTTGGCTAGTTAATAAATCAATAGACGTAACTAGGGCCCCACCTCCCAGTCTGCTTCCAAAAAGAAGCATATCCAGATCTGCCGTTTGGTCTTCCTTGAGGCAGCCGAAAAACTCACATAGAACCTCAAAATCGAATGATTAGTTTATTATTACAATAATATGTGTATATATATAATGTATTTCAATATATGATTGGTTGTGCTCGTTGTGATCCAGCCTCTCGGTGTCAACATGAAAAAAACTCCACCAGGCGCAGAGAAGACGAGTTGTGCTAGACAAAGCGTGAATATATGATATCCTTAAAACCAATTTAACATAGTTTGTTACCCTCTGGTAATTTAACGTAGCCATGGAAAATGGCCCATTTATAGATGGTTTACCTATTAAAAATGGTGATTTTCCATAGTTATGTTAGTTTACCAGAGGGTACTTCTAGACTTTGTTTTTTCCTGATCTTCCCGATCCGCTCCATTGTCTGGAAAGCTCCATCTTGATCTTCAGAGTGGTATATGCCACAGTTGGTGCTTTCCGATATCCTTAAAACAAACATCAAGCACAAAAAGTGCAAAAGTGCACTGGGTGAAACATCATTGATTGGTTTAGAAAATTGTGAATACATAATATATATATATATATATACATATTATACAATGTGTATATATATATATAGACATACATATGTAATACTATATCAAATGTACACATATATTTAATATATATATATAGTAAGTATATTATTCCATGGTAATGCGGAAAAAAAACAAACATCTAAGCACAGGCTATGCCGCGGTGGTGTTCTTGATCTTTTATGTCTACAATGTCTTGGAGGTCTTCATGGACAGCCTCGTGCCCCAGGCGCAAGAGCTTGGTGCGGCTACCAAGACACTCAAAGTAGCCTTTCAAAAATGGTGTATATATATATACATATATATATAGATATATCTGGGTAAATTATAACGACCTCACTGCGACCTCACTGGAGTCATGGTTAATAAGGGGAATCATCCCCAAATGGCCTTAATTCAGGTTAGTGAATTATTATAATTTGCCCAGATATATATATATATATATATACATAGGCATTTAATAATATTGAACACATGAGGTAAGATACTATTATTTCATGAGTCAGTAGGTTGTCGAGGTATTTTGGAGATCCTGTTTTGGGAGTACTTGAAGGTATAGGCTATGCAACAAACGGGCATGTTAGCCTTTGCATTTGCCAAAGAACTGGAGGATTGAAATTGGTACCCAACTGTTCATGTAAAGAAGAGATTTGAATGTTGGATTGCATAGTGCGTTGTAGAATCCTGAATGTGTGATAAGTTTTTGTGAGCTTGGAGAAATCACAACAGAAAGCTTGCGCAGAGGTCAAAGAGGCACAAGCAGCGACAGATGCTACTGCCCTTTAGTAGAGCAAGAACAGAAACCTAATATCTTATAACCTTCCCAAACGACACCCTGGTTTTAGTATTCGATCTATTCATTTGGGGGTCCCATGTCAAGGGTATTTCAAATGATATGGGGATGGGATTATGTATCTACTGTAGCTCTTTCTTTGGGAATCCAAGTTTGACTTATATGCAAAGGCGCTTTGCAAATATGCACATGATCATTCACATCATCAGAGAGGCTGGGGGGTTGACGATTCGCAGCTTTGATGCTCTAGCTGAATTCAGTTTCACCACAGACTTGAGAGTGTCAGCGTCAGGATGGTCCTCCAATACAGACAGTGATAATCCAAGACCATCTATCAATACCTGGAAACCAAATATGATAGATGACCCCAACAAAATATTTCTGCTGGCTACATCTAAAGCCCCAATGGTAAGGATCAAAGCCTCCAAAATCACAGTCAGAACTGGGTTCCAGTGTAAAGGATAGCAGCATGATCCAATCATATCCCAAGAAACCCCGGCGATGTGTCGCTGGAGCCGAACGACCCGACGACGAAGTGTGACGTCCACCTCCAAAAGCATCGTGGCGGGTGACAGGATCTTCCAGTTGGGTCCCTTTGCTGAATGGCAAGTGACACCAAGTGACACCAAGTGGCTATGTCTCAGCATGGCGGATAGCCTCCAAATGGCAATTTGAATTTGGAAAATTATCTGGTTGGTGGTTTCAAACATTTTTTATTTTCCATAATATATGGGATAATCCTTTCCAACTGACTTTCATATTTTTTAGAGGAGTGGCTCAACCACCAACCAGTGATGGTTCATCATTTTTGGGTACACCAAACAAATCCAATCCAGATATATCTTTGCAGATGGCCTGGTGACTGGAAAACTTCGCAATGATGATGCCAGCTGGGCATGGTAATTATGATGACTTCATACAGCCAGTTTGCACTCTTGGCTGTTTAAATATGATGAACACATTTCGCAATGTAAAACATGGTTGGAAATCCATTTTCTCGAACCCTCTTGTCAATATGGCTGGGGAAAAATAGAGTAACTGTTGCCTCCATAGAGTTTGGTGTTCTTGGCGCAAAGCTCAAAGTTCACCGTCAGACAGTTTGCTGTTTCAATATTGATAGATTGTGATGGAATATGAAAGACTCCTATAAATATATACAGCAAAGCAAAAATAAATTTCATAAACTCCTATAAATATTGATTATCTTATGATAGACTCCTATAAATTCGGATAATCCTTGGAGCTCCTACCCTCAGGTGCTGATGCTTCTGACAAGCAGATCCGCTGGCCAGCCTGCCGCGTGGAAACAGTGAAGTGCTGAAGATTCTGAGGACCAGAAACTGAGGGAGCAGAAACAGGTAATGTGGTTAAAACAATAATAAGCCATCCCCAAATCACCATTTTTATAGGTGGTATAAACGATCAAACATGGGGTGGTTTATTGTTGTTTTGACCTCATCACAGTAACTTTTGTTGAACAACTGACAAATCTATACACCGCCAAAAAAATGAAGCCCTGGTATCCTGGTTCCCCATACTGACAAAACACCTGGATTCGTTTGACAGACATGTTATTTTTATTGTGCCGGACCTCCACCTATTTGGTTCATTGGAAAAAACCGATGTCAAGCTGTTCAGACCAGGCAATTGAAACTTGGAATGTGGGGATTTAAGAATTCTGATATGGGATTGGTGGCCGCAAAGAAGGGGATATTTTTCAGATGCAAAAGTTGGGATGTTGCGATCCCCATAGATGCTGGTTCGGAATCGCTCACCCTTATCGTATGAAGAATAGGGATAACATTTCCAGTTGGGAAGAATTGTGAAATGTTCAAGAACTGCAACAGCGGCATTAGCTGGTTGGTGGTATGGAAGCTGTGATGCCTCAAACCGCCTACCAGCAGGTACAGCCGTACTGTCAGATCGGGAGGTGGTAGTGTCAATGTTTGCCATGTCGCCGGACCTTCCAGCATCCTTCGGTTCGTATTCCTCTGGACAACGTATCAACTTGGTAGCTGATTTGAAATGTTGGGACCCCAACCATGACTGTCACCGGTTCAAGGCAATCCATAGTGGGGTGGACTTTGTTGCATGTGGACTTTTGGATGGAGATGGAGAACGTTTTTCACTCATCAACGCTGAGTTTCGAAGACAGTTTCCGATCCCCGTTTTGGGCATTGATGAACAGACCAGAGTTTTGAAGCACCAGATCCCTTCCTGGAATTCCATGTTTGAGGTGATTGAGCTTTGTGCAGGGTTCGGCGGTCTTACCCAGGGACTTGCCACATCGGGGTTTCATACTGTCGTTGCTGTGGACTCCAACCCTCGCATGACCCAGCTTTTTGCTTCTCAAAGCAGTGCAGAGGTGATCACAGGTGATGTCAATGAGGTTTCGACCTTGCTTAAGATCTGGGATGTTGCTAAAGGAGCCAATACTCTAGCAGCAGGGTTTGCATGTCAGCCTTTCTCCCGCCTAGGCGATCAAAGGGGTGGAGAAGACAACCGAGCTCTCTGCCTGAGAGGGATCCTTGCAATGGCCTTTTATCTCCAAGTGCATTCGATTGTGCTGGAATGCGTTCAGCCTGCAGCCCAGCATTCCTTCGTGGTAGGGGAAGTGAACAAATTCCTTGAGATGACTGGTTATCACTGTTCGCAATGTGACCCTCACTTGTCCGACATTTGGCCTTGTCGCAGATCTAGGGCATGGTGGTTGATTACTTCCCCCTTTTTGGGCAAGATCCCTGTTGATGCATGGCCAAAAATGCAGGTGGTTACGAAAGTCCGCCATTTCTCCACAATTCAACCTTGGGATGTGAATGATGAGATTGCTTTGTCCCTTCGACCAGTTGAAGTTGCTGCCTTTGGGACTGAGGATGAGACATTTCACAGGTTTCTCCTTAACTTTGAAGGTCATGCTCCATGCGCGTTGCACTCATGGGGATCGCAGTTGGTTGCTTGTGAATGTGGTTGCCGCTTGTTCGGATTGTCAGATCATCGCCTGAAGGAAAAAGGTTTGTTTGGATGTCTGGTCAGATCTTGTGCCACGGAGTTTCAGCATTCGGTTGTACGTCACCTTCATCCCAACGAAGTGATGTTTCTTTGTGCATTCGACCCTGTGGTAGATTTCGGCACTAACCCCAGATTGACATTGGCGGCAGCCGGTCAGATGGCTAGTCCAATCCAGGCAGCATGGATGTTTGCTCATTTGGATGAAAGAATCCAGAAGTTGCAAGGTCTCCCTGTCCCTTTCAATGCTGAGGCCAGAATCCAAGCGTACATGACATGGTTGCTCATGAGAGGTCAACAAATTTGGCCTCCCGGTGATGGGATGTTTTCTGATGTCAAGAGTCAGTCTTTGGTTCGTTTTTGGCAAGAGGTGTGTCATTTGTCCCTGCATGAACTCATGCACCCTCCCCGTTGGCAAATTTGAGTCCCCATGGACTGAACATTGCCACCATTTTGGACTTTCTCATTTGCCGAAATCAGTGTCTCAGCAATGTGCCACGTCCATTACATTCAGAGGGGTTTGATGTGCCCATGACAGTCCTGGATGATGATGGATTTGATGATGCTCCTACACCATGGTTTGAATCGACCCAGTGTGACATCCTTGAAATGCCTGAGGCTCTCCCTGACGTTTGCCTTGTGATCTTTTATCATGAGTTTTCGAACCCCATCCATATCAAGGTGTCTGAAGGTGGAACTATCCAAAGTTTTCTGGATGCCCACTCACAACTTGTAGGTGGTTTGCGTGCTACTCATGCTTGTGATCGCATTGGGAACTCCGTCCCATTTACACATGTCTTGTCAGTTGGTCAGGTCATTTGCATCCGATGTGAAGAATGCTCGACGCCAGAAAGTCCCAAAGTGTCCATGCCTGTCGAAGCCGCGTCTGTCGGTCTTGTCCCTGTCTCTTGTCAGCCTGGTCTTGAGCCAGCCATGCCTGTTTTGCCAGTGCCGTGTACAGTGAGTCCAACTGCCACCTGGACAGCTCCGGCTCATGAAGATGCGGAAGTGCCACGTTTTGGACCATTTGATGCAGGTGAGTGCCCTGAGCCGTCTCAACCTATGCCAGATTGTGATTCATGGATTTCTGCAGCCCCTCTGTTGAGCCTTCAAGCTGAGCAGTTATTGGCTCTGCATGTCCCCATGGTTACTGGAACCAAACAGTTGTGGTCACTCAAACATCAACTCCTGAAAGCTGAGGATAGAACCATTATCCTTGACCACCAACAGGGAATTTGGGCTGATGATGAATTCCGGTATCACATTTCCATGCTGTTTCAGTTGAGAAATGAACGGGCTTGTGCTGACAAAACATTTGAGTTCAAGAAGCTTTTCATGTTGGATCCTCTTTTGATCACAGGCTGGGCTCATCATGGAGACCACCTTTGCGATGCGTGTGGTCGATCGCACCCTGAAATTGCACGGGACCAGATCTGTATCCTTTCAGCTTGTATGATTGAGGGCCATTGGATTCCTGTTGTCTTGGCACCCAATGGGAATCAGCTTTCGTTTACCACTTGGGATGCTCCCCAACATTCTCATGATGTGTTGGACAAGGTGGTCGAGGCCATTTCCAAATCTCTTGGGTTTGACAATGTGGTTCGATTACGACACCAAAGAATGTTTTTCACTTCCAACAAATGCGGAGCTCTTGCTATGGCTTATCTTCACCATTGGGTTTTGGGTTCCATGCTGCCCACCAACAATGAAGAAGCAGAGGTGATCCATGAGGGTTTTCGCTCAGCATTCAAGCAGGCAGTTCATGGATGTCAGCTGGCCCGAAGACCTTGGATCTGGGGCGCTGGTGATGCTGACCAGGATTGGTTTCACAATGAACCAGGCGTCCTCAACCGATCGGGGTGCTCCTGATGCTCCTGCTCAGAATCCACATGCGACCAGTTTTTCACACCAATGCATTCCTAGGGAAGACAGAATGACCATGCTCCGTGACAAGGGAAAGATGTGGGGGGACGATGAAATTCGCTTCCACCTGACACACATGATCAACCACTCGTCCAATGTTAGCAACCTGCCATATGCACATGTTCCTGGTTTTGTGATGTTGGACCCACTGCTATTGTGTACATGGGACTCCATTGGGAAAGATCTGTGTACTGCCTGGTGTCGCCGTCACCAAGTTGTCTCGGAACAGGGTTTCCATGTGGTAGCAGTCCTCCTGCAAGATGATCATTGGTTCCCGGCTTGGTTTGTTCCTCATGGGCGCACTTTGGTTGCACATTTGATTGATGATGGTGTCATCGAACCTGCGGTCATACAACCCATGTTGAACGTGTTCAAGGAGCAATTTGATTTCCTGGATGCGGTGCTTCATGTTTTTCCGCAAAGATTGCCTGATCACATGATGTGCGGAGCTGCGGCGATTGCATTTCTTGGTCATATCATTGTAGGAGCAGAGCTTCCGGCTGATTTGGATGCATTGGCTGACTTCCATGCCAACATGAAGGCTAGCTTTGTCCAGGCGCTGTTTAATGACAAATGTTGCATATGTCCAGTTGCATGGAGTGCAGGAGGTACAGGTTCCCTTGTCAAGTCCCTGTCTGCTGAATTGGCCAAGCATGGGGTGCCTGAACAGAAGTTGGAACAAAGATCCCAGCAAGCCATTCGTGCAATTGGCAGTGAACAGGTCATGCAGGCCTTAAGTGCAAAGAATGTGTGGCGATCATTGAAGATTCTGGGCAATAATGTGCGCTTTCAGTTCTTGCTTCCTGAAGAGCTTGCCGAAGTTGCAGGAAATAACAAGAATTTGCCGGTGGGGAAACGCATGAAATCCACTGCGCTGAAGGCCAAACCGCCTGTCCCTGAAGTTGTTGACCCGAGCAAGTTGTCTTTGCCTGAAGGTGTGTTCCAAGCCAAAGGTTGTGTGATGCCCCAGCTTTCTGTGAAACAAATAGGCCCTCTCGCCTGTGGGGTTGCCCTTGTCACGTTGGAAGAAGCACTTCCATACCTCAAAGCTGGTAAGCAGGTTTCGAGTGAACCATTGGCCCTTGCAGTCTTCACCCCGCCAGGGATGAGTTTGGAAACAGCGCTTCCTCACACCAAGGTTTTGATTCCTTGTGTATGCATTGCCAACAACGAGCCCATTTTGACCGAAGCCTTTGTGGTCCAACTTGGTTCAGGGTTTGTTGAAAAGCAGGTGATCAGCTCAGCAGTTTCTCTCGATCAGCTTGATGTTGTGACGGTGAAAATAATGGTGTACAAAGACGAATTTCCGGGAGATTGGGGAGACTTCATTGCATCTCCCATCAAGCAACTGGTCCGAATTTTCCCCATTTTGAAGAAATGTGACAAAGATGCATGCGAATGTGGACATTGGCATAATGTGGACAACCTGCCCCTTCGAGAGCCGATCATGGACGTCTGGAGGAGACAATATCTCTCCTCCAGCTTCAAGCAGGCGCCATCAATGAAGGCAGACATTTTCTCTGTGTGTGTGTGCGAATCCCTGCAGCCATTCTCATGACGTTGCTTTCTCAAAGTGGTGCCTCAGGAGCTTTCACTGAGCCTCGCACTCCGGACGGCCGCAATGTCCTATCTCAGTATGTTGTCATCTGGGCATCAAAGTTGTCCCCAAGTGAGTTGGCACATGTCATGCAAACGAACCCCATTATCATTGGGCAGGCCCGTTTGGGCGAGCGCAGAGGACTGAGAGTCCATGAGGACCATGCGCAGACAGTTCATCAGGTTCTCAGACCAGACAGCACCTTCCTTCCCAGTGGCCCACGCAGCCAGTATGTGGTGGGCCCATTCCCCTGGGGTTCAGATCGCAATGCAATCACTAAGGCTTTGAGGCAATCAGGTTGGAGTGTGAAAGCCTTGCAGCCCACACAGCCTGTACCCGGATTGGGGTCCATGTGGATCATACAATCGGTGGAGCCGCCACCGCAATCCATCTTTTTGATGTCTCATGGAGAAGTGGTTGTATCTAAGCACAAGCAGCATGAAGTTGGCAAAGCTCAGGTACCGTCCACTGTTGGCTCAGCAAGCACTTTGACGCTCTGCTCACATGGTGTGAAGGATGTCCCTGTCGATGTTGACCCCTGGTTGCAAGCCGATCCATGGGGCCCTTACAACAAGGGAAAACAGCCCCCTATGCCTACCACAGCGAATGCTGGGCTTCAGCAGCTCGAGGAGAGGATCCAAACTGCCGTGCTGTCGAAGTTGCCTGCTGCCATTGAACGTGATGACGTTCCTGACCGGATTGTCAATTTGGAAAATCAGGTCCAGATGTTGATGAGTAAGAATCAGTCTCTCGAAGGCCAGTTCACAGAGTTTTCACAGCAAAGCACCAAGCAATTTGCAGTGGTGCAACAGCAGATTCAGCAACAGGGCCAAACGTTTCATGGCCAACTGGAGAATCAAACGCAAAGTGTCCAGGCCATGTTCGAAGCACAGATGCAACAAATACGCAATTTGCTTGCGAAGAGGCCACGCGAGGATGATACGATGGAATGATGGTGTGGGGAAGGCCCCAATTGCCTTGCACTGTTGGTATGGATTGGCCTTGTTTTCCTGGCCTGGCGCGTTGGTGCTGGCAGTGTGTGGCTTATTTGGGTCCTGTTCCCCTTTGTTTGCAGCCGGCCTCGTGATGTCCAGTTTTGTCCGAACCGGCCAAGAGGTGGTAAGCCATTTAGCCTTGTTTTGCTGCTGCTGGCCCTTTTGTTTCCAATCGGGAGGCCTCAAACCCTGGCCCAGCTGGTCAATTTGAGGAACTTTTTACGTTGGGTACGTTCAATCCATCAGGGTTGAGGAACAAAGCTCAGTATTTTCACTCTCATCTGTCCTTTGGGGATGTTTGGACAGTTTCTGAAACTCACTTTTATGGCAAAGATGTCTCCAGGTTCAAAGCAGGCCTGCGGACAGCTGGTGCTGAACACAGATATTGTATCACTGATCGACCATCCCTGAAACGCAGTTTGATTTCAAGTTCTTCCTGGAAAGGAGTTGGTGTCCTTGCCAAACATCCCACCAGAGCAGTGCCGTCATCTTTGCCGCAAGATCTCCAAGACTCAGGGCGTGCCTTGCTTTTTTCTTCATTGCTTGGAGATGCATGGGTATCAGGTGCTGTGGTATACGGTGAACCAAATGGACATCATTATCCTGCCTTCATGAAGAATAATGAACGCCTTTTGCATCATGTTGTGTCGCACATTTGCAATTTGAGCAGTGGTCCCCGGTATGTCTCCGGTGATTGGAACGTTTCGCAAAATGCACTGCCGGCCTTTTCCTTGTTGCAGCAGGCAGGCTTTCGTGATTTGCAAGATGTTGCATTGGACCGATGGGGATATCAAATTGAACATACCTGTAAGGGTCGTACAAGAAAGGATTACTTTTACATCTCCCCTGAACTCCAAGAGCTTTTGGTTGATGTGGAGGTGTTACATGATGTTTGGCCTGACCACTCCGTGTTGATTGGTACCTTTCGTAGTCTCGCTCATGCTCCACCTTTGTGGACTTGGCCTGCCCCTTCTGGTTTTCCATGGCCCAATGAATTTGGGCATGACATTGCATGGTCTTCACCCGATGGTGACATGACTGAGGGATATAGACAGCTTTGGCAATCCATTGAACTTGCAGCTGCTCATGCCACCCCTCACCAGGTGGCCCAACGCATGTGTGGTAGAGCCCAGCGTTTGCACCCCAAAAAGACCCGTCCCAACTTGGTCTCACCTGTCAAAATTGGTCGCCAAGGGGAATTTCAGCCTGAATACTTTGGAACCTCAACTAGACATGCTCAATGGATCCGCCAAGTACGGCGCCTTCAAGCATACATGCGATTGGCAGATAGTTCCAAGCAAGGGATTGGGCTGCTTTGTGTGGAATCATGGAGTGCAATTTTGCGGGCGCCAGGATTTGATCCTAATTTTGCACAATGGTGGCAACTCTGTGATGTTAAAACCAGTGATGCGCCTCTTATTTGTCCAGGGGCTCCACCGAGTGTTGGGATTGCCAGGGCCATGTTTGACTCCCTTTCTCATGCTATACGTCAGTTTGAGACCCAGCTTCGCCAACAATCCCGACAATATGCACGATTCCGGCGAGATCAAAATCCCAATTTGGTTTTTGCAGATATCAGCCCACCCGTGGTGCCAGGGGTTGACGTTTTGCTGCAACCTATCCGGGCCACTGTGGAAGACGTTGATGACTCAACGGGCCAGATCACACTGACTGAACCCTGTGAATTTGCGCCCCAGGGCGTCATCTCCTGTGCGGGGCAAGCGCTTCAGGTTATTCACCATGAAGCTGATGCACTCTGGGTTGAGAATCCCCAGCATGCAACTATCGGGGCTGAGATCCTCCAAACCAAATTTGTAGGCAACCTCTCCTCTTTGGAAGCTGAGTTTGTCAATGCGTGGAAAGTCCGTTGGATGAGGCATGTAGATGTCCCTCCGGAGCGGTGGGCAACCATTGTGGCATTTGTCAAGCAGCACTTGCCCCGGGGTTCCTTCCATTGGCCATCCATGGAACCACATGATGTTGTGAATGTTGTGCGCCATAAGAAAAAGACTACGTCAGCTGGATTTGATGGAGTCACCATTGGGGATTTGACTAAGATGCCCTGCTCAGTCCAACAGGCCTTTTGTGACATGTTTGCTGCATCAGAATCTCATGGTAGGTGGCCCACTCAATTGGTGCAAGGCAAAGTTGTGTGCTTGGCCAAGGTGCCTAATCCTGGCTCTCCTGTGGATTTTCGCCCTATTACAGTGTTCAGCATCCTGTACAGGGTTTGGAGTTCGTTCCATGCCAAGAAAGCCCTGCATTTTTTGGATCCGGTGATGCCTGATGGCCTCTATGGCAACAGACCGGGACGTTATGCTGCTCAGATCTGGGCGAAATTGCTTTGGTGCGTTGAAAACTCCTTTCAGCAGTCTCATGAACTCACTGGGTTAGTGGCCGACTTGCAGAAGGCATTTAACATGCTGCCGAGGCTGGTCATTTTTGAGATTGCGGGCCATATGGGTATTCCAGGTAATGTCCTTTTGGCTTGGGCAGGTGCCTTGTCCCAAATGAGAAGGCGTTTTCTTCTTCGTGGCTCATTGACAGCCGGAGTCCCAAGCGTGACAGGTTTTCCAGAAGGATGTGGTCTCAGTTGCGTTGCCATGCTGCTACTTGACACTGCATTCCATGCTTGGTATAGGGTGTATTTCCCACTGTGCTCCCCCATTTCGTATGTTGATGACTGGCAATTGATCTGTCCGCATAGTTCACTTTTGAATGGTGCCATGCAATGTTTGGAACGGTTCATCACAGCTGTTGATTTGCAGTTGGATTCCAAGAAAACCTACGCATGGTGTCTCACACCTGGTGGACGTCAGATGCTGCGACAGCAAGGGTTTCGTGTCATTCTCTCTGCCAAAAATTTGGGGGCACACATGCAGTTTTCCAAAAAGCACACCAATTTCACCTTGGTTGAGCGAATGCATGGCACGCAAGAGTTGTGGAATCGGATGCGAATTTCTGCCTGCCGGTACTCAGCAAAGATTCGTGCCATTATGGTTTCTGCTTGGCCTAGGGCGTTACATGCGGTGGCTTCCACCACTATCAGTGATGCTTTGTTTCACTCGCTGCGAGCGGGGGCGATGCGTGGCCTTGAAACTGATGGCGCGGGTAGTAACTCATGGCTCCAGTTTGGAATGATTGAAAACCCGATGGTTGATCCTCAGTTCTGGGCTATTGTGCAAACCATACGCTGTGCCAGAGACTGTGGTAACCCAGACCAGATCCTGACTGCTTTAGCTCTTTTAGCTGCTGACCCTGAAGCTTTGCCTATGAATTGCATTAGCGCCACGCTGCTCACCAGGGTTCAGATCTTGGGGTGGCATGTGGGCGAAGAGGGTTGTGTTTGTGATTTGCTTGGACGGTTTGACCTTTTTCAGACTTGCATGCATGAAATTGTGTTGCGCGCGCAGTGGGCATGGCAGATGCTTGTGGCACAACAGGTCTCCCATAGGCCTGGCCTGAGGTCGTTGGAACATGCTGATGCAGGTGATACCCGCTCCTTTCTCCGCACTTTGTCGGTAGATGAACAACAGTTGTTTCATAAGTGCCTTAATGGTTGCCACATTACTCAGGATGGTCAGAAATATTGCCAGGAAGACGGCGATGGCCTGTGTCCGTATTGCCCATGCTCAGATAGCAGATACCATCGTTTTTGGGAATGTGCCCGGTTTGAACATGACAGAGCCGCAGTTCCAGGTGATGTGCTTGCTTTGGCCCCTACCTTGCCAGAGTTTTTGATTGGTTATGGATGGAGCCTTAAACCGTTTACACTCTTGAACTGGTACAGACTTTTGGATCGGATCCAAGTGCAGGATGTGCAGCCGATTTCTCCCATGCACCATGCTGTACATGTCTTCACAGATGGTAGTTGTGTGAATCAAGCCTTCCCAACCTGTAGGGTGGCTGCTTGGGCAGTAGTGATGGCTGATTACACCAATCCTTCATTGACTCATGTGCTGGACTTGGGTCCTCTCCCAGGGGTGATGCAAAGTCCCTATCGTGCAGAAATTTTTGCTGTGTTACGCGCACTGAAATGCTTGCGAGCCCAGACCTTTCCGATCACTATCTGGACAGATTGCGGAGCGGTTGTCCGGCGTATGCATAAATTGTTGCAAGGCCATGAACCTAAACCCAACTGCACTCATTCTGACCTTTGGCTTCAGATTCATGCTGCGTTACAGGATGTTCCGGACGGCATGGTTCAGGTTAACAAAGTGACAGCCCATCAGCGGGTTGATGGGGCTCAGACTGCACTGGAGGAATGGTGTTTTACCCACAATGCTTACGCTGATCAGGCGGCTCTTTTGGCTCAACACTCACGTCCGACTGAATTTTGGGCCTTTTTCCAAAAGCACGTTGAGGCCACTTGTGTTTGCATGCGCATTTCCCGGGTGGTTCAAAACTTGTTGCTTACAATCAGTAAAGCTGCCGTGAGTGACCGGAACGAGGCAGAACCTGAGGCTAGAGTGGATGTGGGCATGCCAGCGGAAGTGCCTTGGGATGCTTGGTCTCCCCTTGGTGCCTTGGAGATTCCAGTTGGAGCTGTTCATAGATATGGAGATGCGACTGTGAGGGAAGTTCTTTCCTGGTTTTGGCAGGCGACGTTTGAAAGCCGGGAGGAAGTGATTTGGGTTTCTCAATTTCACCTTTACATTGATTTCCTTAAATCTGGAGGAGTAGCACCAACAAACATTCAGGGTTGGCAACATGGTCGGGCTCATCCACATTTGGACATTCTTTCAATCCCGTTTCAGCGGCGTGCCAGATGGCTGTGCAAGGTTTTAAAAGAGTGCTTGAAGCATGGTGGATGGACGTGCCGGTATGGTTACTGCCGACCTTCTTCACAAGCCTTGAATATGCACACGGGGTGTCTTGCTATCCCCTGGGAGCGTTGGCGGCTGGAAAGAATAGATCAATGGCTGTTTACGTTTGCCCCTGCAGGAATCCACCGCACATCCAAGGCTCTGGAAGGTTTCCCCATTCCTGAACGTGATGAAATGTTCGACCATTTGGTGATCTCCACTGTATAGGCTACTGCCTGAAACTGGGTTGTTAGCGTTTCGACTCTAGCAACGCAACAGACAAAGTGGGACAAAGTGGTGGTTTGGAACATTTGTTATTTTCCATTTCATATATGGGATGTAATCCTTCCCAACTGACGAACTCCATCATTTTTCCAGATGGTTATTGTACCACCAAGCAGATAGGGATGAGTTTATTATGGAAGTCATCCGGGCCATTTGAAAAACCACCCCAACCAGGATGCTGCGAAAATCAGGAGATTGGCTGATCAATCCGCTGGGCTCACCAGGATGCAGGTGGTCGATGGGATTGCGGAAGGGGGGTCAAGTCATTGGGGCTTTTCGCAACTTCGCTCGTCAATTTTTGTTGATTCCAACCAGATAGAGCTTTCCTAAGTCATAGGGCTACCCCCTAGTTGTCATCCTTTTTCTCTTAGGATTGTCCATGAAATAAACCATCCAGCGAGCTTGGGATACCCACTTTATGGAAACCTCCATATAATGTCACTGCTTTTTCTGGGAGTTTCCATGAAATGAACCATCCAGCGAGCTCTTGGGGTACCCCCATGACTATGGAAACCCCTATGAGCATGTTTGGGGAATGATGGTTCTCACCGATACCATCTCCATGTCGCCTGGCCCCTAGGGGGGGTTCCATAGTCATGGGGATACCCCAAAAGCTGGATGGTTTATTTCATGGAAAATCCTAAGAGAAAAAGGGATGATAACTAGGGGTTAGCCCTATGACTTAGGAAACCTCAATACATATAAATATATATTATATTATATTATATATAATATTGTGTTATATTATATTATATTATGGTAACCGACAGAATTATGGAAAAACAAAAACGTTCAACTTAGACAGGCGGCGCCTGCGTCCGATTTTTCCATAATTGGATTTTCCCCATAGGGGTTCAAAATATCCCGGAAGTGATCCGAACTTTTTTTTTCCATAATTCTTGGAGGTGGCCATTATTTCCATAATTGATTTTTCCTGTGAAATCAGGGGGCTAGGGCAGATTGACCGGTTTTT
>Ga0126342_10010618_pt1:0-15000 | contig 16482 bp, 15 predicted proteins | sample Cyp1metagenome_FD_92528 | JGI IMG/M metagenome (GOLD analysis project Ga0126342, IMG submission 92528) | Coral microbial communities from Lord Howe Island, Old Settlement Bay, Australia - Cyphastrea 1 metagenome | ecosystem: Host-associated > Invertebrates > Cnidaria > Coral ... | reverse complement strand
AAGGTTTTGATAAAGACTGGATAAGATTTGAATAGATTAGATAAGATTAGATAAGATTAGATAAGCTTAGATACGATTAGATAAGATTAGAGAAGATTAGATCGATTAGATCGATTAAATCGATTAGATCGATTAGATCGATTAGATCGTTTAGATCGATTAGATCAAGTAGATAGAGTAGGTAGAGTAGATAGAGTAGATAGAGTAGATAGAGTAGATAGAGTAGATAGAGTAGATAGATTAGATAGATTAGATAGACTAGATAGATTAGATAGATTAGATAGAATAGATAGAATAGATAGATTAGATAGATTAGATAAATTAAATAGATTAGATAAATTAGATAGATTAGATAAATTAGACAGATAGATAGATAGATAGATAGATAGATAGATTAGATAGATTAGATAGATTAGATTAGATTAGATAGATTAGATTAGATTAGTTAGATTAGATAGATTAGATAGGTTAGATAGATTAGATAGATTAGATAGATTAGATAGATTAGATATCTATCTATCCATCTATCCATCTATCTATCTATCTATCTCTCTGTCTCTCTATCTATCTATCTATCTACCTATCTAATCTATCGAATCTATCTATCTATCTATCTATCTAATCTAATCTAACCTAACCTAACCTAATCTAATCTAATCTAATCTAATCTAATCTAATCTATCTAATCTATTTAATCTATCTAATCAATCTAATCTATCTATCTAATCTAATCTAATCTAATCTAATCTATCTAATCTATCTATCTATCTATCTATCTAATCTATCTATCTATCTATCTAGCTATCTATCTATCTGTCTAATTTATCTATCTATCTATCTATCTATCTATCTGTCTAATCTATCTAATCTATCTAATTTATCTAATCTATCTAATCTATCTAATCTATCTAATCTATCTAATCTATCTATCTATCTAATTTATCTAAACTATCTAATTTATCTGATCTATCTAATCTATCTAATCTATCTACTCTATCTACTCTATCTACTCTATCTACTCTATCTACTCTATCTACTCTATCTACTCTATCTACTCTATCTAATCGATCTAATCGATCTAAACGATCTAATCGATCTAGTCGATCTAATCGATCTAATCGATTTAATCGATCTAATCGATCTAATCTTATCTGATCTTATCTAATCTTTTCTAATCTTATCTACTCTTATCTAATCTTATCTACTCTTATCTAATCTTATCTAATCTTATCTAATCTTATCTAATCTTATCTAATCTTATCTAATCTTATCTAATCTTATCTAATCTTTTCTAACCTTATCAAATCTTTTCTAACCTTATCAAATCTTTATCAAATCTTATCAAATCTTATCTAATCTTATCTGATCTTATCTAATCTTGTCTAATCTTATGTAATCAAATGTAACCTTATCTATTCTTATCTATTCTTATCTATTCTTATCTATTCTTATCTATTCTTATCTATTCTTATCTATTCTTATCTATTCTTATCTATCTATCTATCTATCTATCAACCTAATCTAATCTAATCTAATCTAACCTTGTCTATCTATCCATCTATCCATCTATCCATCTATCCATCTATCCATCTATCCATCTATCCATCTATCTATCTTTCTATCTATCTAGCTATCTATCAATCTAATCTATCTATCTACCCACTCTATCTAATTTATCTAATCTATCTAATCTATCTAACCTATCTAATCTATCTAATCTACCTAATCTATCTAATCTATCTAATCTATCTAATCTATCTAATCCATCTAATCCATCTAATCTATCTAATCTATCTAATCTATCTTATCTATCTTATGTATCTTATGTATCTTATCTATCTTATCTACCTCAATAATCTTATCTATCTTATCTATCTTATCTATCTTATCTATATTATCAATCTTATCTATCCTATCTATCTTATCTTTCTTATCCATCTTATCTATCCTATCTATCCTATCTACCCTATCTATCCTATCTGTCCATCTATCTATCCATCTATCTATCCATCTATCTATCTATTCTCATCTATCTATTCTTATCTATCTATCTATGTATCTATCTATCTATCTAATCTCATCTCATCTCATCTCATCTAATCTAATCTAATCTAGCTATCTATATCTATCTATCTATCTATCTTACTTACCTATCAATCTAATCTAATCTAATCTAACCTTATCTATGTATCTATGTATCTATCTATCTTTCTATCTATCTATCTATCGATCTTTCTATCTATCTATCTATCTTATCTATCAATCTAATCTAATCTAATCTACCCTTATCTATCTACCTATCTATCTATCTATCTACCTATCTATCTATCTATCTATCTACCTATCTACCCATCTATGTATCTATCTGTCTATCTATCTATCTGTCTGTCTATCTATCTATCTATCTTATCTATCAATCTAACCTAATCTAATCTAATCTAACCTTGTCTAACCTTATCTATCTATCTACCTATCTATCTTACTTACCTATCAATCTAATCTAATCTAATCTAACCTTATCTTTCTATCTATCTATCTATATCTATCTATCTATCTATCCATCTATCTATCTATCTACTTATCTATCTATCTATCTATCGATCTATCTATCTACTTATCTATCTATCTATCTATCTTATCTATTTATCTATCTATCTATCTACCTACCTATCTTATCTATCAATCTAATCTAATCTAATCTAATCTAACCTTATCTATCTATCTATCTACCTATCTATCTACCTATCTATCTATTTGTCTATCTATCTATCTATCTATATATCTATCTTACTTATATATCAATCTAATCTAACCTAATCTAATCTAACCTTATCTATCTATCTATCTGTCTGTCTATCTATCTATCTATATCTATCTATATCTATCTATCTATCTGTCTGTCTATCTATCTATCTAATCCTATCTATCACTTCTGGCCTATTTATCCTATCTATCCTATCTTTCCTTTTTATCCTATGAATCCTATCTTTTCTATCAGCCAATGCATCCTATCGATCCTATCGATCCTATCTATCATGTTTATCATTTGTCCTTTCAATCTTCCCTATTTTTTCAGTCTTATCAATCTTATCGATCATACCTACCATATATATATATATATTATCTATCATACCTTTCTTATCTATCTTCTATATCTTATCTATCTTCTCTATCTTATCTATCCAATCAACCAATGGGTCTGTCTTTCTATCTATCTATCTTTCTTTCTTTCTTTCTATATGTCTATTTTTCTATCTGTCGAACTATCTATCCGTTTATCTCTATCTATCTATCTGTCGCTCGATCGATCGATCCATCCATCCATCCATCCAACTATCCATCTTGTTATAAAGATATACATACATGTATTAATAGTTATATATCACGTCTATATCTAAATCTAGCTATATCTATGCATCCATAGCTGTACAGCAACCCAATGCGATCGCAATCCATCTGCTGTCTACCTGCCTGCCCTGAATTAGCGATCCAAATTTGTGAGAGTTTACATTTGCAAGAAGGGGTACGTCATGCAACTCGGCAACTGCAGTCATGTTGTGTCATTGTGACAGATGGTCTCATGTCATTTTCTGTGTCAAAGAGCATCAAATTTCCGGTGGTCAATGAAAATCCAAGTCAAACTGCATCAACCTTCGGTTCCAATGCAGAAACAAGCATCAGCACATCGAGGGCTCCAACTTTCCGCCTTAATCACTGCTGGGCAGCCAGGTTATCCTTGATCCATGCGAGAGCCAAATCCAGATCATCGAGCATCTCCGGCATGGTGACCATGGGGTAATTTCCTGAGTGACTGCAGACTGCGGCATTCTAGGAAACCATGAGATGATGAAAATGGATTGAACATGGGCAGAAGATTGCAGAAACACTTTTTTCCGCCAAGGCAAAACCATCGACTTTATATCATTTCAATCAATTTTATATCTAACATTCATAGAGTTCATAGAATTCACTAGCAATACTAGCACAACTGGACATGGCTTCGGAATGGTAGGCATCTTCAGATTGAAGTGTCGTCTCATAAAGGTCACCCTGATCCTGGTCGTCTTTTGACATTCGCTGGCTGAGCTGCTCTGGACACTCGGAGTCCTGGATTTGGAAGCGTGCCAAAAGGCCAATATCAAATGGTAACAGTTTTAACAGTCCTGGAACTGCACAAAGAAGTTCCAATCATAGTGTCCTTCTACCCTTTGATTCTGGATGTAGCCTTGTTGGAAAGAGTTCCACCCCAAGAATATCTAAGGAATGTACCTATAAAATGCATTTTCTTAATGCAAGCAAGTAGTTCCCGGGCAAGCCGGGGGCGGAAGTTTCAAATTTGAAACCCTGATAGCCTATAGAGCGGAGCAAAGGCTGTGCCTATAGGTGACAGGCAAGTCACGACTATCAATCTGATGCCATGCTTTTTGAATGTTGAATCTTTTCTCATTTCTTCTGATCTCATCGCATTGCAGCTTCTCTTGGAAATTGTTCACTGCATCCCTCTGTCACCGCAGTCTGTGTCATCCCATCTCATCTTAACTCATCTCATGTCTTCTCAGCTTTTTCAGCGCATCTCACCTCATCCCGTCTCATGCCTTCTCCCATTCTCAGCTCTTCTCAGCTGATCACGGCTGTTCTCCTCTCTTCTCATGTCCTTTGAGCTTTTCTCATCTCTTTTCATCTCGGCTTCTCTCAGCTCTCTCAAATTTTCACAGCTCTTCTCAACTCTTCTCAGCTCTCCGCAGCTCATTTCAGCTCATCTTACGTCTTCTCATCTCTTTTTCCGTCTTCTCACATCTTCTAAGCTCTTCTCACACCTCCTCAGCTAACCTCAGCTGATCTCTGCTCTTGTCAGCTCGTCACACCTCATCTCAGCTCTTCTCAGCACACTCTCAAATCACCTCGGCTCTCAAGCTGAAAACCTGCTCCAAAAACGGATCTCGGCGCCGAAGCAAGCGACCCCTACGCTTTCCACAGAGAAGAGTTGACACAGAGAAGAGAAGCGTTTACACACAGCGAGCTTTTGCACAGAGAAGCTTGTACACACAGAAGCTTTTCCACAGAAACCGGTAAGCTTTTATCCACAGCAAGCTTTTGCACACAGCAAGCTTCTGCCCTGAGAATCTTTTGCACACAGAAGCCTTTACACGCAGCAAACTTTTACACACACAAGCTTTACACGCAGAAGCCTTTACACACAGCAGCTTTCGCACAGAAAAACGTTTACACAGAGAAGCCTTTGCACAGCCAAGCCTTTACACATCACACAGCGAGCTTTTACACACAGAAGCTTTTACACAGAGAAGCCTTTACCCAGAGAAGCTTCTACACACAGCAAGCTTTCACACAAAGAAGCTCCTACACAGACAAGCTTTTACACAGAGAAGCTTTTACACAGAGAAAGCTTTTACACACAGAAGCTTTTACACAGAGAAGCCTTTACACAGTTTTACACACAAAAACCATTACACACAGAAGTTTTTTTTACACAGCATGCCTTCACGCAGAGAAGCTCCTACACAGAAAGGCTTTTACACAGCGAAACTTTTACACACAGCAAGCTTTCACGCAGAGAATCTTTTACACACAGAAGCTATTACACACAGCAAGCTTTTACATACGGCCAGCTTTTACACAGAGCAAGCTCTTACACAGAGAAGCTTTCACACAGAGATGCTTTTACACACAGAAGCTTTTACACAGAGCAAGCTTTTACACACAGCCAGCTTTTACACAGAGAAGCTTTTACACAGAGAAGCTTTTACACACAGAAGCTTTTACACACAGCAAGCTTTCACACAGAGAAGCCCTTACACAAAAAAGCATTTACACAGAGAAGCTTTTACACACAGCAAACTTTTACACAGAAGCTTTACACACAGCCAGCTTTTACATCTTTTGCACAGAGAAGCGTTTACACAGAGAAGCCCTTTCACAGAGATCCATTTACACTGAGAAGCTTTTACGCAGAGAAGATTTTAAACACAGCAAGCTTTAAAACAGAGAAAATCTGCTGAAAAATCACTGTCGCAGCCTTGATGCAGCCACTCCAATACGATTTACGATCTCCAGCTGCAAAAGACGATTGAATTACGCACACGGCCGCGGCGCCGAGCAACCTTGAAGCAGCCATACAAGGCGGTCTGCAAAGACTGAGTTACTAAACACCATAGAACCGCGCACAACGGCGTCAGAAATTGCAGCTTCAAAACCAGATGGATCTCGACGCCAAAGCAAAAAAAACTGATTTTGAAGCACTTTTTAAAAGGAATTGTAAAACGAAAATCACCAGCGCCAATTTGAGAAAACTTGCAAACAAATCACTATCGCAGCCTTGATGCCGCCACTCCAATACGATTTACGATGTCCAGCTGCAACAGACAATAGCATATTACGCACACAGCCGCGGATCCAAGAAAGCTTGACGCAGCCATTACATTGCGATCTGCAAAGACTGAGGTGCAAAGCACAAAAGAACTACGCGCAAGAACGTCGGCAAAACGACGCCTGAGGTGTCAGTTCCACTGCGGGGCCGATCCGAGAAAGATCCCGGTACAGCCGAGAGGGTCCGGGAACCGCCCGCCGGACAAGCTTCCCCATCCATCTTCCGGGACACGTTTAGTCCTGCAAAACACAACATTTCGTGCATCTGCTATAGACTCTCAAAAATGCATGTCGTGCGAGACGTCACTCAAAAACTGAAAGTAGAAGATGTGAAAACGAAGCTTTTGTGCGAGACTCCTCTCCAAAAGTGAACGTGGAAGATGTAAAAGCGAGGCTTTCGTGCGAGACCTCCCTCGAAAAGTGAAAGTGGAAGATGTGAAAACGACGCTTTCGTGCGAGACCCCCCTCCAAATCTGAAAGTGGAGGATGTGAAAACGAAGCTTTCGTGCGAGACATCCCTCAAAATCTGAAAGTGGAAGGTGTGAAAGCGAGGCTTTCGTGCGAGACTTCCCGTCCCTTTGCTTTGACACCCCTTTAAGCTTTGACATCCCTTTGCTTTGACATGCCTTTGCTTTGACATCTCTTTGCTTTGACATCCCTTTGCTTTGACATCCTGCTTTGATATCTCTTTGCTTTGACATCTCTTTGCTCTGACATCCCTGCTCTGTGACATTCCAAAGATCCGTAACACGGAAGTTAGACCTTCAAGCTTCCTTTGATAATGGTATCTACGTATGGTTAACTATGATATGATATGCTTATCTGATAGCTTTTTCCTTGCCCATCGTTTCCAGGGCCCCAAGCCCCAATTTTGGGGCCAGGACAGCTCCCGTCACTGCCCGCAGTTCAAGCAGTGAAACGGCCACAGGTGGCATCTCCGCCGCACGTTTTCCACTTGTCCACCGTTTTGACATAACTGCGGTGGCGTGGGTGTAGCTCAAATATTATATATAGTATATTATTATTAGTATATATATAATAGTATATTATAATATATATATATATATAACAATATATAATAATATAAATACACACTAATAGTAATATTAAAAAAGCATATTATAGTATAAATAGTATATTATAATATATATATGTACTAATAGTAATATAAAAAAAAAGGGCTGTGAGTCCCAATTGTGTATGGAGCGTTCCGCGGTGTTCCGGACGTATGGAACGAAGGGGCTTTGTAACTGGTCTTGTTCCGGACCTACATATAAATATATACATATGCGCTGCTGTCAAAAACTCCTTGTTCATGAAAAGGACATCAACATAATTTGGAAAGGTCCCATCGCTAACCACAGTTTCGTAGCAATTTTAACATCATTATGCCATATTGATTTACAGGGGGTATCGCTAAGGCTAAAGGCAGCTAAAGTAGATATGATATTGTATTTGTAGTACTAGCCATGCCCGTGTGCGACTAGTATGAATTATACCAAGATATTGGGAGTACTCGAAGTGCTAGCAGCGCTAGAAATGGTAACAATAGTACTAAGAAATTAGAAGCACTATATAGAAATATTAGCAAGGCTAGTAACACAATCCTGGTGATAGTAGCAAGAAATTTAATAATCGTAGTAATAGTGGCGGCAGTGGCAGTAGTAGTAGTAGTAGTAGTAGTAGTAGTAGTAGTAGTATTAGTGGTCGTCGTCGTAGTAGTAGTAGTAGTAGTAGTAGTAGTAGCAGTAGTAGTAGTAGTAGTACTAGTAGTAGTAGCGGTAGTAGTGTAGTAGTGGTAGTAACGGTGGTAATATTTGTGGTATAAGTAAAGAAATAGTAGGAGTATAGTAGAAGTAGTGACAGAAGTATACATAGAAGTAGTGGAAGTAGTAAAAGTAGAAATAGACTTAAGTAGAAGTAGTAGAAGTAGTAGTCGTAAAAGTAGTAGTAGAAGTAGTAGTAGAAGTAGTAGTAGTAGTAGTAGCAGCAGTAGTAGTAGTAGTAGTCGTAGTAGTCGTAGTAGTAGTCGTAGTCGTAGTAGTAGTCGTAGTCGTAGAAGTAGTCGTAGTAGTAGTAGTAGTCGTAGTCGTAGTAGTAGTCGTAGTAGTAGTAGTAGTATTAGTGGTCGTCGTCGTAGTAGTAGTAGTAGAAGTAGTACTAGTAGTAGGAGTAGTAGTAGTAGTAGTAGTAGTCGTCGTCGTAGTAGTAGTATTAGTGGTCGTCGTCGTCGTAGTAGTAGTAGAAGTAGAAGTAGTAGTAGTAGTAGTAGTAGTGGTCGTCGTAGTAGTAGTGGTAGTAGTGGTCGACGTAGTAGTAGTAGTAGTAGTACTACTACTGCTAGTTGTGGTTGTAGTAGTGGTTGAAGTAATTAGAAGTAGGAGAAGTAGCAGAAGTAGCAGAAACAGACGTACAGTAGAAGATGTAGCAGTAGAAGTAGAAGTACAAGTACATGTAGTTGGGGATCCTGTGCGCTTGGCAGAACTTGGGTACCGCGTGGGTATCGCTAAGGCATCGCTATGGTATCGCTAAAATCGACGCTTTTTTTTGCAGAATCAGGCGGGTGCATTATCATGTGCTTGTAGAACTTGAACTGTTCCTTTCCATTTTCATTCCCTTTCCGTTCCCTTTACTTTTCTTTTCCTGTTCTTTCTCTTTCCTTTTTCTTTATCTGTCCTTTTCCTTTTGTTTCCTTTTTTCCACTTTGATTTCCCTTTCCTTTTCCTGTCTTTTCTCTTTCATTTTCCTTTCGTTTTCATGTCCTTTTTCTCTTCCTCTTCCTTTCTTTTTCTTTCAAACATTGACGAAATCAACGCTCATGACATATCATGAAATATCATTGTTATTCATTATGAACTTTCGTTGAATTCAAACTGGGGTATCGCTATTTGGAAAGGTCCCATCGCTAACCTCAGTTTTTTTGCATTTTCTGCAAACCAATGTCCAGCCAATACATATCATAGTATCCGCGAGTTTTGACGTTGCTCATATAAATATGTACATAAATATGTATAGATTAGATGTATATCGTATACTGTCATATACATCTTAAGGAAATGCATGTTGAAGCTACGATTGTACACCTGTTCAACCCAGGTTTGCCTTGGATGGCTAGTGCCCGTGCACTAGCTAGGACACAACCGGTAGCCAGCATCACCTGTGAAGCTGTCCACTCACCTTCAGACCTACTACGCGCTTCCCACCTCCTACTCTAAAAACTCACAATTTCCATGGGGTAGATGGTGTCCACACGTGGCAAGACTGTCCCCGTGTCGCAAAACTCTAGACTCCCAAATCCAACGGGCAAAGGATGGATTAGGAGCAGTCTATGTGAGAACCTGCCATTTGCCCGGCTCGTGGGTCAGGGTGGTACATGGGTGGTCCGGGTCTGGAACGGGTATGGAACAGGGTCTGGAACGAAACGGCCCACTCCAGCACGCAGTTTGGAGCGAGAGTAGCGCAGCAAGCAGTTCTTAGACTACCAGCTGGAAGCAGCCAAGTGCATCTCTACTATCAAACAGCACAGCTGTGCCACAGCGGGCAGCAACTGTAAGTGGTGCAGGCCTGCCACAGGTTGAGAGGGAGGGAGGGTCACAAGCAATGCATTCTTAGACTGGCAGCTGGCAGCTGGCAGCAGCCAAGCACATCCCTACCAACACACAACAAAGCAGGTAGCAGCTGTAACTGCTGCAGGCACAGACTTGTTAACACAATCACAAAAGGCTTGGGCATAGTAAACGTATTCTTGCATGTATGCTCTCATGTATGTATGTGCGCTCATGTATGCGCGTACAAATGTAAATTCAAATTGCACATTTTCAAATATATATATATGTATATATATATATGTGTATGTATGTGTCTATATATATATGTGTATGTATGTGTATATATATAGGATATATATATAGGATATATATATATACGTAAAAGATTTATATATATATATATGTGTATATATATATGTATATATATATATATTAATATATGTATGCATATATAAATACGTATGTATATAATCGCGTCTGTATATATATATATATGATATGTATCATAGTGTATGGATCAGAGGTTTAGAACAGAGGTATGGACGGGATCCTTCAAACAGTTATGGAACGGGGGTATGGAACAGGGGTATGGAATGGGTGTGGTCCGGACCATTTTCGGAACCTTATAATTTGACTTGCACCCATATATTATAATTATGTATATATACATATATATATAATTATATATAATGAGAGAGATATATATATTTATAACTATTTATATATATATTGGTGACATCTCGCAGAGTGCTTTCTTTGCACTTTGCCATCTTTCCCCCTCAAGGTCCACACTTGAAGGGACATAGTTTTGAGGCCTATGACGGGATCACCTTAAACAAGAAACTCTTCAGACTGAGGTTTTTGAGGCCCACTCGCTCCCATCGGCATATACGGATATCAACCTTCCGTGGCTCTTTGTTTACCAAAAGTTGTAGCTGGCTATAAACATGATTCCAATATGGAAATCGGTCAAACTAGAAGCACCTTTATGACTCAGAGTACAACATCATCAGAGCATGCACACGATGGATCTACTGGCTCCAAGTCAGCTGCACACAGACTCACAGGGGTCCCAACGTCTTCAGCACTCACAAAATCCACAAACCAGAAACTGATATCCTTATGACATCTTGTGGCTGAGAAAGTTGCAAGCAGGTTGGATTGGTCATGAGTCATTACAGTGTGTCACCCTTTTTGAAAAAATATGTTTAAGTCATGTATGTTAAATCATGTCGTTGTTTTCTTTTTTGTTTCGCTGATTCTTTTCCATTCTATTTCCCCGCCAACCAAATAGAGTGAGTGATGGTTTCAACCTATCCCAGCAGTTACTGTTCTGCCACTGCAAACGATCAGGTCAATAAGGTTGGACATACCAGAACACATCATTATTTCGCCCCACAGCATGAATATGCTCAAACCATCTCAAATCAAATACTGTAATTAAATGTAATTAATGTTATTTATGAAAAAGCACAAGGACAAATCAGAAATTCAACTGGGACATGCTGGGACCCCATTTTCGCTTTTTGATTCGGCACAGCCGCTGAGGATCAGAAATTCAGCAGCTGCAACATCTACGGGAGGCTCGTCCGGATTTCACAAAGGGATCTTGACTCAGCAAGTCGCGCGCGCGCGGGCGCTTGCTGGGATCCTTCACTAACATCGATTTCACCTTGGCTAACCAGGTAGGGAGGGGATCCCGATCCAAAATTGGGACCCGTTTATACGGCAAGATTCATCGGCCCTTATCTGCCTTTAAAATAATTCAAAGATGGGACCCTTGGCTCAGCCCCAAAGAATCCACCTTGACAGCCATTTTTGAAGAGGTCCTAAGATTCCTGAACTTCAAGGAATTCATGGATTTGGGGATTTGGGACATGGAAATGGTCACTTTAGGCCGTGCCCAGGCACCATGTTCAAGGTATCTTCAGTGCGGAAGTCCCATCTCCTCGCATAGAACAGACATGTGTTTCCAGAAGATCACCCTACAGTAGGCCTATTCACTTAGAGACTTTGCGTATGATATATACAAGAGACATGCTAAGGGATATCAGGGTTTCGATTCTTTTCTTGACTGTCCATACACCCAACAAGGAGCCGCTACATCGGCATTACAACGCCATCATTCTAAGTCCAGGGCACTGGATTTCAGATTTCGCGCAATGACATGAAATGACTAAGATCTTTACTATTGAAACCCAGTGTGAAATGCACTTGACATGCAGGGCAACGACACCCCCAGAGGTTTCCTTTCGTTGAACGTGACCTCGAAGTATGGATCCTGCATCATTGCAGACGACACCCATGGGCTCAGTTCATGGGATGTTTTCTGGGTATTGGCAAAAGGATGCACCTTTTTAAACAGGATGTTTAGCTAGCAACGTCAATAAACACGGCCTGTCACAAACTGTGGTTTCGATAGCCTCCGATGTTCTCTTCAAACCAGAAATTTATGAATTCGCATGTATGCATGCATATGTATGTATGTATGTCTGTCTGTATGTCTGTATGTCTGTCTGTCTGTATGTCTGCATGTATGTCTGTATGTCTGTATGTATGTATGTCTCTCTGTATGTGTGTGTGTATGTATGCCTGTATGTATGTATGTCTGTCTGTATGTCTGTATGTCTGTATGTATGTCTGTCTGTATGTATGTCTGTCTGTATGCATGTATGTCTGTATGTCTGTATGTATGTATGTATGTCTCTCTGTATGTGTGTGTATGTATGCCTGTATGTATGTATGTCTGTCTGTATGTATGTCTGTATGTCTGTATGTATGTCTGTCTGTATGTATGTCTGTCTGTCTGTATGTATGTATGTGTGTATGTATGTCTGTATGTCTGTATGACTGTATGTCTGTATGTATGCATGTATGTCTGTATGTCTGCATGTATGTATGTCTGTCTGTATGTAGGTATGCATGTATCAATGTATGTATGTATGTATGTATGTATGTGTGTGTGTGTATGTGTGTGTATGTATGTTTGTGTGAATGTATGCATGGATGGATGGATGCATGGATGGATGGATGGATGTATGGATGGATGTATGGATGTATGGATGCATGGATGGATGTATGAATGTGTATGTGTATGTATGTATGTGTGTATGTGTGTGTATGTATCTGTATGTGTGTATGTGTGTGTATGTATGTACGCGGTTGTATGTATGCGTGTGTATGTATGCGTGTGTATGTATGCGTGTGTATGTATGAGTGTGTATGTATGTGTATGTATGTATGTGTATGTATGTATGGATGGATGGATGGGTGCATGGATGGATGCATGGATGGGTGGATGGATGGACGGATGCATGGATGGATGGATGCATGGATGGAAGGATGGATGTATGGATGCATGGATGTATGGATGCATGGATATATGGAAATATGGATGTATGGATGTATGGAAGTATGGATGTATGTATGTATGTGTGTGTGTATGTACGTGTGTGTATGTACGTGTGTGTATGTACGTGTGTTTATGTACGCGTGTGTATGTATGTGTGTGTATGTGTGTGTATGTATGTGTATGTATGTATGTGTATGCATGTAAGTATGTATGTATGTATGTATGTCTGCATGTGTGTATGTATGTATGTATGTATGTATGTGTATGTATGTATGCATGGATGTATGTATGCATGGATGGATGGATGGATGTATGGATGTATGGATGTATGGATGGGTGGATGCATTGATGGATGGATGGATGGATGTATGGGTGTATGGATGTATGGATGTATGGATGTATGGATGTATGTATGTATGTATGTGTGTGCATGTATGTGTGTGTGTATGTACGCGTGTTTATGTATGTGTGTGTATGTATACGTCTGTATGTATATGTATGTATGTATGTATGTCTGTATGTATGTATGTATGTCTGTGTATGTGTATGCGTATGTGTATGTGTGTGTATGTATGTGTGTGTATGTACGTGTGTGTATGTACGTGTGTGTATGTACGCGTGTGAATGTACGCGTGTGTATGTATGGGTGTGTATGTATATGTCTGTATGTATGTATGTATAATTATGTATGTATATATGGATGGATGTATGTATGTATGTGTGTATGTATGTATGTATGTGTATGTATTTGTATGTACGTTTATGTATGTATGTACGTATGTATGTATGTATGTATGTTTGTATGTATGTATGTATGTGTATATATGTGTATATATGTGTATATATGTGTATGGATGTATGTATGTATGTATGTATCTATCTATGTATCTATGTATCTATGTATCTATCTATCGATCTATCTATGTAACTATGTATCTATGTATTTATCTATCTATGTATCTAGGTATCTATGTATCTATGTTTCTATGTTTCTATGTGTGCATGCATGCATGTATGTGTGTATGTGTAAAAGGTTAGATAGGTATATGTTTATGGTGTCATGTACTCTCCGTACTCGGCAACGGTGCACGTTTTTGATGGGACGTTGATGATATGTTTGTGGTACGGTGAGGGTAGGGTGGCATGGGATGGGGTGGGGTGGGGCTAATAACGTTCAAGTATACTTCTACACACACGTCATGCTACGCTACTGCACGTTTCTCTTGCACTTGCACACACACACACACGTCATGCTACGCTACTGCACGTCCCTCTTGCACTTCCACACACACGTCATGCTACGCTACTGCACGTTTCTCTTGCACTTGCACACACACGTCATGCTACGCTCGTTCCTCTTGCACTTCCACACATAGGTCATGCTACGCTACTGCACGTTTCTCTTGCACTTGCACACACACGTCATGCTACGCTACTGCACGTTCCTCTTGCACTTCCACACACACATCATGCTACGCTACTGCACGTTCCTCTTGCACTTCCACACACATGTCATGCTACGCTACTGCACGTTTCTCTTGCACTTGCACACACATGTCATGCTACGCTACTGCACGTTTCTCTTGCAATTGCACACATAGGTCATGCTACGCTACTGCACGTTTCTCTTGCACTTGCACACACACACGTCATGCTACGCTACTGCACGTTCCTCTTGCACTTCCACACACACGTCATGCTACGCTACTGCACGTT
>Ga0126342_10010617_pt1:2500-16482 | contig 16482 bp, 13 predicted proteins | sample Cyp1metagenome_FD_92528 | JGI IMG/M metagenome (GOLD analysis project Ga0126342, IMG submission 92528) | Coral microbial communities from Lord Howe Island, Old Settlement Bay, Australia - Cyphastrea 1 metagenome | ecosystem: Host-associated > Invertebrates > Cnidaria > Coral ... | reverse complement strand
GAGTATCAGCACAGTTTGTATGCTATGATGAGCCCTTACGAAAGGGTACGGATCAGGTACCTTACGTAAGCACTCGCGATCCATAGTACGGATCACCGCGGAGCGATCCATACCCGATTTTTGACTCGCACCCATGTATCAATCCTCAATTTTTGGTTACCCAGATCCGTCTTGGGCCTGTGGTCATCCCCTGAGATCCGAGGTTTGTGCAGCCGCTGGCACTCCTGCAGGATGCACCGATAGAGGAGATGCCTTCTGCTGTTACTCCACGAGTGAGAAGCTCAAAGGTTTGGGTGGTGAGGAAACTGAAGAAGGTGAGACTTTTGCAAAAGTGTATCAGTGTATCACTTTTCGCCACATATTGACAATATTGAATGATTCCCACCACCGGGCTGCTTGCGGAAGCTCTGAAAAGGTGCTGCACCACTTTGTGATAAAGCTTTTCTCCGGGACAGCTGGGACAACTTGCACTGAATAATGTGCTGTGCAGTGGGATTGGCAGGCTCGTGTTAATTGCCAAAGAAAGGCAAGAGTTGCAGAGGCAAACCTTACTGTAATAGCTCGGAGCAGCTGCAAGTGCGGGTGGAGAGGGCAGATGCGTTTGTTGTAACATGTCTTCAGGACAAACGACCTCGGAGAGTGAGGAAGTGTACAAATCTGCGGCAGCGGAAGGCGCTATGTCAGAGATCCTTTGCTGCTTGGCGCATTATGCTCTGGGCTGGATCTGAAGGGTACGTTGGAAGACCGAGCCCCTATCTGATGCAACATCTTCGGTGCTAACCACAGGGGCGTGCCCAAAAGCCAAACTGGGGTTGTCATTGTGTAGGAAATCAATCTTGTGTTTGTTTCACCATTACGGATTGTAGAGCTAATGAACGGGGATATCAAGTATGGGTATATCAACTGGGTATATACGCAAAACGCCTACCAACAAGAACCGACACCATGGATTTCGAGAATGATTGCCTGGAATGATGAATGGAGCGCGTCAATGTGAACTATTTATTCATATGATATATCAGCAAGTTGGCTACAATTTCGTTATAGGCCTTAGGCATATATACCAACCATCATAAGACTATCTTATTATTGTTCATGGCATTCCCATCATTAAAGCCATTACGCGCGGATTACGATCTCATTATGGTTACCATGCAACATTTTGGATACTTAATTTTGATAACGCGAGCTGTTGAATTGGATACCCGCGTCTGAAGATGGCACCATTCAAGTCACTCTTCCCCAGCCAGATCCACGGACTCCTCCAGAATATTCCACGCACAAACAGTTGACTGCCAATGAAGGAAATGCACGGGGTTGGTGACCCACGAGATCGCGTTATCGTCGTTGCGAACCTTGGCAAGAATTGAGGTTGCATTTTCATTTTTGCATTTGCACAGATTGGAACTTAACAGACTGCAGAAATCTGCAGAATTGTGGGATTGCATCTGATTGCATCTGATTGCACCTGATTGCACCTGATTGCATCTGATTGCATCTGATTGCATCTGATTGCATCTGATTGCATCTGATTGCATCTGATTGCATCTGATTGCATCTGATTGCATCTGATTGCATCTGATTGCATGTGCAAGGTGTGGCTTTGACAAGGGTTGTGTTGGCTTGGACCTCAGAGTGTGACAGTGACGTTGACCTCAGCTGCCAAGATGCAGAATTTGCCTTTTGCTGAACAGGTCGCTCATCCTCAACCTCCCAGATTGCTTGCTGCCAAAGGGGGTTGCAAAGATAAGGAAACATGTGACAGTCCTGAGGGGTCGCACAATGATTGGATGTGAACGTGAGAGACGGATGTAAGTCTTGAGATCGAGAAATGTGAAGTACTGTCATGTAAGGTCAGTTGTACCTGCAGGCATGTGTAACACTGTAATTTGCAATGTTTGACCATGTGCAGGGGCTACCAAGACTCTTTTCTGCGATTCTTTGGGTGTCCTGAATCCTCGAGTTTATGTGAACTTGATCTCATTTGTCCATTTCTCCTATGTGGCAAAGTGCATTTGTCCGCAAATTCTTCAGCTGTAGAGGTTGGCATTATGAACTGGTCAAACATTCGTAAACCATGACTATAGAAATTGGGGAAATAAGGCAAGTGACTTCCGGCATTTACTCTCTTTCATTGTGCACAGAGCCCCAAAAGGCCCGAAGATTGTGTGTGCAGTGTAGCTCCGAATGCATTGAAGCGAGCGCTGTAAAAATCAGGCGAGGGCGAGCGCTGTAAAAATCAGGTGAGCGCTGTAAAAATCAGCCTCTTTCAGACTCCAGACATCTTGAAACTTCTTTCGAATCATGCGCACGAACTAAGACTAGGGCCTAAGGGTGACTTGATATCGCTTGCTGCATCAGTAGTCTGAAAGTGCTGACCATCGGCTGGCAACTGTTCCCGTTGAGTTGGGTGGGGGTACTACAGCCTGGGTCCGGGGCTGAGGACGGTCAGCTCATGCGCAGCAAAGACTTCTGAGACATGAGCGTTCAGGCCCTGCAGTGAATCCACATGCTCTTCAGATTTTGTTTTCTGGTTTGTATTTTGCATGGGCAATGGCTAGCCATTCTTCAAAGCTGAGTCCAAGAAGGGGCAGATAGAAGAGAATGTTGTCGCAAGAAATGTGGATTTTGACTTGGTTTTGGTCATCTGCAATTGTCGTTAGGAGGAGGATCGCAGTACTTACTCGAAAATGCGGTCAAGCGCCTTGCTGGTTTCCTAAAGGTTATATGATGTTATATTAGTTTAAAGAATTGTACAAGAAGACATGCAACTCCTTACTGCCTGCACTGTTCAGATTTTGCTGTCATAGCCGCAGGGCCCCTCACCCAAAGTCACTGGTGAGGGACACACTGTTGGAGGTGCAGGGTGGATGATGTATGACGATGTTATGGTGTGGATCAGGCCTAAATATACAGCCGGGCACACATCCACAGGGCCACATTTTGCACCGTAAAGCGCAAGCTGATGGACTTGGCAACGTTGGGGATGCAGGCTCAGCAGTTGCTCCAAGTGGTCGTCCACAGGCTCGCAAAAAGCCTGATAAGAAGCTTGACACGCCCATGGGCGGCACGAGTTGTGTCCAGAAAGATGCAGCAAAGTGCGATTTATAAGGCAAAACAAATACCGCCGTAGACCCTATAGTCTTCCCATGGAGTCCAGTGGATGTTTTCTCTCCAACCATGACCAAAACAACGATGGATTCCAGGCCAAAGCGCCCAACTTTGCATTGGCCTGGCAGTTTGTATCCAGCCTTCCGGCGGGTGCACCTCCAGGGCCACCAGGTGGCGGCTGATGGTTAACCATTGTTTTTTTTGGATGCAATATCTTCAGACAAAGCCACAGTATATAGACAAAAGCACACAAAAACGATCAAATACCCATGAATGGATATGAATGGCAGAAATGACTTAATGAACATGCATGGTATGTTGTTGGTGTATGTACAATGCACAGATTCTCAGCTTCCCTTTCAATTTATGCACGGTGCCACCTGGCTGCAGAGGTGCGGCAGCGCAAGCGGCACAAGCGACACAAGCGGCGCAAGCGGCGCAAGCAGCGCACGCACACCGCGCAGCAGCGCATTCTCCCAATGTTCCACGGGCAGGCACGAATTGGGGCAAGTGCCGTTGCACGGGCATTGATCGTACCTTTCTATACCTTTCTACATGCAACGTAGACCATGGACTAGGCTCACCGCTTGTGGCTCCTGGAGTGCGATCACCTCGCGCTGTGTCACCGCCAGAAACTTGGTTCCGATGCCTTCAAACTCACCAGGATTTTGACAAAGACTCCTGTGGGAGATGGAGCAAACATTAATCATGAATGGTATATGAATGGTATATGAATGGTTAAATCATCTTAAATCACTAATGTCCGAAATCCAGTGATGATCATTAATGACGAATGATTCTCACTGGATTCCAGGCATAAAGCGGAGAAAAAACATGGACATGTTTGGCTCCGTTTCGTCAGTGCCAAAAGGCCAGCTGGAAAGTCCCCAGCCCCAGCACCTCAAGTGCAGCTTGGCATCGCAATGCTCTGGCGATTCGATTGTGGCAGAAACATATTTATGGGTGGCACACAATCCATGGCATCCATACATAAACCCACCAACCAATCCCTCTATCCATCCATTGACATTGGAATTTGCATCCCTGCACATCCAAGGTGTTCACCACAGGTTGGGCGATTAGGACTGATACCTTATGCTGCTGATTGCAGAGTGTGGAGTTGTTCCACTGGCGATAGCTCATGTGAACTGAGCTGTATGGTTTTTGGTTTTTGGAGAGGGTGGAAGTAGTTCCAGTATTCCTCCAGAATATTGCAGGTGAGGTCAGTGAACTCTTTACAGGGCCAACTCTTGACTGTTGCAGATCACTCTGCAGGATGCACGGCCCCACCCAACAACAGGGTGCAACTAGGGAAGGCGGCTCCATGGAACCGCATGGAAACATCCCCGCGGCCCAACTCGCCTCCGCATGTGATCCGGATCCAAAGCCCTCTCTACAAAGATTCTCAGTCCCCCCGTTTTCTGATGAAACATCCCTCGCATCCTCAGCTCCATTCAGCTTCAGCGCATGCACCTCCTGGAGGGATGCATCCAATGAGATGGTACGGGGGCACCACCCAGGTGTCACCCAGACTCCGGACGTCCTCTCCTCCACCGCAGCAGCCATCACCGCAGCAGCAGTCACCGCAGCAACCACCGCAGCCGCGGCAGAGTCACCTCCTTCCTGTGGCCTTGGCCAACTCTGTGGCGGCAGCAGCTGCTGCGGCACATGCAGCTGGCCACAGCCAGGAGCATCCGGAGATGCCAGGGATGCACCCGCCGTCAGGGCACCCTGTGCCACTGGGGCAACATGGGCCACCGGGGCAGCCTGGGCAGCCTGGGCAAGCTATGATCCAGGTGCAACAGATGCAACAAAAGATGCAGATGCAGGTTGGTCAGGTTCCACATCCGCAGATCCAGAAGCAGATGCAACTGCAGCAAATGCAGATGCAGCAGTTTCAGCAATTGCATTCACAGCCTGGTCAATCCGGGCAGGTTCATTTGATCCCTCCGATGCTTGCGGACCCCCAGCAGACTCAACCATTGGATGCCAGTTCCGTTATTCGGAAACCTTCCTCAGACATCACTCAAGTGCCATCGCGAAGAGCTTGAATCTCAGGATCATGACAACATATGACAACTAAGTGATTCCCCATGTCTTTGATGAAGTAATTGGTTGCATTGATGATTCACCAGCGATGAACATCATTTGGTCACATTTAACGGCTGCGAAGGGCCACAATACCGGGAAAGCAATGCCTTTTAGCCAATGCAGAATGTCATATGTTGTCAGTATTGTAGCTGATTTGGGGGAATCATCATTATTATAAAGACTTCGGACAGCGGGTGGTGAATTGCTTTGCTAAGGCCTCAAACGCGACCCTGTCACCAGCTGGATCGCCACTGCAACTTGACTATGATGATCCTTGTGATGCGCGATGTGTGTGTTAGAAAAGCCTTCAAAGAGGGATGGAATCAACCTCATTATACTCACTATACGCCCATCAATGCCCCATTTCTCCACAATTGTCCCAGTCAAATCACAATTTTTCCATGGGCAAAAGCAAACAGCACAGCAATGCACAGCAGCCCAGGCTGACCACGAGAGCTGTTGCGACCGTACACTCACCATATGCTGAAGGCGCGCGAGCGCTTGGACGATGGCCCAACTATTTGGAAAATCTGATGTTATGCTGGTTGGCTTGGAATTAGAATCCATTCGACTGTTTTACGTCAAGAATCCATCGATTCATTAATCCTTCAAAGTGTTAACTATATCAACACGTGTTTACTTCACATGATGAGATGTGCTTAGCAGCTCAGCAACGCTGCGAGGCAAAAGCACAGCGCCCACACAGCTGCTTTGGGCGCTGCATGTGGAGGCTGTTTGAGTCAGTTGACTCACATTGAAACAACAAACGTCAAGATGCATCAAAATACCAGAGATGTTCATCTTGGACGTATTAGTAGCTTAGGCTTAGATATTCATAGACTCACTGGAATTTCCCCATCCATTCCCAATCCATCCCCTATGGTCACATCGGCGCCCTGAGGCCGCCTCCCAGAGTTTGCTTCACCAGTGGGAGGCACGTTGCGAACTTCCTGTGACTCAGCGGGTGGGTCTTCTGTTCCAGAAGGACAGCTGGGGCTGGGGTGCCATGGGGCAATTTTTGACGCTTGGTGGTTGTTTCAAACCTGTGATTTTGTTCAATCCAAACAATATTTCGTGTATTTTCATGTATCCCAACAAGTCCCAACACCGCGACATGATTGTTTCGGTGGTCAGATGAACACTGACATGAACGGTCCTGAAATTTCATGGTATTTATTAGCTCTAGGGGCAAGACAGCCTCAACCTTTGTGTGGATTTCCGGCCAAGCTACTTCACCCTTGAAGGACTTCTTCACTTCCATCCTGAGCGAAGAGGACTGCTTTTGAATTCGCGTCCGTGAGATTTCTCGTAAGAGGTCGGGTTCTGCATACCTGGTGACAAACGGAGCAGGGGTCCTGCCATTGCCCGACTTTCTTTCGCCCCACTTTTTTTTTTCTCTCGGTGTCGGAGTTCCTTTTGTTCAACGGGCCGTCTCTTGGAGGAGGTCTCCATGGTGGACAGGGAGCAGTTCCAGATTTGGGCGGTCGTCCGAAGCTCACGGAAGCGCTGAAGAATCCCAGTGTCGCAAAGATGCCGAGCAGACCAATTGGGCTGGGCGGTATGATGATCTTGAGATATCTTTAGCATTTTGAGGTTGGTATCGAATTTATGTAACTACGTTTTTCAATGAATTTGTGTGGAACATGACTACAAGTTCAGTTTGCTTGTACTATTGCTCCAAAAATACCAAGGACAGCAATGGCAGTGGTTGGAGCCTTTGACCAACACCTGCTCTCAAAAGGACCAACCAAAAATGATTCATGTGACGGATCTCCACGGAAGATACTAATAGACTGAGCGTGCGTTTGACAGCAACATGTGCATGAATGATTTTTTGGTTTGCCTACGCTGAGAAACATTCTGTCACTACTGAGATCGCTCCTGCTCCTTTTTCTTGACGTACCTTGCTCAGTAGCTCACCATAGCTCACCACTCCGACTTTGACTTGGCTTTTTTGCTGGCTAGTATGCAATGAGAAGGCAGTCTAAGAGGTTTCGCAGTTCACACCATGGCCACCCCGAAATTGCAACGATGTAGGAACCTGGAGGGCCGGTCGATTTGCTGCCTCAGGAACTTTAGTTCCAATGGCACCATGGTGAACAACCAGCTCTTGTGCATTGGTGGAGAGCAGGCAGGATACCTGCGGTCAACTAATATGATTCACAGAATCATGGATAGTGAAGAATCATTTGCCGTATATGCATGTACATGCTTGAAACTTCACTGTATACGCAGTTCACAATGCAACCACCCTTACATGATATTTGTATGATATTTGTATGATATGATATATAATTTGTATGTATTTGACATTGGACATAGGTGTTTGGGGGCCCAATGTTTCTAGACTTTTGGGAGGTTGTTTTACCTTAACCTTTCCGTGGCGACGCATAGGTGCCCTTGAAGGATGGCGACCGGATCGCACTGCTGCGAGAACGTGGCGCTGGGATGGAGACGCTGTTGGAGCTGCTTGGCCTGTCCGTTCAGCTGGGCCCCATTTTGAGGGACGACTTGGAATTTCTTTCTGTCTCAGTTTCCTGGGATTGATCCTTAAATACGTCCAAAAGAAGATTGACATGAACATCATGAACCGTATAGTAATATGATCGCTAGTGAAAGTTTGGCTGCCGAAAGTTTATAGCTCGGAGAGGTAGGCCCGGTAGGCTCAACGCCATTGTTCCAGTTTCCCGAGCAAAGTTCTGTCAGGTTTCGATTTGATCTGTCAGGATCGATCCTGAAGGAGAGACTTTCTGGGGCGGTATCTCTCTGTGTTCTGGGTACACAATACAAAGTTCACAGTTCGGCCATGGCGATGCCTTCCATTTTTCCAGGATGTCCTGCTGCCTTTGAAAAACATGTCTCAAGTTTTGAACACAATTGAACACACAAATCGCCATAGCCCTCAGGGTCAGATCGCCCCTGGGAGGACTTGGCTGCTTGGCTGCTGCCTTCACGGCTGGCGGCTCGACCCAGTGCGCTTCCAACGTTGGCATCGGTGCCTTGGTTGACCTGTCAACACCGAAGTAAAGTGCTGTGGGTGCATGCGCAACTTTAACAGATTTTGATAGTACAGGTAGGTACTTATTTTAATAAAATTAATGAGAAGGTCCACATCTCCAGGAATAATTTACATATATTTACATATATCATTTCAACATTTGGACATATTTGGACATAAAACATAATAAAAGTGTATCATAACCAAATCATCCCAAATCCATGAATCATTACATCCGGCATGCTGCAGATCCCGAGCGCGGTGGCAGAGCCGTCTCCTCCCACACCGCGCGAGGCAGGGTGTTGGGGGCAATTTGTGGAATGGGAGCTGTTTGTCCTTTGTAAACAAGGTTCGGCCAGGATCCGAAAAATAGCAATGAATGTCATGAGTCATGAGTTTATCGAGAGTCAGCTTGGCAAATACGTGTAGGTGGGTATGATCCAATTTTTTTGATCCCCATTTTGATGATTTTTTGATGGCTAAATCTGATTGATGTTGAAAAACAATTGGACAAATCCTCTTTTGTGGGCCCGGTGGTACCCTGGAAATCGCATCTGAAGAGCCAGGCGATGCCTCAGCCAGAGTTATTTTCCGCAGAGAAAAAGGAGGTTCGCGGCGGACATTGCTTCACCACCGTTGGTTCACAGCTGTGGCATTCTTTGGATATCTTTGGATATGCATTTGAGTTACCCTCTGGTAAACTAACATAGCTATTGGAAATCACCATTTTTAATGGGAAAACTCACTATAAATGGCCGTTTTCAATAGCTATGTTAAATTACCAGAGGGTAGGGACCCTGGTTGTGGGACTGGGGTTTCTTCTCCAAGACTGAAGCGTTGCTGAAACCATCTGAAATCGCTATGTTGGAGATCTCTGAAGGACCCGGATGAGGCGAGTCCAAGGTGTGATTGCCGGGTGTGCTGTTTGGTAAAGTTCTGCGAGACCACCCAAGTCACCATCCCTTTTGGGTTTCAATCTGGAAATATCTGGAAATCTAAAAGGCTTTGAATGTTGGTGTAGATTAGTAGATGAGGCTATCAGAAAATACACCAAATACACTTTTGCCTTTGCATAGACTGTTGAAACCTTAGTTTTTTTCCTCGTCCCCGCAGGCCTTCAGCAGAGGGAGTATCCTTCCTGGGTGTGCGCCCATTGCCACCTCCTCAGAGAAGATGCCACTGCGGATGAAATCGGTGCCACTGTCACTGCTGAGGCCACTCTTCTCTCTGGAGTTGGGTGGAGAGGGCCTGCAGGATGATGTGCGGGAGGAGGACTTGACAGATCTTGACAGCAGCTTTGAAGATCTTTGAAACTGCCAGCATCCATGCAGCAGGTCATGTTCAGAAGATCTCAGAAGCCATCCCAGGACTTGAAGATCATCCATGGACCAGTTGCCAAGACTGAGGTGCCGATATGTGCCGATATCTTTCCAGAAAGGGTAACCAGTTGTCCTTTTCCATTTCATTTAATTTCATGAGCAGTTTCCACCAGGGCGTACCTGGAAGTTGCCTTCCACTGTTGCTGGGGCGCTCGGCGCAACGCAGCTTTTGGCAGCACCTTGAATGCACTGGTCATGCGAACGTTGAGGGATGGGCCTATTTGATGACTTTTAGATACTTTTAGCATATCCGTTCCGCAAAAAAAGAGGATAGTTGCTTGGATGACATTCTTTTTGAAAGGACATACTTCATGTCAATTTACCTCCAAACCTAACCGCCAACCTTGTCTCTGACACCGCCAAGCAGCTATTTTTTGGGTCAAAGCTCCAGGACCTTGTTATCAAACAAGCAGATCTGAGCCATGCAAGAGGAACTTTCTCATCCCAAGGCCTCAGCTGAAGTCTACTCCTGCCATGTCTGCTCTGTTTGAGGCGAATCTTGTGCTCCAACGCCTTCTATGCAATGTCGCGGCAGCACTTGCAATTCGAGGCACTTTTAGCAATGGAATATCAGAATATATCAAATACTGCTAAGAGAGTTCAGAGTAATTTGGTCAGATTTGATAATAGATTTGATGGTGGTTCTGGAAACATGTTGAAATTCATCTTGATGACATGAAGTCGATGAATTTAGGACAGAGGTAGATCATTCCATGGCCAGGTCGGCGAGGAGTTCTCTGTGTCCTCCAGCGTGGGGGGTACCAAGATATTCCATGACCTGGTGCAGCTTGAGTGATAGGACGCGAGTCTTGGAGGATTTTTTGGTTGCTTATAGTTACTATATAGTTACCCTCAGGTAGTCAAACATGGCAATGGAAAGTCTTCCATTTTGTCCATTTTAAAGCCTCCATTGAAAAAAAGGATTTCCAACTGGCATGTTTGCTGACCAGAGGATACATTGGCAAGCCTGGAAACATTGAGGCAACTTTCTACGTCAGGAACCTGAGTTCGTCTAACCCAGTACGAATCTGCAGGAGCGGCAGCTTGATGTTGGGGGTTATGCACACGTGTTTGGTAAGGATAATTTCCTGAGATCTCGTGACAGCTGTTGTTGATTTGTTGTGCATGTTTACAGCTTGGTGATCTGGGAATGTGACTTTATGCATTTGTTTGTTTAGCATGTCGTATTTTGCATACATCATCTCCATATGCTTGCCTCAAAGTTACACATGGTTTCGCATTTTGATAGCATTTGTGCATTGTCTTCATTTTCACATGCGTAGATTGTCCCTTCTTTTCAGGCAACGTTTTCGTCCTTTTGCCGCTTGACATGCTCCCGGCTTGAGCTCGCACATGATTTATGAACAGAGGCCACGTGGAATTTGCTCAGGACAAGCCTGCAAGAAGAGATGCAAGCTGCTGTTCCGCTTGAGATGGGTGCAAAGAGGCCTGGATGCCTTTGCCTCGCAATGTGTATCATGTGACATCAAAGCCAATTTTGAGGGGTGGATTTGATCAATTTGAATAACTTTGGTGTATTGATTTGGATGAATTCAGGCAGCTTCAAGACAGGGACGTGATCGTCTTGAATCCTGTCCAGGCAGGATGAACATGAGGGTTCAGATCAACCGATCAACCATGAACCAGACGTCCTTCTTGCCTGGCATAGCTGTGGCAGGGATATAGTTTGTGGTTGATCTTCTCTGATCTGTGGGCAAAGCGTACGGTCTGCATCTAAGCACAGCAGCTTGAGCAAGTGCCCAGCAAGGGCTTTTTGTGCCAGCTTTGGGCCGCCTTTTAACACCATTCACCAGTTTGCATCGACATGGACTTGACATCATGCTGCGGGTACTTCATCCACAATAGTCCACTTGTGCCTGAATAGTAGATAGAGAACATCGATTCGGCAAGTGAAGCCTGGCTCCCATGAATATTGTTTCCTGATGTTTGACAAGCCAAGGACGCTCCTGAGAATGGTGCCAATGTGGCTGAACCAAAATGGATTGCGTTTGCTCGAAGACAGCTGACTGATGTGGCAGGGCACGCAGGGCACACTGAATGAACAAGGCTAAAGCGGCTAAAGGCTACCGTCTTCGCAGCTGTAGGATGGTTTCCGGATGCTCGCTACCAGTAGTTGCAAGACTTTACCCTTGTTTGGCTCAACAGACACTGGAAGTAGGATAACAGTAAAAGGTTCTGCCATTCATCCTGAACACAGAACACCAGACAATGCCATCATTGGTCTTTTCTGCACAGAGTCTCACTTGCAGGTCCCATCCACTTGAACCAGCGGGCCCCCTAGGCCAAACAAGCAAGGTGGAAACTTCGCGAACAGAAGAATAGAAAAGCTGCAAACCACAGCAACTACCAGGGTTCAGGCACATTCTCGACCTGTAAAATCTGTAAATCGGTCGCTGCAGAGCAGCACCGCTTTCCTTTTTTCCATCTTTTTCCCACTCTCGCTGAAGCTGAAGGACGGCTGAAGCTGTTGCTTCTGGCAGATCGCTTGGTTTATCAACTTGCTAAGTAAGTCCTCAACTGGTTGCTTAATTAATAGATTTCAGACGATTGGAACCGTTTCAATGTTGACAACAGACGATAGTAAGACCTGGCCCCTTCTGTACTTTATGTTGCAAGTGAAGGAGCCATCATCCAAATCCACATAGGCGATTCAAACAGGCCTTGATTCCGTCGCGCCGTCGCGCCACAGGGCTTCTCGCATGGGTGCAACTTGTTGTGGTACTGATGTCAATTGCCTCCGCCTTGGTAAGACACTTGAAATCTCATGTTTTTTGGATCGTTTCCACCACTAGAATTGCAGGTTTTGGGGTTGGAACGCATTTTCAGATACACCCAAATATCATATTCTTGGTGTGATATAGTATATATGCATAATGATAATGATAATACATATATATATATACACATTATATATATATAATATATATATATATACATAATATATATATAATATATATATATATAATATATATATATAATATATATAATATATATATATATATATATATATTACACGTAATATATATATATATATATATATAACACACACACATATATATATATATATACATACATACGTAATATAATATATATATATATATATTTATTACAAATATCCCAATACATCCCATGGTCTACCCTTCGCATCCCAGGATTTGATTAGATCGCCATATCCCCGTGGTTGGCCGGGCAGCTGGGGACTCTCAGGTGACCTGTGGTCGTCCTCCACGAGCCGGCCAAACCTTCAGTCAGCTGCCAACGTCACCTGCAAGGAGATGTGACCCGAAGATATTCATCAGATAAAGAGGATTGTTCATACTGCAACTATAACATACTATAACTTATAACTATGTAACTATAATTCTATAATTACTATGATATATGATGATTATTATTATTACGTGTTACTAGATATGTAGTACATAATATATGTACAGAGTCTATAATACTCATCGTTGTATAATGTGATATAAGCTGTATAGTAGGTCGTAGTGTAGTGTTGTTTTGAGCGTTCCAATTTGGTGGGTAGAGGATTGATGGCTGCTGTGTTTTTGCAGGAGGACCTTGGTGATGAGCCAAAGGCCTGGCCCGGTTTGTCGCAACATGGGGGGATGGGCCCTTGAAGGTGCGATCAAACAGTGGATTTTAGGGGTACCCCAGTTTGAACAAAACCCTGGTGACTCAATGGAAGCAAGAAACCAAGAGAAATACAAGAGCGACAATTGGATGATGGATGAAAAGGGGATGAACATGAGAATATAACGGAATATAGTTGCAGGTGCAGACAAATTGAAAGTTCTGGAATTATTCTGATCATGGATATTCCAAGAAGCAGCATGACGTCAATGCGAACTGTAGGCTCCAAAGGCGACGAGCCGCTTGATCAATGGTGAGCTTGATCCAGAGGTCTACATGAAGGCATTCAAGGCATCAGCGCCGCTGGATGCGTCTTTTTGAGCTGCTAAGTCGCGACTGAATTTGGTTTATCTGCTTGTTTATCTATCAATGTTTATTATTCAATCTGCTGATTTGAAGGATGGATTTCAAAGCGAGGAAAGTCAGGTCTATATAATGATAAACACAGAGAACAACAGTGACTAGCAGCAAATCTGTGAACTCTATTTGTTGAAGTGATAGATTTCAAAAAGTCATGCTTTTGAAGCAGCAGACTTGCCAGGGTCAACTGTCTCATCTAACACCAAAACAAGTGGCCTCAGTGATGAATGCTTCCCGGCCGCAGCAAGTTGTGTAGGAGAGAGGAGTCCTTTCATCGAAACGACTGAACAAGTCTGCCCTTTTGCTGACTATGATTCGTCCATATGTTTGTACATATTTGTAGTATCTGCAATGGATTCTCAAGGCTTCAAACACTTCCATCACAG
>Ga0126342_10010616_pt1 | contig 16483 bp, 15 predicted proteins | sample Cyp1metagenome_FD_92528 | JGI IMG/M metagenome (GOLD analysis project Ga0126342, IMG submission 92528) | Coral microbial communities from Lord Howe Island, Old Settlement Bay, Australia - Cyphastrea 1 metagenome | ecosystem: Host-associated > Invertebrates > Cnidaria > Coral ... | reverse complement strand
AGGATGATGATGATGAAAATGACCCAAATGAAACTTGTAAATTCCGGGACGAAATTTCGTCCCGGAATGGACAAGTTTTCCCAACCTAATTCAGGTGGTCCGCAGTTCCAGAAGCGGGGACGAAGCTATATATACATATATATACATGTGTAAATAAATGTAAATAAAATATATGGATATATGTATATATACATATATAACATATATATATATATATACATATGTAAATATACATATATATATATAATAAACATATATATATATATACACATTGCAATTATAGATGTATATTATATGGCTGAATTAAAGTAATTCACTAACCTGAGAATAACTGTTATCATACGGCCAGATTCCACGAATCAAATTCCCATCATTCCAGGGACGTCACGATGTGAGGTCATAATGTATCCAATATACATATACTGTACATATATAATCATATATAGGCATGTAAATACACACAAACAAATGTTTGGATATATCACACCTGCGAAACATGAATCCATACGAGTTTCTCCATGTGGGTTGCTGAAATTGAGGACATTCCTTGTTAGATGGCAACAGCCATATTATATTATGATATTATAAAATTATATATATATATGTATAAACATTGATACCATAAACACGATTGAACATCCACCACATTACCCTCTGGTAATTTGTTACATAGCTATTGAAAATGACCATATATAGTGGATTTTCCCATGAAAAAATTGTCATTTTCAATAGCTACGTTAAATTACCAGAGGGTATATTTCTAGACCATTGGGGAAGATCCATGTCTTTGTGGAACTGCTGGGAAATTGCTGGCCGCTGAGATGAGGCCATCATGGTTGCCATGGCAGGTCTGAGACGCTCTGAGACTGCGGCACGCACGGCATAGTCATCCTGAGTAAGGGCGCGTTCAAGGGCAACTCAATTTTATAATGTAATGGATATTAATGGATATTAACGGATATTAATGGATATATTAACGGATATTAACGGATATTAATGGATATTAATGGATATTTAATGGATATTAGTGGATATTATCTTTAGTGGTTGCTACACCTTGTGACAAACCGTTACATGGACATGGACAACTAATGGTTACCCGAGGACAACTATCTAAAAAAATAATTGATTTTCCATGTCGGGGTGTCCTAAAATAGGGGTACTCCCCAAATCATCCATTTTCATGTTATGTTCATGTATTTTCCATTATAAACCATCCATTTTGCAGTACCCCATTTCAGGAATCCCTCATATTCTTCTTAGTTTGCTCCAAGCTTATCTTTGTTGATAATCCCGTTTCAGCAGAGATGGACATATATACATGATCATTGATTCATTCAAACACATTGTGAAACCACCACATAGCATGAGATAGAATAGTGAATACCTTCCTGTAAACTAACATAGCTATGGAAAATGTCCCAGTTATAGTTGTTTCACCTATCAAAAGTGGTGTTTTTCAATAGTTATGTTAGTTTACCAGAGGATAGTAGTGAAGATAATCCTATAAAAATGGCCATACCCTCTGGTAAACTAACATAACTATGGAAACTCACAATTTTTACCATGTAGATTGACTATACATGACAATTTTCCATAGCTATGTTAAATTACCAGAGGGTAGCTATACCAATCTTTAGGGATTTTCAGCCATAGTTGGTGAAGTCCCAATTATCCCATAGGTTTCACCATGGTTTCATATCTGGATTTCTTTTGGGATTCACCATGAAAATCGGTGATCTCCTTCTGAAAAAAAAACATAGACTATAATCAGTTATATATGATATTCCCACTTAAACTATATGATCCTCCCCTACCCTAGGTGGTTTTTCCATGGCTTTTGATTTTGACCAACAAAATCCCATCATTTCCCGATTTCAAGGGCCTCAACTTCTGCGCCACGTCCTCCGCCAACGCCTGGGCTTTCTCCCAGCGCGCCGCTTTCGACGCGTTCGACGCGTTCGCCGAGGCCGAAGAGGAGGCCGTGGAAGCGCTGCTTCCAGCGGTGAACTGCCTGGAGACTTGTCGCTGGGAGATATGCAAATCTTCACTGGGGATGTTCAATGGGGATATAAAGTATGTATGTATATCATATCATATCATATCATATCATATCATATCATATATATATACATATACGTATATGTATGTCTGGATACATATATATATATATATTTATAGAATATAATATGATATAATAGGACATATCACTAATCATGAAAACCGTTGGAGGATCAAGCCACGGATCATGTTTGTGGTTCACGACTATAGTCTATAGTGTTTAAGCCATGTTATCATTTATAAAGTAGATAATCCACGAAGAAAGGGGCGAAACCGATAGATCTCCCACTGGAGAATTCATGCCATGGCTAGTTGGTGATGGATCAAAACACGTGAGGTGATCATATGACTGGGGGAATAAACATCGATAAACCAGCTACTCTCTGGTAATTTGTTACATAGCTATTGAAAATTGCCATTTATAGTGAGTTGTCCCATTAAAAATTGTGATTTTCCATAGTTATGTTAGTTTACCAGAGGGTATGACTTAGGGAACCTAGGGCCTTAAGGTACCAGTACCAGGGTTTTGACGAAAATAGCCCACTTTTTCGCCAATCTCCTGTACCTTGCATGTACTTTTTAGCGAGACTTGCCTAAGCCATCTACTTTTTAGCGAGACTTGCCTTTCAAGTACCTAAATCGGTGTTACCATATATGGCATTTTAGGCCTAAGGGCTACAGTACCTTCATTTTAGGATCCTGAATCCTAAAATTTTGCGCGAGAGGATGGACACTGGATGACACACATACTCACATACATTGTGCATATATCAATAGACGATATATAAATATAATCATGAACTCTTGTACATATATACATATATATATATATACATTGTATGTATGTATTATGTATAACTATATATATGATATATATATATGTTATATCATGTTATAATATACATATAATTATACACCATTTAAATGTCGTTTCAGATGTCGTTCAGGATGTCGTTCACAACCTAAATGGAATACCATCAAAACAGCTGAACCCATAATTATGTTTCGGCAGTGCAGCAAATTATTCCTCAAGGATCACCCAAAACATAGCTGAGTCTTGCGTTTTTTTTCCAGCTCATTTCGATCCATTTCAGTCTTTGGGGCTTGTTTTTTGTATGTTTTTGTTGGGTTTACCACCATTTCAAGGTCAATCCATGTTAATGCCAGTGTCGCACCATCTATATCTTTGAACAACCCACAACAAACTATTCATCAATATCTTTTCTTCACACTTTTGCATTTGTTCTCAGCCCTCTGCAGTTAACACCAGCCATGTTAAGGAGGAAATCAAATCAGTCTTGGCGAATGTCTCTGCTCCTCATCACCGCTCTAGTGAGTTCCAAATCTATCCAAATCCAGGTAAAATCCATCAAACATGGATGATTTTATGGTTGTTGTTCGCTATTATTTAAATTAAAGGGTTTCCCCATCTGTCCTCAACATCAAGCATCATATATCATCATATCTTGTCAGCCACCAGGCTGTGAAAAAATCCATTCCACAATCCAGATCCACCTCTTCCAGGCAATCTCAACGTCCAAATCATCATCATCATCATCGTCGGAATCATCTCCTCAAACTGAAGGTATCACTGAAAGTCGAGTGACTACTTGGTGGCTCATCCCACGAATCGTAACTAGCTTATATCCCTGGCTATAAGAAAAGATAAGATCAACTTAAGTAACTGGGTGGTTCACCACTTACAAAAAAATGAAAGTAGGATGAAACCAGCAAGTAGTACTAAACCACGATTTTCCCCCAGGAGTCAAAAATCGATTCATTTGGGAGTTTCCGGGATCATGTCTACACAATGTGTATACAAACTGGTAAACATACAAAAAGCTATTGAAAATTGCCATTGAAATAGTTGATTTACCCATTAAAAATGGTGAGTTTCCATAGTTATGTAAACGTTTACCAAAATGTAATTGTATCTGTATATGATTACTGTATGAGTGTATATAATGTGTATCCGTACATATTGCGGATCATGTTCAAGTTCAATAGCGAATTATGACTCATCTCATCCCCCTAAATATTAAACACCCCCCAAATGGTCCCAAACATGTGGAAATTCCCTACTAAACCATGGTTTCTGAGGGGGTGTTTAATATTAGGGGAACGGGATCCAATATCACTAAGTGATACGAAGTGTAATCTTGAGCTGTGTCTACCTAGGAATTGTCAGTGCTTGAGCAAACCACCCGTGAGGAAGTGCGAAGTGCGAATACGCACAAGGTTGGACCAGCCACGATTCCCCAATCAGTTACAGTTTAATACCATATGAATGGGGTATATAATATGTCATTATACCACCCACAATGTAGATCCACACTAAGGTTTTAAGGGGTATACCGGTATACCTTCAAATTGCCATTTTAATAAAACACATTGATGATTAACCAGTAGATGGAAAGGGGTGTTGTCAGACAAAACCATCTCACAGGGCAGGCTTCTCTAGGCAACGATGCGAGGATGATTTAATAAAAACATTCTATTGAGAAGTCGCTTGGCAATATGCAAAGTGGGCCAAAACCATATACACATGATATTGATTACATACATACATATCCAACTTAAGACTTAAGTTAAAATGAACAATACACATGTATACACATGTAATCATTGTATGTATATATATATATACCATAACATACAAACATGTGTATTGTTCATGGTCCGAAGTTGATGAGCATATGTGCCATGTTCAAAGCTATAAGGAATTCCTTTAGGGGATGGATGATGATGGATGAGCATAATCCATATCATAATCCACCAATCCCACCATGGACCATGGACCATGAACCATGGCACATTAATATGTCGTAATCCCCAAACCATATTATAGAAAGATATAGAAAGTCTATAAATCGGATCTTACCAACTTCACTCAACTATCGTTGCCAAGCTTAGATAGCCTGCAAAACACGAAACATTGCTGGCCTATTGAAATCGCAACTTCAATTCTCAAGGATTCCAACATATTCCAACCCCCAAAACCAAATTTTGGTCACCAGCTGCCCAGTTTCCGAAGTGCCACCACCAAAGTTCGCAACTCTCGTGGCTCTGCCACTCCAGAGCTTCTCGTGCGCTCTTCACCATGCAGTGCTCGGATTCCTGCGCTTCGAGAAGCGAGAAAACGGGTGAAAAAGTTAACCAACGGGATTTGACGCATGATTTACTTATGAATTTATGAAGAATGATGGGAATATGATGGGAATATGATGGGAATATGATGGGAATATGATGGGAATATGATGGGAATATGATGGGAATATGATGGGAATATGATGGGAATAGTTTGTTTTAAACAATGAATGATGGGAATATGATGGAGATAATAAGTGATTTAACCATCAACAATTGGATACCACACTCGGTATGTAATTATCAGAAACTAAGGATTGCAATGAATCATGGATTTGGCTTTGTCGTGACAATTTACTGCGGAAAAAAGAAGATAAAGAACATCGGAAATTTTGGGGGTACCGTATTTTCACACAAACTACATGTTGGTGGGAGATTGGTTCAACTATGTTAAACCGTCAGTAGGCCAGGTTATTTAAAATTTAAACAGGGGTTTTTGCGCACGGTTCAGACAATTCTTGCCATGGACCATAGAGAGAGGCTCTGACTGATGGACAGAATCCCTCTACAAGATCTACAAGTACTTCCGCCCGGGTGATGCATGCCCCTCTTTTTGCTACCCAGTATCAAACATGGTTTGCTGGAAAAACTCCCAGCAGAATCCCGAAAGTTGGATGATTTTCCCGGTGTTTTCATACACATCCCATGAGTTTGGTTGCCATGTTTGATGACAATTCGAAAAGTAGATCCCCTCAAGTCTTAACCACCATATCAATCCATATCATCAATATACCATCACGGACCTAGACTAACACCCTACAAGGTGGGGCCTTGTAAGCCTTAGTTAGCTCAGTTGGAAGATATAACTCCTGTGCATGGGAGTTTTTGTAGACCATCAAAACTTAGGCTATGGAACATCACCATTTTCAAAAGGTAAATCATCTATAAATGGACTATCTATATAGCCATGTGGCAAACTACCAGAGGGTATAGACTATCATTCTCCCAATTCTATCCAAATTATATTCCATCTCCATGCTTAAAATCACCATTTTTTTGGCATAAACAGGACATGACAATATGACATGACATTGAAATATCAGAGGTTTAGGCAAAAACTGGTCACCAAATGTGAACCATTCTGAACCACATCGAAAACCCGAATGAGTCCTCTGCATATCGCCGAGGCATCGCCTGCTTTCTTCCTTTGCTCTCAGAAGAGCCTACGCACCAACAGGCTCGGCAGCGAATCTGGACCCCTAGATGTGGTAAGTAACTTTGGCTACCACAAGTTCCTACAGTTGTGGCCCCAAGTTATAAGTCAGTGAATTAATCCCATGTATGGTTTAATGGTGACCCCATGGTTTAATAGAATCATCAAAATAACTGGTATTTCGGGCCTTAACTGTAGGAAAGTTTCAGATTTCAGATATATTTTTGTCAGAAAAGTCTAGCTGATTTACCACATGTTTACCAATTAACATATGGTTATGGGTCAAAACGTCAAAACCCTGGTGCCCGGATGGTACCCGAAGAAATAGCTGGTTATTGGATGGTTATTCCCCCAGTCATATGGTAATTAAACAAAAATGACTGTTGTGACAATAGCCGATATGGCTGTCTTCCACCGTTGGAGACACAGAACGACCGGGGTCCAAGGGCTCCAGCAAATTCTGTGCAGGTGGTGAATGATAAATGGATCTTGCCTACCGGAAAAGGTTGATAGAAACGGTCGTGTGAGTCATGTGTACACGAACTATACTCATATACCAAGCGTATCCTGGTGGGATGTTTCTCAAACAGAATCGCCCGTAGCTGTTTTTGAGATAAATGTTCCATACGAAAAGGATCGACAAATATCGTATTTTAATATATTTTAATAATACACATATATGATGTATGGCTTCTTCCTTACGCATCAAACATGAATGTGTCATCATACATGTACTCATATGCAGACTACATATATGTGTTTAGTTAAGTTATACTTTCATACTCAATTAGAATCAGTACCTATAACATACTACACCTGGTTGGTGGTTTCAACCCCTCTGAAACATATTAATCAGTTGGGATCATTATTCCCAATATATGGAAAAATAACAAATGTTCCAAACCACCAACCAGATATAAGATATACACAGATCTCCTTGGCATCCCCCGGCATCTCACAGTCCTTGAAGCTCCATGGTCAGCGTTTCGGGCCGAGGCTGCTGTCGTCGCAACCACTTGGAGCTGACCGAATGAGAGAAGCTGGAACGACCCTTGCCACTTCCCAACAGCAGGTGTCCTTAGTGGGAAAGGTGCCGAAAGGTGTCGTTTTTGGTGCCCGGGGAAAGGGCGGTTTGAAACATCCGCGGCAAGGGTGGCTAGTTGGCATAAGTTGATCTGGGATTTATGGGTGTGAAAATGGTTAACCACTCTATGACCTGGGGGCACTACGTTGTAGTACTGCTTGGGTAGCTGAACATCTGAAGGAAACCCTAAGGAACCCCGAAGATTTGCATCACACCTCCAAGCACTTTTCTGAACAACCACCCGGGAGAAGCCGCTGGCCGGCAGCCATCCGCCAAGTTTCTGTGGCCCTTGCGGGTGTTCCAGCTGACCTGCTAACATCTGCTAATAAAATGGCTTGGGTCTCCGGGATCATCCCGGCCTAAACTGATTTGGAAGATTAATTTTTGCTTGACCATGGCAATCTCTATTTGGTGTGTCTGAAAATATGAGGTGTACATCATGTGTTTTTTCCCCCAATTGGCTATCTTAATGCGGAACATGATGACCCATCAAATTTGGGGATATATATATGCAAAATGCACTATTTTCTGGCAAACCCACGCCATGTCCGCCTGCATATCTATTGGATTCGATTGGTCAATCCCCCTTTTTTGTTGAATCCCTACTAAGTTTTGCCATCTGTGTTGGCTCATTATTCGCCGTCATCCTCTGGTTATTTAACTTAGCCAGCTTGAAAATCACAATTTCTAATACGTAAAAAACATCATTTTTATCATCTACACGGTAGCTATGTAGCAAATTACCAGAGGGCAATGGCCCTTGTCTTGGGCCAGACTTGTTGGTTTCAATCCGCAAGATCGGTATGGGTCAATACCTATAGATCCATTTTAGTGGGATGAACATCCATTTACCAGCTATTTTGGGGTTCACTAGGTACCAGGGTTTTGACCCATCCCCAGATGCCTCTTTGGTTTCAACATCGAAGACGTCCACGGACGCCATGGATGCAACGTTTCGGAATCCGGGACCCGACTCGTCAACTCGAAACGGAAGGACTTAGGCGCTGGAGCCGATCGGCTGCGGCTCTGCCACAAATCTAGGTATCGACCTACATAAAGATCAAACTGATCAAACTATCTATAAAATAAATATAGTACATTTCTATATAACATGTATGTAAGATATTAATGTAAATCATCTTATTTTTCTATAGAAATAATCCACAACCAAATCAAACATCTTCAAACGTCCGGGCATTTGATCGAAAAACCAAGGACCTCCGACAGTTTCACCATCACAAAACGCGTCATCTTCCCATGTGTTTTCAAGTTATATATATATATCATTCCCATTTGCATGCTTGAAATGTGTTTTCCGATTTCCAATTACATCCAATTACATCATATTATTATGTATATTTGCAATATTTATCTCTTTGGTACTCAAACTTAGCAATGTGAAATCCCTTTAAAACAATGGTTCAATGGGAAAATCATCAATAGTTTGAGGCATTTTCCAGCAAACCACGTTTGATGACACCAGAGGGTCTCTAACCCTAATATTTCTCTGATCCCAACGCGACTCTTTTGAGTGGAGAACGCACACAGCGGCGCTGTTTGCCGCCGCAAAAAGGTTCGGAGCGGTTCCGGCAACTCATGTAGAACTGGGATTCACTGGGGATATCCCGTAGCATCCAGTAAATTAACATAGACCCTTCCAGATAGGGGTTGGATGATTAGTTGAATGTTGGTACTCAAAAATGGACAGAAACTTGGTCGTCATAGCACTGCCAAAGATAGAATGTGGTAAATCCTTTACTAAAGTGGTGATAATTTACTTTCCAATATCTTGTTTGGGGTTTCCGCAAACCATCCATTTAAAATGATCACAATCATTGGTGGGGACTTCACGCGTAGCTGGTTGTCTCTACCGCTGTCACACGGCATTAAAGTCAAAGGCGGAAAAAATCCATTCTTGGGGTGGGGCTGGTTGTCTTGACCAATTTCTCCAAAATTTGCCGAATCTCTGAGCAAAAAGTGAGTCAAAAAGACTTCGCGCCAGGGACTGAAGCCCCTGGGCAGCCTAACTACTGTCGCGATCACGGGGTCATTGTGGGGTTTGGCTCCTGAAAATGCCATTCTTGCAGCTTTCAGATATCATTCATCATGAATATAGTCTCGTTGGCTCTCACTCTATATATCAATTAGCACTGTGAACAAGATAGCTCGTGAAGTGTTGTCTTTGGGTCCAAGATGATACAATGTGGGCCCCCCAAACGATATCTAAGTTCAAGTTTAACTCCAATGTCCACTATATACTATGGTTTATAGTTTATATGATAATATATAATATATTTACGCCACTAACATCCACTAACTATGGTATTCATGGGGTGAATCTAAACCAAGCCCCACGTATAATTCTCGCAACGTGAATCGTCGAATTCAGCACCTCGCGGCGCTCGCGCTCACCCCACCCAGCCAGTCGACCTTCGACTGAATCTTGGAGGTAAATCCTGGCCGCCATGGCACCATCAACCGTAGATTCACCATGTGACTGTGGTACAGGATCCATGGCCCGAAATACCAATGACTTTTAAGTGGTTATGGTTATGTTATGGTTATGAATCATATGATGTTCATTGATTTTCGCTTGGGGGCTAATAAAATTCCATTTCTATGATCAGAAAAATGGGGTTATTTCACTAGAACACGTTAATAAAGTAACCTACTATAACCGGGCCCTCCATGATAGCCCCAACCAAATGCTGAAGAGTTGGACCGCCTTGACCGGAGCCTCCTGGACCGTCTCTTCTTCAGGAATGTCCTGCCATCATCCGGACATGGGGGGTATATCCCCTGAAAAATAGCCCTGAAACATAGGCCAAAAATATATGGGATTGGTACCTCCGTCCTCAAGCGGTTCCTGGCCAGCATGGCCATTGATCATCCGGAATTTTCGACTGTCTACAGCATAAAAAAAAAACCTCCCGAAATCCGAAAAAAACATCCGAGGAAATCCCAGGAACTATCCCACGAAAAAAAAACAAACTTGTTTTGCATTTGCCGGGTGTCATTGTTGATTCATTGTTGAATGTTCCCCGGATTCAAAACAAGATCCAACCAAAAGCGGTGAATTCTTGAACGGGTCAGTCTGTCAGACCGATGTGATCCACTGCGGATATTGCAGCTGTGTGAAGGTTTAAACGATAAGATGTTGACGTGATATTGACAATCTTGAAAAATATTAGTCAATGGGAAGGATTATCCCATATATTATGGAACATAAATAATCTGGTTGGTGGTACCTACCCCTCTGAAAAATATGACTTTGTCAGTTGGGATGATGAAATTCCCAACTGCATGGAAAAATAAAAGCCATGTTCCAAACCACCAACCAGATAATAATCCTGAAGTAGATAGAATCTTCACGGACCATTCCGATATTCCAATTGCATTTTTTTTGACATGTTCATATTCTCCAGGATGATTGTAAAACATATAGTGTCAACCCCGGAATAATAAACCTGGTTAATTGCTTCGGGGGCTAGTGATTCGTACTAAAATGGTACCCCATTAAACAACCCCAGGGTTATCAATCCGGGGTCGACAATAGAGACTCTTGGCCTAAACAGATGGGATTGTTTCATATACCCAGCTTGTCCTAAACAAATGTGTTTCGAATTATTCCGTCTCTGGCCTTTTTGTGAAAAACAGATTCGAACAACCCAGATACAGATACAGGTATAGATCTCATCTACTGAAAAATTGAAAACCTACATTCGGCGGTGCCCCCTTGACATAAATTGCCTCAAAAAAAACAAACATCATCTAACTATAGTTATACGACCCGCATAAACCGCAGCAAACTTAGCTAGTGAAAACTGGTAACATCTTAAGCACCACATTTCAACCAAACCACACAGTTATGGCCTTCAACAGTTATATATGGAAATCACTCCTGCAAATAAGGTGAAACATATATATAATCATGTGAAGTAAATGAGGTTTTCTAAGCCAGTTACAAGCCATGTTATAGCTATTAAAGGCCACAACTGAAGAACAACAAAAACCCTCTGTGTGGCCTTTAATAGCTACAATACAGTACAACACCAATCTTTGTGGCCTTAAATAGTTAAAACACTTTTAATATCCTTTAATATATTTTAATAGTTATAACATGTTATAACAATAACTTTGGGGCCACAAGAAATTCATCGGTAAAATCACCAACTTCGCGAATCCTTCGGATGTGGCTCCTTCGGGCTGACCACGCCTGTTGGCTTTCGGCCGTCAACACTCCTGACACGGCCAAGGGGCGCACTGGGCGCCAAGGGGCGCACTGGGCGCCGTGTAGGCGCTGGGGTGCCGTGTCAATGTGAGATTTTTTTGGGGATTTGTAGCTGATTGATGATAGCTAAGTTAGTGCAACTCATTCTAATAACTATGGTTTATGATACGCAAAGAGTAACTATATATTGAAGTGTATAAACCAACTTACATCACTGGGGGCCCCACATTGTAACATATGTGGGATTTAATTGGGGTCTGACCATTGGAAATAGGGGATTATAATATTCTGATGGGATTCGACATTGAGAAAGAGGACTTTGAATGGGATTTTAACCATGAAACGTATGGTGATTTAATGGGATCTTAACCATCACATATGGTGATTTAGTGGGATTACAGTGGGACATGATATGAGCAAATATGAAAAGGTGCCCCACCAAGTTATGCTTATTGTATAAGCTCTAATGAAACATAGCTATAGCATGCTATAGCCAGGTTAGAAACCAGCTTAGCTATCTGGCGGCCCCAGATTGTAGACCCCCGTCCAAAAAAGGCTCGAACAGTAAATTCGATCCAAAAATCGGGGTCAATTCAATTTGTTCTATCTTTTCGGGAATTACTATTATTAAATAAATTGATTTGCAAAAAAATATCGATTTTACTGGACATGTTGACATCATTTGACATCTATACACAATGAATTTAGAAGCCGGCAAAGATGTGCGCAAACTACAGCGAACTTCTGGATGGGAGTATGAACCGTTCCCAATGCCATTTGCACCTCCCAGTTGGGCATCGCTCATACCAACCATTTCTGGTAAAATTGGGGATGATTTGTTTTTGGGTTTACCACATTATGGATATTATTGTTATGATATGTTATGATCAGTAATTATTGAGATATGAATAACTGGATTATGTCAATACATTGGGATGTGTTGCACTAAAAATTGGATTCTAACCAACATGTCCGAAAATGAGGCAATCTAGCTACGCTCCGCCGTCAGGTCGTTAGCACCCTGGGAGTCCCGTTTCAAAATAGCTGGGATGTGTGGCAGTTCATCACGCTTCATCCCCCGAAGTTTGCCAGGCTTCTGGAGGATATCTTCAGGAAAATAATTACAGACATGAAAAACAATATCTCTATTGAGCCACTTCTCGGGCATCCGTTGCCCATGGTGAAATCACCGTTGCCCAAATCCCATATGGTAAAACCAATTTCGTAAAACCATTCCCAAAACACCATGTTTATCAGCCAGTTATAACTGTTAAAACATCCCGGTAAATCTGCTGAAATCCCATGAGCATCCCGTTCAAGTTCCATGAAATCCCGTTCAAGTTCCATAAAATCCCTCAAAATCCCATGAACATCCAGGATGGGGCCCCCCAGTGATGTTAGTTGGTTTATAAACCATTATAATCCCCATTAAGTAGTTCGTTATATCTACCATAAACCATAGAATTCAGCCACTTATAAACCAACTGAACGCTATCTTGGGGGCCCCATCCTGGCAGTTTCTGTTGAATTTTCTCGCATTTGCTGCTTCCTCCTCGCCAGTGGGGCAGAAACCTCTTGCACGTTTTCCCCACCGAAGGCGATCTGGCGGGGATGAAACGTTCGAACTTCATCTGCCACACTGGAGACTTATGTATATATATATATATATATACATATATCCATGTATATACAGAGAATATATAGATATATGATGATATATGGACCATGGAATATATATATATATAATATTGTAATATGATCATAAATATAATGTGATATGATCTTAATATGATCTATTTATGAACTATTTTATGCAAGATCGCAACAGAACTTGCAAATTTCCACCGGAAACATATTCCACAATGCTGTGAAATGCCAAAAAAAAATCGGGGAGAACCTAGGGTAAACAAACAGAACCCCCATGGTTTCCCGTTTGGTTTTCTCCCAGTCCCCCAACTCATGCCGGGCTCCACATCACCCATGGCTCCTAAGAAACCACCTGCGAATGATTCGCCCATGTCAAAGGGGGGAAACCCCCGAAACGCGGAGAATGCTGATCAGTAGTACATGTATTTATCTAAACATGTAAATGATTGTAAATGTATCTTCATTTATGGATTGTGTATATATATATATACATATCATGTTGTATGTGTATACAACTGTAATCCGTGATTCAGAAAGGCATGAGGCATGGGTCAAATTTGGATAATAGAATCATGCCATATACACGGCCCAAAATTCATCTTTACTGGAGCATGAAATTCCATCGATGAAGGTTTTGCAGTATACCAAAGTAGCCAGCCAAAGTTCACCAGGAAATGTATCAAATGTATATAATACAACAGTACGGATCCAGGACAAGTACAACATACCCTCTGGTAATTTAACGTAGCTATTGAAAATGGCCATTTATAGTGGATTTTCCCATGAAAAATGGTGATTTTCCATAGTTATGTTAATTTACCAGAGGGTAGATCGAGACTGGGCCAATGTGTTGGTTTATGCAAGAATAAGCATGTCATCTGTGGTCCGACTCTCCGACTTTCTGCCGAGTTTTGATGCTAGCAATAGCCATAATCATCATATAACACCAATGAATGGTGGATTCCATCACAATGTGGGGCCCCCTAGATAGCTAAGTTGGTGCAAATAGTTCCAATAACTATGGTTTATGATACTTATAACTATAGTTAATCGGGTTTATAAACCAACATTCACATCACTGGGGGGCCCCATGTTGTACCCATTGCATTCCAATGTTGCTGTCCAACATTCAGTTGATTCAAATTGGACATACCCCAGAAACATGGGTGAAATAATGTTAAATGTGGGTTATATATGGTTAATATTGCCCAATAATCCAGTTATACCAGTTATAAGTACTAACAAAATCCCATTTGTGGCATGTTTTAATAGTTATAAATCGAAATAAGTAGTGACTATTGCCCCATTTACGAAGTCAACCCATAGAAAATATAGAACAACTATTTCGGTTCTATGGATATTATAACCCTAAAACATATGTTGGTTCTATTTTAACCACTTATAACTAGTAGCAATGGCCATAACTTAGTTTACCATTTTGGCTGGCATTTTTGACTCATACCGAGCTCTCCAGCTCCGCCCTCCGCACAAAGTCACCCCATAGTTATTATTTCCCATAGAAATAACCAGTTGATTCCAATCGAAAAATCGCGGCATCAAGGTCCCTGGCCGCCCGGGCCATTCTGGATGGACGCCCTGGGTGGGGCGAAAGTTCAAGAAACTCAGGTGAAACGATGGCTGAATATATATATATCATATCTAGAATATCTATAATGTACAAATTCATCGAACAATATAGACATATAATATAATATAAAAGAACATATTAACATAAAACATAATATAATATAATAAAATAAACTATAATAAACTATAAACAAAATCATTTAAAAAAAACATGATGTAATATTAAGAAAAAACAATATAACATAATATCATATAGTAAATTTTAACAAATCACATATAATACAATATAATATATAACAATAATAAATTTTATGAGAATATAATATAATATAATAATGTTTAACAAACTATAATATCATATAATATGTTTTATTAAAATATAACATAACATAATATAATTTAATATATTACAATATAATATAATATAATATAACATTTTTATTATAATATAATTTAATATCATATCATATCATATGCCAAAATCTATGCAGCCGAAATCTATGCAAACCGTGCCCGACGGGTGTTTCGTCAGGCACGGGCTGCTCTAGTTATGCCGGCGGCTGTGCATAAAGTTGGGGGATCTTTGTAATGCGCTGATCCTTGCATTGCAGCCTGAACCATTCGTGGAGGAGCTGCTCGGCCTGCTCTGTAATGACGCAGTACACTGCCATGGACCAGCACTGAAAACGCCCGTTGGCAGGGCGGCTGTTAGTGGGCTTCCATGCTGGGTGCAGCAGCCGCACTAACTGCGTGAGGTAGGCGCTCCAAGAATGGCATGATTTCTTGGCGTCGTACTCTTGGAGTTTGGGATGAAGGCGCCAGGTACCATGAGCTGCTGTGGATTCTACTCCCCTCTCTAACGACATCTAACGACCATAGATGGAACAGGGCAAGCAATTCAAACCAGCTGAAGCATTTGGGTGTAGCTCCTGATGGAGGAGCCCATTGCATCTAACACTTTAGACCAACCTGGGCTCGGATTGCCACCTGCTTCCAGTTCACTGAAATTGCATCATCAACTGGTTCTGGAATGGAACATGGAACGTTCAAAATCCCCTGTCATCGCTTTATACTTAATGGTTGATAGGGATTCCAATAGTGCCATAGTCGATTGTGATAATTCCCAATATGTGAAGGGTAGCATAACACAATCAACCATTTATATCAATGATATGCTATACCATATCATTGATGCTTGAAACTGCTTTTGGAACCCACTTATTTGATGGTGAAACACCAATTGTTCAATACTAGAATCATCAAGCAAAAACAAACTCTCAATGGTTCTTCACATAGTTTGCAGGTAAAACAACTACCTAAACCCTCCAAGTACCCTTGAAAATAGTGTTTTGCAATGTTTTGCCCCATAAATGTACAGTATTATGGAAAAAAAACTTTGTCCTATAGTGCCACCCACGTCTGCAAATCTTTTGGACCCACCCGGAGCGGTAGCATCAAAGAAAAAGAGCCTTATACGCGTGCGCCATTTGGCGTCGCGCTGGCCAAACGCACTGCATCTGCTGGGGTGTCGGCCTGTCAGGCCCAGGCCAAGGCACCCCTGCACCCATCAAGT
>Ga0126342_10010615_pt1 | contig 16483 bp, 18 predicted proteins | sample Cyp1metagenome_FD_92528 | JGI IMG/M metagenome (GOLD analysis project Ga0126342, IMG submission 92528) | Coral microbial communities from Lord Howe Island, Old Settlement Bay, Australia - Cyphastrea 1 metagenome | ecosystem: Host-associated > Invertebrates > Cnidaria > Coral ... | reverse complement strand
GACCTCTTTTTAAAGATGCGTTTCTGAGGGTCTTCAAAATTGGATGAAATTGGATGATGTTGGATGCACATTCAAGCATGAATTTGGTGGCAAGGCATTTTATTGCAGAGCCAGTTTTCATTGATTTTGTGCATTTTAAAGCCTGGGGCCTATGCACAAAAGTTAGACCGCTCTAAAACTCCTGCACAGCTTCACATAATGAATTGGCACCCCGATTGTAAAAGCGTCTGTGTGTAAAAGCGTCTGTGTGTAAACGCGTCTGTGTGTAAAAGCGTCTGTGTGTAAAAGCGTCTGTGTGTCAAAGTGTTAGTGTGTAAAAGCGTCTGTGTGTAAAAGCTTGTGTGTGTAACTGTGTGTGTGTGTGCAAGCGTCTGTGTGTAGAGTGCGCGAACATGGGCCGGCCATGGATTAGTAGAGGAGTGGGTCGCCCGAACCTTCTGCCCGGCACTTGGGAGGTTCTGATACAACTCCACGGCTCGCATCAAATGATTGCTGCATGCCACATCCAGCCACCACATGCAAGGTGTCACCGCCATGTTCAATGTACCTGACATTGTTTTAAAATCTATTTGCACAAAATTGTGGCTCGAGCAGGTGCAAGTGTCATTCATCCGCTATGGCCAAACGATTTCTGAAACTTGAGTGAAGGTATGAGATCATCTCAGGACTTGTAGATTCACAAGTCTATTTTTTTCTGGTATCTGTGAAGGACAACTGTGAGTTTTGTGCCCAGGAAGCCTCTCGCAGCAGTGCGAGTGGCGCTGGCAGTTTCGCTCTTGTGTGTAAAAGCGTCTGTGTCACAAAGTGTCTGTGTGTAAAAGCTTCTGTATCTGTGAAAGCGTCTGTGTGTAAAAGCGACTGTGTGTAAAAGTGTTTGTCTATAAAAGTATTTGTATGTGAAAGCGTCTGTGTGTAAAACCGTCTGTGTGTAAAAGTGTCTGTGTGTAAAAGCTTCTGTGTGTAAAAGCGTCTGCGTGTAAAAGCGTCTGTGTGTAAAAGCGTCTGAGTGTAAAAGCGTCTGTGTGTAAAAGCGTCTGTGTGTAAACGCGCCTGTGTGTAAAAGCGTCTGTGTGTAAAAGCGTCTGTGTGTAAAAGCGTCTGTGTGTAAAAGTGTTTGTGTGTAAACGCGTCTGTGTGTCAAAGCTTTTGTGTGCAAAAGTGTTTGTGTGTCAAAGCGTTTGTGTGTAAAAGCGTCTCTGTGTAAAAGCGTTTGTGTGTAAAAGCGTCTGTGTGTAAAAACGTCTCTGTGTAAAAGCGTCTGCGTGTAGAAGCGTCTGTGTGTAAAAGTGTTCGTGTGTAAAAGCGTCTGTGTGTAAAATCGTCTGTTTGGAAAGCGTCTGTGTGTAATAGCTATGTTGTCTTGATACTCCTCTTCTTGTCTGCCTATAATACATCTTTAATATATTGTCCTGTCATATAGTGTCTCCATACTAACAAGAGAAGACCCTGCTCCTCTACGCTCTCGGGCCATCCGTCCTCTAGTTATTTTGGACTGAACCTTACCAGGTCATAGCATGAGTACTGAGCACAGATTAACTGCGCTGTCAAGGCTCAAGATGTAGGCTAGCCTTTGCACTGGCAGAGCAAACCTGCTGATGAATCGAGAGGTGGTTGAGGCTCTGATCTTTTCCCTTTCCCGTCTTTCTTTCCAACTTTCTTTGCTTCTATCCATCTGTCTATCTATCGATCTAATCATCTATCTACCCATCTAATTATTTATCGATCCGCCTGTCCATCTATCTATGTACTTTTCCATCTTTCGATCTTTCCATCTATCAGTCTATCAATCTATCAAACTATCAATCAATCAACCAACCAATCAATCTATATATCAATTTATCAACCAATCAATCTATCAATTTATTCAACCTATCAATCCATCAATCAGTCTATCAATCTATCAATCAGTCTATCAATTTATCAACCTATCAATCTATCAATCAGTCTATCAACCTGTCTATCTACATATCTATCTGTGTATCTACCTATCTATCTACCAATCTATCTATCTCTCTTTCTATCTGCCTATCTGCCTATCTATCTATCTATCTATCCATCCATCCATCCTATTTATCTTTCTTTCTATCTATCTACCTAACTATCTATCTATCTATCCATCCATCTATCTATCTATCTATCCATCTATCTATCTACCTATCTATCTATCTATCTACCTATCTATCTATCTATCTATGTATCTATCTATCTATCTATCTCTCTATCTATCTCTCTATCTATCTCTCTATCTCTCTATCTCTCTATCTATCTATCTATCTACCTATCTATCTACCAATCTATCTATCTCTCTTTCTATCTGCCTATCTGCCTATCTATCTATCTATCTATCCATCCATCCATCCATCCATCCTATCTATCTATCCATCAATCCAGCCAGCCATCCATCCATCCATCCTATCTATCTATCTGTCTGTCTGTCTGTCTGTCTATCTATCAACCTGTCCATCCATCTCATGCTAGGCTCCTTGTAGCAATATATATATACATATATATATATATGTATATATATATAGATATCTGTTTCTCTCTTTCTCCCTATGCGATTCTCCATTCATTTGTCTGTTTCTCTTTCCATTTCTTCCAATCTCTGCCTCTCTCTTGTTACCAGGCCTCTGTCTGTCTATCCATCCATCCATTTATGCCGCCAGCTGTCCATCTATCCGTTTCTCCATCTATCTACCTAGCGATCCACCTTTCTTTCTTTCTATCTGCAAGGAACCATTTCTGCGAGACTCCCTTCCAAAGTCGACGTTGACAGCTCCAAATTGAAGCAATTCTGCCAGACTTCCTTGCAAAATGAAAGTTCACAGCTCCAAAGCGACGAAATTCTGCGAGACTTCCGCACACAATGAAAGCTCACAGGTCCAAAATGACGAAATTCTGCAAGACTTCCTCAGGTTTTGAAAGTAACAACATCAAAAACGAAGCAGTTTTTGCGAGACTTCCTTCAAAAATGGAAAGTTGCGCGCAGAGCCTGCCACGAAAAGGTGAAGCCAGGTCATACGAAGTGCTGCACCTGTCACCCAAAATCATCAGAGCAAACCTGAACATCTGATGCTCAAAAATGCAACCCTTCCTGAACCCTGCCCTCCCAACATCTCCGATGAAGATGTCTCTTGTACTGCACCTGCCACGCGCCGCATCAGCGTGCACTTTTCGACATCTCAACTTCCAAAAGCGCTCCGACAGGTGTTTTGTGCATTTTGACTTCGACATGTGCTTCGTGCCACAACAGCGTGCACTTTTTCCACATCGCAACTTCCAAAAGTGGTCCGAACATGGGGTGTTTTGTACATTTTGACTTGGACATGTGCTTCGCGCCACAACGATGTGCACTTTTTCGACATCGCAATTTTTAAAAGTGCTCCGAAGCCGAGGTGTTTTGTACATTTTGACTTGGAAATGTGGTTCGCGCCGCAACGGCGTGCAATTTTTAATCTCTCATCTGGCCAGCTGGCTCCGCACCCGCCGCTTTAGCGAGCCTACTTTTCGATCCTCCGGAGCCACGCAACATTGGAAAAACATTGCTTTCGCGACTTTTCTACCTGTTCGCGCACCTGGACCTTCTGTCTTCTGCCTTTTTCTTCTCTGATCTTCTTTCTTATTTCTTTCTCTTCTCTGACCCTTCCCACCTTTGCTTTTCCATCTGTCCATATTGTCGGAAGTTTGACTTCCAAATTTCCTTCGATAATTTTGGTCATGAAATCATTGTGTCACGCCCTTGCATTTGTCTCCCCTGAAAGGTTGAAGCCAAAAAAAAAAATATTTTTCCAGAATACGACCGAGAAGCATGGACACAAGGTGATCGACGGACTGCTGCGACAGACGTTTCCATCGATAAACATGTCAGTCAGGATTTGAGCGATCTAGCTCCAGACGTCGAGGAGTTCATGAAAAGAGCCTGGACTCAAGTTTCCAGGAAATATGATTTTTTGTATTGTAGGTTGAAGGCGCAGTCAAGTTGCCATAAATATATAAGTATTGACCGCGTGGGATAGTTTAGAAGCTCAATATCGTCGGGGGAAACTGTTGAAAGACGTCTCCATGTTTGTAATGTTCGCCCTGTGCCGAGTGGTAAAAAACGCGTTTGAGGATTCCAGATAAGCCTCAAATCTGTGGATGAGATGATGTTGAACCAATTGGACACCAGTGATGCAGACTTTGATGTGGCATGCCGTTGGCTTCTGTCAAACGAACACCGTTGGACCACGTGGCTGCCAGAAAAAGGGAAATGTTTCTCCCAATTCGGTATGTACAGCGTGCCTTGACGGATCTTCATGAACAATTTTTTGTTTTGGAAACTTTTCAACTGTGCCCCCTCTTTTTGTTTTCGCCGCAAACACTGTTCGGCTCCCAGCTTGTGAAACAGTTCCCAGAATCACGGGAACGTTTTCGATTTGGTTTGGGGATCGCTTGCTACATGATCAGTGTTCCTGGCGGTCTGGGGGCCATATGCCAGGTCTAAACCCGCAATTTCAAAACCACACACGTGCAACCTTGTTCTGGTAGCATGTCGTAATGCAACTAACACTTTCAGTGTGTGATTGCGAACAATATTCCCACGACACCTTTGCAGCTGATGCATCCCAGACGTCAGGAGACGGAAGATAGATTCCTGCAGACGCGTGAAACTATCTCAATTACGTGCAGGGCTTGTCCTTCAGGCAGGCTGCTAGGTTACAGGTTGGGATCTTGCTTTCAACCAGGATTCATCTCTATGGGTTCATGATTCAGGATCAAATGAAGTGCCGTGACAGACCAACATGGCCGTCAGGCTTCTATTCTGCTGAACTGGAAGATTCTCAAGGTCCTGGGCGGAAAAGTGCTGTTTGTCGTAGCGTCGTAGCAAAAGATTCAAGATTGTATAAAAACATCCAACATGCAGAGTTTGTCCCCAACAACAAAGGGAGCAACGGAAACGAGAAAGTTTGCGAACTCATCAGTCGAAACATTTCACGAAAAATAGGTTCTGCCAGGTCAAGTTGCTCCTGCTTCAGCAAGGTTGATGGAAGGGCAAAAACTGCCAATCCTCTGATAACTTCGCAGTTATTCCCCCGCGGGCAAGCCTCTTAAGCCGATGGAAACGGGATCGATTTCCCACAGGCTGTCCCTCCTACCCCATATCGTGGTCCGTTGTTCTCAGTATATAGTTTGGTTGCTTTGCCTTTGGAGGAAGATATCCCTCCATCTCACATAATATGTGCAGCGTCGCTAGTTATCAGGACAACATAACTCCACCTGTGCATGTGGGGCTGAAAACAGCGTAGCTTCACTACCTCTAAGCCCTAAGCTGTTCGTCAACCGAACTTAAAGCGGGTGGACTTGTCATATTATAACACGAGATCCCCGGGTTCTGGCTAGGAAAATTTAAATGTGTTTTTGAGCCATCAGCTGTTTTTTCTTCCCAAATGCGTAGGGAAAAAAAGCTCATTTACCTTTGGGCGTCTGGGGCTGGACGCTTGTTCGCTCGAGCATCTCATGGCAGTTGCCTATTCATGTCTTGTGTCGCGAGAACACTGTGACCCTTTATTTTCAAATTGAGAGGGCCCCTGGGCCCATTGGCTAGAAGCTTGATTCAGACTTGAAAACATGATAGACTGCAATGATTGCTGACATACATCGACCTCAAGACCCCAGTCAATCACCATGCGTTACAGTGGCATAGTAGAATTGGCTCACTGCTACCGATTGCGCAAGATAGGTACATTTGGAAAGAGTTGACCTGTGGCTTTAACTGCTGCCATGTCGCCTGCCACCTGAATGAAAGTAGCACCCAGATTGTATTCCTACAGAATCTCGGGCAAATTTCCCCCCTTTGGAACTTCGCTCTGGAGGGTTCGAGATCCCATGTTTGGTGCCGTGTCCCTTGGAAACCTTGCCTTAGGGATCTCTCGCAGCCGGCTTTGAGCTGCTTTGGGAACCTTGGCGGTTCTCGCCATGCAACGTTGGGAGGGATCAAGTCATATTTGTTTTTCCCCAACAGCGTAAGCTAATGGGGTCTTCAGCCCAGAATAGCTCCGGTGTGCACTGGTGCAGGCGCCGGGTCAGGTTCAACGAGGTTCCGAAGAAGGTTCCGAAGGTTCCGGAGAAGGTCTGGGAGGCTTTGGTGCAGAGCCAGGTCAGGTTCAACAGGGTTCCGGAGAAGGTTCCATAGAAGATTCCGGAGAAGGTCGGGGCGGTCGGGAAGGCTTTGGGGCTGTGGTGCAGGGCCGAGGTGTTTCCAGCGCTTGGCTTCGCAGCACCCTTCAGCTTCAGAAAGATTTGTAAAAATAAAACGTTGCGGCTGTTGGGGATACCACCAAAGCTTATTTTTTTCTGGATTTCGCAACTGGGATTGTGCAACTATAGTATACTGGGTTGGATTCCGCAACTACTCGATGATATTCCGTCACTATTCTTCTGCAACTATTTTTTCGCAACCCATCGGACTTGGAAACTAATCTTGCGCAACTCAGCAAAACTAAGTAGTGGGTCGACGTGCAAGTGGTCTGAATTGGTAATTCCCCAACATAATGGGGTCTTCAGCCCAGAATATATAGCTCTGGTGTGCACTGATGCAGGCGCCGGGTCAGGTTCAACGAGCTTCCCGGAGAAGGTTCCGAAGGTTCCCGAGAAGATCTGGGAGGCTTGGGTGCAGAGCCAGGTCAGGTTCAACAGGGTTCCGGAGAAGGTTCTGGAAAAGGTTCCGGAGAAAGTCTGGGAGGCTTTGGTGCAGAGCCAGGTCAGGTTCATCAGGGTTCCGGAGAAGGTTCCGGGAGAAGGTTCCGGGAGGCTTTGGTGCAGAGCCTGGTCAAGTGCATCAGGGTTTCGGAGAAGGCTTCTGAAGACGGTTCCGGAGAAGGTCTGGGAGTCTGGGAGGCTTTGGTGCAGAGCCAGGTCAAGTTTAACAGGGTCCAAGAAGGTTCCGGAGAAGGTCTGGGAGGCTTTGGTGAAGAGCCAGGTCAAGTTCAACAGGGTTCCAGAGAAGGTTCTGGGAGGCTTTGGTGCAGAGCCAGGTCAGGTTGAACGCGGCTCCGGAGAAGGTTCGGAGAGGGAGGCTTTGGTGCAGAGCCAGGTCAGGTTCAACGGGGTTCCGGAGAAGGTTCCGGAGAAGGTTCCAGGAAGCCTTGGTGCAAAGCCAAGTCATGTTCAATGGGTTCTGGAGAAGGTTCCGGAGAAGGTCTGGGAGGCTTTGGTGCAGCCAGGTCAGGTTCAACAGGGTTCCGGAGAAGGTTCCGGAGAAGGTCTGGGAGGCTCTGGTGCAAAGTAAGGTCAAGTCCAACAGGTTTCCGGAAAAGGTTCCAGGAAGCCTTGGTGCAAAGCCAAGTCAGGTTCAACAGGATCCCGGAGAAGGTTCAGGACGGCTTGGTGCAAAGCCAAGTCAGGTTCAGAAGGATTCCGGAGAAGGTTCTGGAGAAGGTTGGGGAGGCTTTGGTGCAGAGTCAGGTCAAGTTCAACAAGGTTCCAGAGAAGGTTCCGGAGAAGGTTCCAGAGAAGAATCCGGAGAAGGTCTGGGAGGCTTTGGTGCAGAGCCAGGTCAGGTTCAACAGGGTTCCGGAGAAGGTTCCGGAGAATGTTCTAAGAGGCTTTGGTGCAGAGCCAGGTCAGGTTCAAACAGGGTTCCGGAGATGGTTCCGGAGAAGGTCTGGGAGGTTTTGGTGCAGAGACCGGGTTCAACAGGGTTCCGGAACAGGTTCCAGGAAGCCTTGGTGCAAAGCCAAGTCAGGTTCAACAGAATTCCGGAGAAGGTTCCGGAAAGGGTTCCAGGAAGGCTTGGTGCAAAGCCAAGTCAGGTTCAACAGGATTCCGGAGAAGGTTCTGGAGAAGGTCGGGGAGGCTTTGGTGCAGGTCAGGTTCAACAAGGTTCCAGAGAAGGTTCCGGAGAGGGTTCCAGAGAAGAATCCGGAGAAGGTCTGGGAGGCTTTGGTGCAGAGCCAGGTCAGGTTCAACAGGTTCCGGAGAAGGTTCCGGAGAATCTTCCGGGAGGCTTTGGTGCAGAGCCAGGTCAGGTTCAACAGGGTTGAAGAAGGTTTCGGAGAAGGTGTGGGAAGCTTTGGTGCAGAGGTCAGGTTCAACAGGGTTCCAGAAAAGGTTCTGGAGAAGGTATGGGAGGCTTTGGTGCAAAGCCAGATCAGGTTCAACAGGGTTCCGGAACAGCTTTGGTGCAGAGCCAGATCAGGTTCAACAGGGTTCCGGAAAAGGTTCCGGAGAAGGTCTGGGAGGCTTTGGTGCAGAGCCAGGTCAGTTTCAACAGGGTTCCGGAAAAGGTTCCGGAGAAGGTATAAGGAAGCCTTGTGCAAAGCCAAATCAAGTTTAACGGGTTCCGGAGAAGGTTGCAGAAGCCAAGCCAGGTCAGGTTCATTTAACTCACAGAAATCCAATTGAGGTTTCCAGCGCTTGCTTCGCAGTACGTTTCAGAAAAAAAAATAAAAATAAAACAATACGGCTGTTGGGGTATCTCTGAAGCTTATTTGATTTTTGGACCATCCAAACCATGTTGTAACTGACCTACTGCAACCTGCACCACCACTTAATCTTACTGAGCAACTGTCGCAACTAGGAGGACTTTCATGTCCAATCTTGCCTCACTTGCACACGCAATGGATCCTTGGGGTGGGTTTGGGGTGGGATGGGGAAATAACCGTCATGTCTATTCGCCCACGCCATCCAGCAGTTTCGGTAAGTTTTAAAATACCTTCACACTTTCAAAACACGAATTTTACTGTACAACTCTCAAGTTTTTAAATGCAACCTCCGAGTTTCAAATCCAACTTTGAAAATATAGCTGGGAAACTTCAAAATACAACTGTCAAATTTCAAACCCCAGCGTTGACCGCCTCGACCGCCTTGGGAGCTTTGTATATACTGTAATTTTGTTTATAAATTGAAGGACTGGATTCCATCCTAGAGTTTGACTTGAGGGTCTCGAAAGACAATAGAGTATTGGACAGCGAGTGGAAGGGATGGGCAAAAATATGAAAAAATAATGAAGAAACAGGAGCCGGACCGGAGATAGTTTTTTCCAGACGTAAGTTGTGATAGGGACTCTGTGTGTGTGATAGATTTAAGACTCACGGATAGAAATGAAGTTGCAACCAGAGAATCTATGACAGGGATACGTGTGTTAGAGATTAGTTTTGGTAAAGTTGCATTTGGTACAGTTGAGGATGATCGACAGAAGCTTGGGAGCATATTATAGCAAGATGTGCCTGGTAGAGTTGAGCAAATTTAGATTTGAAGTGTTCACTGTTCATGTGTAGCAGTTTTCAGGTTGGACGCAACACGTACAGCGCCTTCCACATGGAACGAACGTGCCGACCATGGTGCCCAAAATGCGCAAAGACAACTGAAACATCCAGCACCCAGGTACCCAGTAGAGAGTCACCATGTGTCACACACACAAACATCAAGTGCTGCTCCAGCCACACGACATGCACTCGGCATGAAGCACCATGCCTGCCGTGCAAAACGACCAGAACATGCAAAGGCTGCCAGACCCAACGGAGAAGCATCACTTGCTGTGCTGTGCTCTTACACACCCGACACAATCGGCAATTGCCACGCGCCTGCTACACGAAGCGCAGCTGACAAGGATGTGCTTGTTCAAATTCTATCACTTTAATACAGATAGAGAGAGTTATAGAGTTATGATAAACCTAACCTTTCACCTTCGTGCAATTCACTTTGACGGTAGATCTGACAGAGATAGATTTAGTTTAGACGAATATGATAGAGGTGAGTTGGGCGCTGATCAGGTTCGACAGTGACCACTCTAAAATTGGCTACAGTGCATTTGTGCTGATAGAGACAAATTACGATAGATATATAGAGATATTGTACATTTGGTAGAGGCATGTTTGGTAGAGAAGTAGAGGAAGGCGGGAGGAGGAAAGGGGAGGAGAAGGCCAGGGTGAAAGGCAGAAAAACAAGAACTCCGCACACAGATTTGGGGACACAAACCCACGGAATTTGCTGTGGAGAACCTTGCCCCTGACTCTTGGTTCAATACTTTACTTGAGCACCTTCCTGCCGAACCTTGCCTGGGAATCATAGAGGATTGGACACGTCTTCATTTCAAAACCTCACACACTGGAATATGAGAACACCTGTGAAGGTCGGAAATGAAGGTCATGTCAGCGTCTGATTGTGGCCATCTTGCAAACCTTGTTTATGGAATGTTCATCAGACCTTGTTTCCCCAAAAAACGACTTTGTGCCAAAGCCTATCGCTGTTGGGGAAGTGCTGGTTTGGATTTCTTGGCTGCAATTTTTGACATCCGCTGATTCCCGGTTCCCTGCCAGGAACAACATTTATTTGCCTTGAGTGTCCCAGTGGATCATTCCAAGCGTCTGGGGCATCGGTGTCATGCGATCTTTGTCCAAAGGGCAGCTACCAGAACGAGACCAAGAGTCTTGGGTGCAACCGCTGTCCGGTTGGCCAATACCAAAGCGAAGAGGGCCAACCTGGCTGCAAAGAGTGCCCTCCGGGTGCCACCACGCTATTGCTTGGGTCCAACTCCATGTCAGACTGTGGCTGCGTGGCTGGGTCTATCAACATCGCCAGTGGTGAGGCTTTGGAGTGCATTCCATGCCGTGAGGGGCTGGACTGCCCGTTTTCATCCAGCATTCGGACTTTGCAGACAGGCACGGCCGGGCAAAAACAAACTAGATTATTTTTTTTGTATTTATAGACTTTATAGACCTTTTTCCTTCTCACTTCTAATCTTTTGAAACATGGTGCAACATGTTCCGACAAGATTCACGATTCACGCCGCAACGTTTCAAGTCTGAAGGACAACCTTCGTTGGGTGAGCAGCTCGTTTCTTGTACGCAGGAAGTCGGCGGATTTGGTGCTCCTTGTCACACCATCCCAAGCGCAAACCTTTATGCCATCCTTCTTCCTGGCTAAGGAGAAAGTGACTTACCAAGCAGGGTCGCAATTAAGAGGACGCAAGATGATGTAAGTGAATGTAGCTAATGCCAGTGTATCTAAGAAAACATGTCTGAGCTGTGAAGTGCTTCCGCAATTGCCCCTCATCAACAAATGATTTGCTGTACTCTAAGTGTTCACAAGAAGGAGGATCTAAGTAGACTAGAGATTTAAGACATCAAGCTGGAATCTGCTGCCGATTTTGACTCACCGAAGGTTACCAGAATCCAAAGTGGCTACTTCAGCACCATGAAGGATCCGTTGAAGGTTTTCCAATGCAGGCCAAGCAGCTGGTGCCCTGGAGGGGTGCCAGGACTGGGTGTTTAGGTATTCAAATTATTTTAGAGCTGACGCTCATCGTCGGCTCCGCCGGATTACTTGACCCTCGATGTCATCGCAGGGTGGGCTTGAAAGCTATTGAATGAGGACCTGCTGCTTCAGACATGTATTGAATTGCCTTCGGCAAGCCCGCCGGCCATAGAGAGGTGGCCCCAAGGGAGTTTGATGTGCATTCTAGGTGGAAGCCCGCGAGAGAGCAGAAGAGAAAAGAAGGATAAGAAGAATAATAAGAAGAATAAGAAAGGAAGACGAAGACAAAGCCATAAAATGGAAACGGCTTGTGTAGCAAGGTTTGCTGTAACAACCTATTGACTGTATACCAGATTAGTACCGCCCCCAGCAAAGTAGCGCCAGGTACTATGTATGAGCCCCTGTCTAGACAGCAGACCGCTGCATGGAAGGAGACAGGGGAGAGAGATTGCCCCAAGGGAGGTTGACGTGCACGCTAGGTGGAAGCCTGAGAGAAGAAGAGACAAAGACAGAGCCGTAGATCAGAAGCAGCTTGAGTAGCAAGTGCGTGCTTGAACAACCAATGGAACGCATACCAAATGAGTACTAGTCGATCAGTACCGCTTGCGTCCTGTGACGAGTACCTGTAGACGACGGTAATGCTGTAGGCAATGTCGTCATTACCTATTGGCACTACCAGTATAGTACTTGGGGAAGAAGGGAGGAAGGAGTAGAGGAGTAGAGGGGACTTGCGTGTAAAAGCCAGTCTGTATAAAGACTTCTCAGTGTAAAAGCCTCACAAGGGCGTTTTCTCACAGAATGTGTTGCAGACCAGACGCTGTTTCATTCACATGTTTTTGGCATTCCTCAACAAGAAACGGCGTTACAGACTGAAACTAGACGACAGTGCGGCCCGAAAGAAAGCTGGAGGGAGGAGACGAGAAGATAGCACGCAAGAAAATATGATGATGAATGCTGCTGGTGAGGAGCTTTTACACAGACGAGTTTACACACAGAAGCTTTTACACACACAGGGGATTTTACACAGAGGAGTAGAAGGGAGGAAGGAGTAAAGCACTCGCGACTTGTTGCGATAGCGTATTAGTTAGTACGCTAAGTTGATGCTATCCTAATGGATGCATCCGGTTAAGACTCGGTTGGTCCAAACCCTCCTCCCTGTACGCTCTTGTGGTTTGTCGTATCGGTATATACGACGGGTATAACTCGGAGTACATGCGGTTTGCTTCCTGCTCTCCTTCTTCGCTGCGTGGTTTCTCGGAAGTTTTGACAAAACTTGAAACCAACAAAACAAGTGAAAGGAAACTTTCAGTGAATCTTTGGATCACCTGAATTTATTTATTTATGGTTTTCTTTTACTTCAGTATCACAAAGGTTGTCAAAGAGTTTTGGGAAACATCGGAATTTTGTTTTCCCGTTCTTTTTCATTATTGGCTTGGAACAATGTTCAAAGAATACAGGAATACATCAACAACTTTACAGGCAAAGAAATCGGAGTGCATTCTTTATTTTATGGTGGCCAGTAAGAGGATGAAATAGGGTTGGAGACCAAAGTGTCTTACTCGGTGCGGCTGTGGCCATGGAACATTAGTGTTCCCGATGGAGGGAGGACAATTGGACAGACACCATCTAGGGAAGTTGATGTGGGATGTTTTGCAAAAACATGGCATAGATCATAGGAAGCTTGGCAGGCGCACGAAATTGTTGATCTTGTCAAAAGTGAGCAAAACATGAGGGTTTTGCGGCATTTTGACAAAAGATGGCAGGCATGGGACATTTGAAGATGGTCTGCAAAGACGCATTTTCCGTGGCAGGCACGGTACAAAAGACATGTATCATGTATCGACAGATAAACGTGGGATGCAGCAGGGAGGGGCTCCACACTAGTATTGGGAACCCTTTTTTTGTATTTTGCTGCCCCTGTTACATCCGATGTTGGGTTGTTTCAGTGGATTGTAGAAAAGGTACGGGGGATCATGTATCTTGGAAGCACATGCGGTGCTACAAAGGCAGATTGTTTGAGTCACCAGATGACGTATCAGCAGCCGTAATTCATTGCACACGATCGCGCTGCAGCATCCGTAATTCGTTGCATGCCGAAGAAGGCTCTACCCCTAAATCCTGTAACCTTCAGATCCCTTTAACCCTAAATCCTTTAATCCTAAGCTGCCCTTAACCCTAAAATCCTTTAACACTAAAATTCTTTATTCCTAAGCCCATTGAACCCTAAGATCTTTTAACCCCTAAATCCTTTAACCGTAAGATGCTTTTAACCCTAAATCCCTTTAACTAGTCTTTATAATCCGAACATGATTTAACGCTAAAGTCTGCTAACGTTGCAGATGCCGTTACCATCTTGAGAATCTTGCACGACCACAGTGAGTGGCTGCAGGTGAAGCGGACGCAAGATGAATTGCTGCGCCGTGAGTATTTGAGGCTTTTTGATGAGCGTTGCCATTTCCAGCCTGATTGGATTCACAGTGAAATGCGACAGCGGCAGGCTGCCCGGGCGGATGCCGCCCGGTGGCACGCTGGTCCGGCTGATGCTTCGCAGATGCCGGATGTGCCTGCATGGCAGAGATGGCAGTGATTTCGCGTGTGGCTTTTCTGCCCGCGTCGTTGTCATCGGGTAGAACGGGACACATGCAGCGATGCGCACCGCGCCACTGCTGACTGCACGCAGCCCTTCTGACCGCAGCGGCCACGACACATGCCAGCGTGTATGTCTTTTCTGACTGCACGATGATGCACTCGAGCATTTCCACTTCATTGCAAGCCCGGCCTCGTGTCTGTCTTTTCTGACGGCACGATGATGCCTGCTAGCACAGCGGCAGCCGAAGATTTTTGTCCGTTGCTGCTTGGAAAAAACACACTGCGGCGACACCGTGAGGGAGACACGTCGGAGGGATGTGCTAGATTTCTTGATGTGTTTGTAGTCTGTTGTGTTCACACTGTAGGACCTGTTGAAGTTTCAATTTAGGAATATGAGGATCGTATCAGTACACGGTAGATGGATAGATAGATAGGTAGATAGATAGATAGATAGATAGATAGACAGAGAGATAGGTAGATAGATAGATAGATAGATAGATAGATAGACAGAGAGATAGGTAGATAGATAGATAGATAGATAAATAGTATTATAACTGCTGAATTGTAGCCGCGACGTCAGAATTCGAACGCGATGGCTAATCGAGTGATCGTGGACACCGCAAAGGTCGCCGCCAGCCAGGAGTTTCGTGAGCTCGAGCAACGCCTGTCCACGAACAAGGTATCGGTGTGTTCAGGAGGGCTTTACATTCGTACACTGACTGATGCGAGACTTCTAGCATCGGCACTGTCAGCATGTGGCGACTCCCTAGCGGCTGCGAAGCTATTCATGGCGACCTACAAATTCGAGCGAGAGATATCCTTTGACCCCACCCTCTTCACGCCGCTCAAGACTGAGCCATCAAAGATTCAGAAAATAGCACGTGCCATCAGTGATGTGAAAGGTGTCGCGAACATCGAAGGGGGTGACGCATTCGACCTGGTAGGGTCACGCTCAGAGATGGCTGTGACGGTCTTGACGAACAACATCCAAGCATCGGAAGGCGTAAAGGCTCTCATGTGGCTCCTCTGTGGGGCGCCTCTCCATCCCAGAGCGACATCTGGGAGTGCTCTGCCGCCTTCATCATTCTCACATCTGGCTCGAGAGGACATGGAGCGGAAGAAGAAGACAGCGCGTGGCCAGGATGGAGAAGAAGATGATCTAGAGAGGTATGAAATGCGCATCATGTTCCCGAAGAAGCTGAAAGGACTCATCATTGGGAAAGGTGGTGCAGGCATGAAGGAATTGGAAGATCTCCTTGGGGAGGCTCCCACGATGACAGAGCTCACGGATCCGACCACACTCACGCTCACTGGAACAGAAGATGTGCTCTTGAGTACCTATGGATTCATAGCCTCTACTCTTGGAAGACACATGGACACCGATCCTCCGTTTGAGTTGAAGGAAATCCCGTCAGCTGCACACAAGAAGAGAGAGGCCGAGAATCCGAATATCGCGGTGAGCGAAGCCTTCCTGAAGATGAAGAGACAACGCAACAATCCTGGCAGAATGGAAGAAATGCTGAGGGGAGGACCGATCCTACCCAAGTCAGAGGCAGAAGAGGTAGCAGTGGATCCAAAAGGAGAAGATCTCATGGCATCTTCGTTGTTGGAGAAAGAACAGCAGATGTCCGCGGGGGAGGAATCAGAGATTGACTTCCAGAAGGCAATGGCTGAAAGTGCGAAGCTTCAAGCAGCGAAGGAGAAACAAAAGAAGGACACTTCGAAGCCGAAGGCAGCAGGAAAGACTGGTTGGAGCAACCCATTTGCGAATATTGGCAGTTACTTCTCAGGAAGGGATCCCAATGCTGCCATTGCAAAGTCACAAATCAAGGAGTCTGTTAAGGTTGAGCAAGGCCAAGTCCAAGGATGAGCCCCTTGATCTACCTGCTGAAATTGAGGCTCGAGTGCAAGAAGGACGGAAAATGCTTGCGGCTGCATTGGAGAAGAAGAAGAGAAAACAGGAAAGTGTGGTCAAGGTGGAGGAATCAGAGGGAGAACCTCCTGTGAAAAAGGCGTCCGTGGTGGGAGAGCCAGTTAAGATCACTGGGTATGTTGGTTTCCTCATCCTTGTCTCTTTTTGCACCCTCGACACTCCAAGAGTGCCATGCTTGTCATCATAGTGGTCGCATTTCAGCACGTATCACATCTTTGAACAATAGATAAATAGATAGATAGATAGATAGATAGATAGATAGATAGATCCACTACACTAAAATTACACTACACTACGCTACATTACACTACACTACACTCCACTACACTTCACTACATTGCACCACACTACACTCCACTCCACTACGCTACAGCTACAGCTACACAACTACACAACTACACAACTACACTCCACTACACTACACTAAATTACACTACACTACACTACACTACCTTACACTACACTACACTCCACTACACTACACTACATTGCACTACACTACATTACGCTGGATGACACTGCACCACAGATAGACAGGTAGACAGATAGACAGACAGACAGACAGACAGACAGATAGATAGATAGATAGATAGATGGATAGATAGAGAAAGAGAGAGAAAGAGAGGAGACCTCAAGCACCTTTCGGTCCATCAGTGGATTCGCTCTGCCATCCCTGATTCACAACAACCAATCTCTCCTATAGGTTTCCTATTTTTGAAACTTCCG
>Ga0126342_10010614_pt1 | contig 16486 bp, 18 predicted proteins | sample Cyp1metagenome_FD_92528 | JGI IMG/M metagenome (GOLD analysis project Ga0126342, IMG submission 92528) | Coral microbial communities from Lord Howe Island, Old Settlement Bay, Australia - Cyphastrea 1 metagenome | ecosystem: Host-associated > Invertebrates > Cnidaria > Coral ... | reverse complement strand
TAGTAGTAGTAGTAGTAGTGGTAGTAGTAGTCGTCATAGTAGTAGTAGTAGTCGTCATAGTAGTAGTAGTAGTAGTAGTAGTCGTCGTCGTCGTCGTCGTCGTCGTCGTCGGCGTGCTTGCGTTACAAACAGTCGCACCTTCTCTTGCCTCTCCCTCCTGTCTTTCCCCCCCCTACCTTTCGTCCCCCCCCTCTCAAGTTTACATGAACATTATATACAGTAAATAATTCACTATTATATACAGTAAATCACCATCCATCATTGAGTACTATTGTGACATTTATATATAGCACTGATAATTATATAGTTATATACAGTGAATCATTCACTTGGAAATGACGGAATTGAGACTAGAAAAATCCACCAAGCACATCCCATTTTGTTTGGGGGTATACATTATCTCCCAGTCCTTTGGCTCAGGAGGAAAGGCTCAGTGTTGGCGAGATGAGCTGCGTTGACAGGCTCCATATCTTCACGCAGCTCAGTGGTTTTTCCCAAAAAATGACCTGTGGATGCAGAAGTTGCCAGGTGTGTCAACAAATTCATGGATGTGCATCAAAAGGCGCGTGTGGGTCAGTGAATTTGATAATCTTTCCAAGAAGATGCTGATGCTGTTGTAGTGTTGTAGTTCGGTTTTGTAATGTGTTGGATCTTGGGAAGTTTCAGACATACTGAGTAAGCTTCTTTTAGCCACTATATAGACCAGATTTTGTGCTTGGCTGCCTTTGAGACTCTGGACATTGGTCGACTTGTCATCTTCCACGTTTCTGCAGGTGGGCACAGAACTTCAAAATGCCATGGCATCGGTTGGCTCCCAAGTGTTGTTCGCAGCTCCCAATCCCTTTTTAAGGGGTTGATCATAACCCTTCACCACATGACTCAAGAATGTGAGGCACAGCAGCCCATGCCCAGCGCGGAGTGATGGCACGCTGTGCCCAGGTGTCATTTTGCAAATAGACCATATAGAACCAGGACATCCAAACGTGGTAAAAGTAGAAGGGACTCGATTCCAGCCAGTCACAAGACATGGACCCAGTTGTTGCTTCCAGGCTAATATAGATCAACAAGCAGACTTGGCAATGATAGTTACTATGACGTAGTATAGTGACGCAGTGAAATCTTTTGGCAACTCGTCAAAAGTTGTGTTGATTACTACCAAAACTGTCTCAGCAGTCCGCAGTCTCACCCAGCGACATTTTGTCGTTGTCAGCGAAAAATCATTCGCAGCAATGGTTTGCATCACCCATCCCAAGACAAGTTTGTTTTTGCAGTGAGACAGGTCCCCAAATATGCAGAGACGCAATCTCTATGTTTGAACCCCTGAGAGAGTAGATGTCAGTTGCTGATATAATCTACATTGACATAATGGATTTGGATCCCAAGGTGATATTTATATATATATAATATAATAATGATAATAATAATTGAGAATAAGTAACAATAATTAATGATAATAAGTAATAATAATAATAGTAATCAATAAAACAAAAAAATATTGGTAATAATAATAATTAATAGAAGAATTAATGATAACCATTAATAATAATGATAGTAATAAAAACAAATGATAGTACATCATAATAATAATGATAATCTAATTAATGATAATAATAATAATCAATAATAATAATAATCAATAATAATAATAATGGTTAATTCTTAATAATAATATAGTATATATATATACATATATAAATAGCACCCCAGCACAAGATTTATCTTGGTCTTGGGCGATGGCTGACCACGCAAGGGAGCTCTCAAATGGGATAGGTCATGGTCGGTCCTACAATCTCAGGGAATCCTGCCAAATTCCATTTGAAACTAAGCATTTCCAGTGCAAGTCCTGCTTGGGTGTGCCAGACAGACTTCTTCCCTTTTTGATGTGTTTCAATGTTTCAATGTGTTGTTTCATATATGTTCACGCTGTTCATCATGTTCATCTAATTTATGCTCTGTGTTTTCTTCATGTTAATCTTTTTTTTTGCCATGGTCACTGTCACCATCATCATCATTATCATCATCATCATCATCATCATCATAATCATTTGCTCCCAACATGCGCTCAACAGCTCTACGCCTTTGTTGTCCTGAAGCTTATGGCTCAGTGAGTCTGAGCAAAGGAGGTGAGACTCAACATGGATTCCTCCATCCACGGCGTGTGCCAGGGCATCCCAAGCTTCAACATGGCAGTCACAAAGAGCTCGAGAACAAGTTTGTTTACTAAGTTTAGGCAATCTCCCCATTCTCAAGGTCATTCTTCAGAGTTGCTCTTCTTGCGTCTTGCATTCATGATGGGATTTATCATTTGGGAGGGGATGAGAACCGCTTCTGATATGAAATGTTGAATGGTTCAACACCAATCAGAGGTGTTTTCCCATGCTGAATTTAAAGACGTCCGCAGTGAAGCCAAACTCCGGCCGGGTCTGAACCACGGCCTGCACGCCATCATGCGATTAGCTGGTGAGAGTGTGGAGCTATGGTTCCTTGACTGCACCAATGATGCAATAAGAGAAGAAATTGAGATGTAAGGCATACAAGATTGCGGTCCGAAACTCAATCGTGCGTGAACCGGTTTGCACTCAACGTATTGATGATGACATGATATGCCAGATCTGAGCATCTTTGGAAACTGTTGACCAGTGATCAAGTGTTGGTAGCTTGACCGAAAGCAATAAGAACAAAGGCTGACTTGAAAGCGAACGGATCTACATCCAAAAAGTTGTTCCACTTGCCTTCAGTTGTTAAGCGATAGGTTAGACATGGTTAGACAGTTATATAAATATATTGGTGAACAAAATGCGCTAAAGACATCAATTGATCATAATCATCCAATCATGTGTTCCATTTTCTTCCATACGTATCTCACCATTTTGAATCAAACGTCTTTGTTCCGTTTGTTCCTTCCCACCAACCCATTTTTCGGGGGTCAACGGGGGTCAACCCCTCCCCAGGGTGTGGGGACTTCAGGTCCGGGCAGCGGTTGATTATGATCTCCCGCAACGACGAGCATCGGCCGCTGGCGCGCTTCGGGGCCACCGTGGCCATGGCGCCGGACTGCTCGGCCGCGCCTGGGCGGTGAGATCGGTTTGGAGGTGGAAAAAACCCATGGGTTTTCCACATCTGCCGGGTACTTTGTGTTTTTTGTTGGCAGTTGTACAAGAGGGTTGGAGTTGATGGATAATGAAGTCGGAGTTGATAATGGCTAATGGATAATGATAGACTTCGATCTGAGCCATCTACACATTCGTTCATGGTCACTTTTTATTGGAAGCACCATCAGTGATCATGTAGAAACAGTGCCAGAGAGTCAGAATCAGAATCTGTTTGTATCTCTTCAGCATCCCCCTAGAGGATGATTGGTCCGTTCCAATGGTATGGTTTTGCACACATTAGAGTCCACTTCTGGATAGTCCTTGGAGTTCACACGTGACTTTTGACGTTTGACTATTGTTCCAATCCACTGACGAGACTATATCATTATCATTCATGATCTATATTCCCAATATACGGGGGAATGAACATCCATTGATTTACCAGCTATTTTGGGGTGAACTACCATGGGTACAAACAAGGCTGCTCTGACCCATGGTCGTTCCAGCTGAGGTCCTTGTCATGGGCGGGATTGAAGGACACATCATTGGAGGCCCCAGTGGCTGGTGGCTGGTCATGGGAAGGGCAGGATCCAGACTGAATCCACACTGATCTCTAGGACTAAGATGGATCAAGATTGTTTGAAAACAGTAAAAGTAGGGAAAAGATAGGTCCAAATTATCCACAAATAGGTTTTGTCCAGCTTCGACGACATAAATTTTCACCAGAGGCTTCCTTTTTGGAGGTGTGACCAGGGTTTTGGCCTGTCGGATCCTGTCGGCCTTGACCAGGCGTTTGCTTGAATGAAGTCTGGCGCTTTGATGTGGATGAGAAAATATGGAACCTGTTGGAAACACCTCCCTGGAGTCCCAGAAGGGGTGCCATCCCTGTTGTTTGCGAAGGTGCACGGTGGATGGATGGATGGATGGATAGACATGGACAGACCCTTCAGACATGGTGAGATAAGGCTCTGGTCTTGAATATCTAGATGTTGTCTTGTAGTTTTTCGCCCCCAAATATCCCAACATACAACTGACTGCTGATAGTTCTTTTGAATTTTGCAAAGCACATGTTCTCACTTAGTTTGTTATTGTAACAACAAACATATATTCCAACCATTTCCTACATATTGGGATATATTGTGTGAATCTTTTGGGCAAAGCCCAAGGTGGTCAGACACATCCCCTGCACCGCAGGCCGGCTGCTCCTTGTTGGAGGCACTGGATTAGATGCTCACCCCGTCCGGGAAGTTTGGGCAGCAGATATGCAGAGGCAGACTCTGCATGTGTCTCCTGATGTTCTTCTTGGTGTGGATGATTTCATGATGTTTGGTGCTTGTTTCTTATTGTTGTTGATGATGATTCCTGTTTCCTTCTGTTTTCCTGCTGGTAGCAATCTGTTTCCAACACTTCCACCTCCACCCATGATTTTCACGACTTTCCCATGACGCGTTGAGGTGGTATCCTGTGAATTGGCAGTCGACCTCGACCAACGCGCCCTGGGAAGATGCCATATGTGCCCTGTGGGCCTTTTAGCTGAACTTGGCACAGGTGGTGCATCACAGGGGCTCATTTGGGGGGTGAAGACCAAGGCCAACCTGGCAATGTGCTGTTTGGCTGTTTCATTGAAGTAACATGTTGGAATATTTGGAATCGACACTAGTGGAGTTGGAATTGGTATAGAACTAGAGGGTTTGCGGACGTGAGAAAGTCAGGCGATGTCAGGCGAAGTAGGATGAATTGCCACAACAGCGACTGGCATTGAGGTGTGTAATTCGCAAAACAATCATTATGGAGGCTGGTCATTCCAGAAGAGCTGCAGAAGCTGTTTCTTACCTTATTGCAATGTGCCTACCTTAAATTATCCTTAAAGCCTTAAAGTTGTTTTCCTTTGTTGTTTCTTGTGCACTTGGCGTCCATAGGCTTTGGAGACTACAATTGATCAGCTCTAGCTTGTTCACAGTGTCAGAAACATTGAAACGAACGATATGAACGCAGAAAATCTGTCCATCAGAATGGCCTTAGATGTTCCCTTCATCCCAAAGCAGCTTTTGGCTTCCCGTGCGCCAAGCACAGGTAGCCTCCTGTTATTCGACGCAACCAGTACGCTATGGTCGAGTAAAGATGACGGCTGCACCTGGAGCAAACTCGCCAAGCTGCCCTTTGGACAAGGCTCTGAACAGGTCCGGAGAGCGGAGAGCATGGCTGGTGGCTGGTGAAAGACTCATTTTAAAGGACCCTGAAAGCCACAAGTTCTTTAGATTGATTTGAAACAGTTTCAGTGAATTTACACTAAATTACCATAATCCATTTCAAAAGCAAACTTGTATTGCATTATGTATGGGATATTATGGGATGGCCAATTTTCACCCCTCCCCAGGTCGTAAACCCAATGCTGTCAATGCTACAGACCTTGTTTCGAGGGTATGGTTCTGTTCTGAGAATAGCAACTGGTGTCAGATGGTTAGCTTGGACGTGATCTAAAAGGCCACCCTGCCCCTTGGGGATTTACCCTCTGGTTATTTAACATAGCCATGGTATAGATGGTCCATTTATAGATGGTTTACCTATTCAAAAATGGTGGATCTTTCCATGGCTATGTTAAATAACCAGAGAGTACATGGGTTTACTATATGATTTACTATAAACAATCCAGATCCGTTGCAGGTGTTGACAACTGTCATCAACTGTCCATTGTTTGGTGCTTATAAAAGCACCTCCCGATCTTTGATGGAGACCATCCACTCCATAGCTGCCTCACTGATCTTCGTCGCCCAGGCTTTCTTCGATTCCGCCACCCCAATAAACTCCTATCCATGGGTAAAGCATTTATGGGACTCAATATGGTAATTATTTTCAACTTATATATATATATAATATATATATAGTCACTAATTATTGTTACAGTAACCATGCCTTCTGGAGAAGGGCCGAACTGTATAAAACTTGTAGTTAGCAACTGATCACCATGTGTTCATTTTTCAAAATATCGTTGACATAAGCTATACACAAACTTGATATATGTTGATATCACCTATATATTCTGATACCATTTTATACCTACAAACTTCGTTGCCGTTGCACCCCACGGATCCCCCCGGGTGGCAGTTGGCCTTCGTTCGTCATTGCTGCGGCGTCCTGGTGGCGGTGACCATCTCCACCCGGGTTTGGATGTCGCAGGACCGGCGCCGTTGGGTCGGGGGAACTGGAATTTTGAAGGAAAAGGATTGGTTGATTTGCTTGGGATACTAATTTTAATGGATACTATAGATATATTATTATATTTATATATATTTGTATATTGTATATTTAATATTATACTATGTTATGTTATATTATATTATGTTATATGGGTTAGTTGAGTTATACTTGAGTTATGATATGGACATATGGACATAGAATTGGAATATGTATTGTACAGACAATGATTTGGATAACAATAGAAACGGATTGCGACATAGAAGATACTGAACATGAATACTGAATGATGAACCACGGAGAGTGGGAAATATCCGAACATCTTGATGTAAACTCCCGTACGACCCAGACATGTTTTATCATGAGTTGCTAAGCTTACAAGCTTTGGCAATTGGGGACACTGCGCATGTGAATCACCTGGACTTCCTGAAGAGCTGTGCCGCAGGATGGTGTGACCTGGTCTGCAGCTGATGTTGCAAGGGGCGATCCTATGGGCCCTTATAGCAACTGGGAGGATGATGGCATACCCAGCTGTTTTTGTAGATTTTAAGCAACTCCACAACAGACTCACCAAGGGTAATCGGATTTCGGATGCAATGCTCCTGGTTAAAACCCCGGTTTGAACTGTTGAGGGACTTGCTGTGTGGTGAGTTTCCAGCAAACCACCTTCACAGAAAACCGCTGCAGGCAATGGCAATTCTCTTCCAATGTCCGATCGACCACCAGGCTGGATTGCTGACAGCAAATCTAAATGGGAAGTGATGGACATATCCCATAGATTCCCCTAGATTCCCGTAGATTCTGAATGGGGGTCCCCTAGATTCCCCTATAGATCCTCATAGATTCCCAATGGGAATCCCATAGACTTCGGGCCTTCACAGCTGGCTCCAGGTTTACGTTGCCAAGTCACAGATGTGGTCAGTTTGGATTCCTCAGAGATGCTGGTGGTGGCTCGGCATCGAGAAACCTGCAAGCTCACTCTTTGGCGCCTAGCGCTGCAGGACCGATGTGGCCGGATCTTTGTGGTGGCGGTTGGGTATACCTTTTCTGGTGAATGGTTGTGCTTTTATGCTGATGACTGATGTGATCCGACAAAACTAGCAACCTGTTTCCTTCAAGACTCGTTTGCCTTCACTTCCATGCATTTTTTGAGGTAATTTTCATCAAATATATTTAAATCCATCCAAGCTGCCCGAAGTGACTTCACCACGGCCTTCAAAAGTGCCAGCAATATCCATGAAGCCCCGGTCTTGCCCGCAGGAAGGCAGAGCATGTTGGCAATGCCTGGTGCCTGACATTCACATCTATCCAGGCAGCGATGGCTCACTGGATCATCATTTAAATCATGGGATAAAGGGAACATATTGGGTCCAGCTCCCCATTGCCGATCGTCCAGTTGGTGCTGCAAAATTCACGAGAGGTTCTAGGACTTGGACCAAACTTTCCCCCAAAAAAGGCACATGTGGAACAACATTTTTCACCATGTCCCATAGGATCCATGTATGGTATATATGCTAACATTTGGGGTATATTGATGGTAAATGTTACCATATATACTATACATGGATCCTATGAGTGTAAGAATGGAGTCTTCAACTTTAAAAGATCGCACCCCAAACCCCCGAATCCTTCCACAGGTTTCTCCTCGGTGAACCAGTTGGTGGCGGCTGGCCGTGCAGCTGTAAAGACACCAGAGGGCGAGGAGATGAGAGCAGTGTTCCTTGTCAATACAGAACAATGTAGAAATTTGAGCAACAACATTAGGGATTTCATCAACAAGCATATTTTTTGTGGATCGACCACCATTTTTATGGGTTTACTGCTTGAATCCCTAATTTTGGTCGGTTTAACCACAGTTTTTGCTTTAGCTGCTAACGGAGAGAGTCTAGATTGCGAAAAACTTTTTAAGGGTCTTGGGGTACCCACCGGCTTTGGATACATGCACAAGACATTTGAGGAGGATGCCAGCATGGCACGTGCTTATCAACTATTTGTCTCATTGACTTCTTGAGCCCTGGAGCTTCCTTGTGAGAACTTACTGCGACATCAAAGAATAGTTACTATATATTGTCAAACAAACATATGATATATTATATAGTTTCAACTTAAAATGTCATGTTTTCTCACTGTTAAGTTGCAAAATCCCTGAGGTACGTGGAGTTCAACCCCATCAACGAGTTCACTGTGTGGCGTGCGAGCCCTCTGGCGGTGGATCGCCATCGCCAGATGCTGGATCGCTTGGGCACGGGACAGACCAAGGTGGACATTTTCACCTGGCAGAAACTTGGAGTTTTGTTGATACCTATAGAGCCTCCTGTACCCATAAAGTGCTATGTTATAGTACCCCCATAAGTTTAGGGCACCAATTTAATGGTCTATTTGGAGGGTTTAGGTTGAAATTATGTTCTGCTAATACCCAAAGCATCAAACACTCCTTCCGATTCTTAAGTTTCTTTTGATTACCGTACACACATTTTTGGATCAGAGATGTGATTGGATGTGAATGAAGAACACAAATCTAAAATCTTGACAAGTGTCCTCATGTAATGAGGGAGCCAACACAGCCTGAGAAGGTTGAACATGATCACCTCAATCTCGGTGCCGTAAGGAAACACATCATGGGCGCTTTGCTCCCACAGATGGGCAATGATTGGGTCCCGCGTGGTTTGTCGATCCAAGCCATCCAAACCAGCGAGTTGCCATACCAGGAGGAGGATGAGTTCACATATTGGCACTAAGAGCCCCTGAATGTGGAACTGGCCTTTGGTTGCACGTTTCTTTGGAGGCAGTGTCAGCTAGGCAGTATCAAAAACACCCTGCAAACGCATGTTCAGTTTTGAGCGGTTCGCCCGCTTACAGCTGTTGATGACCTTGGATTTTGACGCTGACACTCAGAGTCGGTGCTATGTTTGACTCGACCATTTGTCTCCAAAAAAAGTCTTTGCTGTGCATTAGCAAATCACTGGGCTAGGCCCAAGGAGCTTGCTGCTCTTCCATCACAGTCCTCGGACTTTTGCATTTGTCCTGCCACTGCATGTCTCTCAAGAAAAAAAACGATCACCATGATGATGATGATGATGATGATGTTGATGATCACTATCATAATTGAACCACCAATACAGGGTCTCTAACCAATCTTGCTTTGGATCCATGAATGGTGCAGAGGAATGTGCGGGGACTCCAAAAGTCAGGGCTTCATGCATAACATTCCATCTACAGGGTGAGGAACGTTGCAGCGTTGCAATGCGTAAGTCATGTAGCGAGATGCCCCCAAAAAGCCCTCTCCGCACGAGGACGAGGTCTGCGTTTTCACCAGTTTCGTTGTGATGCCATTGGTTTATGGGGGCTGAGGTGGATAGAAGGACATTGGGTTTGGACAGAACACGTAACTGTGGATGATGATATTTTTTATCAAAAGAGCATTTGCACCTATTGGTCTTCTTTAAATCCATGCAGCTTTCAGATCGTCAGATGCCGTTGAGAACTGAGCATAGGGCATGATGTAACTTTCAAATCAAGCCACTGAAACCCAAGCTTCGTGCTATGAACCTTGATGTCCATGGCCAATCTTGACCCAATTTGAAGCAAATGCATTCATTGTCTCACCAGGAGTTGCTGGACATTATTTTCTACAACCAAAATGTGTCTGGCAATGTGCTCCCAAACTAGTTTTCCTGTGTTGTCCACCATGTCATTAGTAACAGCTGCTCAGCCTGATATTTTCACATGAATTCCGGTCCATGACTTTGCCATGGGACATCCCTTTCGTCTATGAAACAACTGGTGCCAGCGCCACAACGAGCTTTGCGCTCCCTGGAGACTCGCAACGTGCCCAAGTTGTCGGATGTGGAAGGTCGCTTTCGCCCGCCCAGTCGCGGCCTACGTTTCTGGACGGTGCTCCGTGCCTGCGCGGGGCATGGGGACCCCTACCGGGTTCAGGCGTGGTTGGCGCGGGCCAAGGCCTACGACCTCCAGGTGGATCTCAGGGTGGCCAACTCATTGCTCCATGCCTATGCCAAGGTGGCGGATTTGAAAGCTGCGGAAAAAGCGTTGCTGGGATTGATCCGCCAAAAACATCATCCATCCACCGAGTCCTTCAATGCCATCCTGGCTGCATGTGCTCGAGATGAAAACATCTCAGCTGCCCTGAAGTGGTTTCAAAGACTTCTGGATACAGGCTTGAAGCCTGACAAGGTAACCTACCGTACCATGGTGTCAGTCTGCGCTCGCGCCGGAAATTTACCCTTGGCAGAGGAGTGGTTGGGCAGGATGTTGGATGCAACTGATGACAGGCTGGATGTTGTCAGTTGCAGTTCCCTCATCGGCGGCTATGCATCCCGAGGTGATGCCCAAAATGCCCAAAGGTGGCTGGAACGGTTGTTGCTGATTGGCCTGCGACCCGGTCCTTATGCCTTCAATCCAGTGATTTGTGCCTGGTCCTACGTGGAGGCTTCCAAAGCCGAAGCCTGGCTGTGGAAAGCCATGGAGACTGGGGTGAGGCCCAGTGATGTCGCACTGCAACGGACCCTGGCTGCGTATGTGAAGCAGCAAGACTTGGAGGGATGCGATCGGATGAAAGAACTGTTGAAAAAGTTACATCAATGGCCAGCAGCCTGGGCATTGGCGCTGCTGGCAAAGCCACATGCAGCTGCTGGGGACTTTGAAATGGTGGAAGAGTTGTTGGAAGACTTGAAACTCTGTCCCGAAGCGGAGGAATCTGATTTGCAGGCCTGTTTGAGGGCACTACTGGCAGCCTACGCACGTTCACCACGCAACCCGAAGGATGAGAAAGTGGCGCACTGTTGCGAACGGCTCTTTGCCCTGAAATCTTTGGACCGGGATGCCACTGCCCTGGGGGATGCCCGACGAGCCTTGGGTCGGGACGGCTATCAACGCCTGGTGGAGAGCTTGGGATTGGACGTGCAGCCGCAGATCCCACGGAAGTTGCATGCGCGCAGTCGAGTCGTTGGAACCTGGCAGGAGATCTCTCCCAGCTGAAATTTCGATTAAACATGGAGTGCTGTGGCGTTAGTTGGAGGATGGCAGTTGCTACCTGGTATGTTTGAAAGTCATGGCATACTTAGGTGATTCAACAAAGAGACTTGGCAAATGCAGGTTACCTTTTCTCAGAGTTCACAACTTGTGAGGGTTCCCACGTGTGGAAGTTGTATATCATTGAATTGTATATCGTACCCAGAAAAAATCACCTTCAGGCGTCTTGTCCTTTACACGATGCTTCTGGAAACCTAGGCTAAAGTCCAGGTTGAATCTCTTTTGCTTCCCAGATATTGCTGGCTTTCATTCCTGGGTGGTTTGTCATGCAGCCTCAAGGAGGCAAGGTGTTCAGCTTGATCTAAGTAATCAGTGGGCGATTTGTGCCGTTCAGCTTGAGAGTCTGCGGATTGCAATTCTTCAGGCCATCTGGCTCAGTCCATCAAGTGTACAAGCTTAATGAGCAGAGCGGTAACAGAATGTAAGGACACACATGTATGAATCAGCTCTGCCAAACCGCCATCGGTACCTGAATTTGCGCGTTTATTTTTGTGAGGCACTATGCTGAAGAGGCAATCGTGCAAGTGCAGCACATTCTGATCTTGTCATATTCTTGTGGCTGCACCAGCTTTAGTTTCACCTCTGCTTTTGAAAGATGTAGCGATAGATACTTGGCAGACACTGCAGCTGTGCAATGACACAACTAAACTTAACCAGTGAACCACCATATCCCAGAGGTCAACAGTTTCCATGTGGCTTCATGTGGCTTCCTGGTGCCATGTCTAGAGCTGGAAGACTTGGATCATGCAGCTGGATGATTGCTGGATCCAGGGACTTCCCTATTCCCAGTACTTCTTGTGCTGCGTTCCCAGCAGATACCTCACGGCGGATGGCCTGCGTTTACCCGACTGCTGGCATCATGGCTGGGCGCGCCATTCACGTGGGCTGTGTTGCAGCCATGATCGATTCCAAAAGATGGAGGAAAAAGCGACAGCTCTGACAGAGAATGATACACCTTCGTGCGCCAATGCGGAGGAGCAGATCGTAAACTACGTTCAGGACTCGGCAGAAAGGCTATTTTATCTTGGGGAAGCCTTTGGAGACGAAGCGGTCGAGCAGCGACTCATAGACAAGGCTGATGATACCTATGAGGCTTGGCACTTGGGAGTGATGGATTTTGTCTTGCAGCCAAGATACTTGTAGATTTGGATCATGTGTGTTGAAGTGTGTTGATGTAGTATCAATGTTTTATCCATTGTTTTGACCAATAGCTTTAGATATCCCCTCACCGTGCAACAGTGGCCATCATCATTTTTTCCATTTGAGTGCTGGTCCTCTACTAAGCAGTGCTTTAGAATGATGATTGCTTAAGCCAGTTCGTACATGTATAGTAAGATATAATAGTCTATCGCAATATAGTGTGTTATGTGTTCATATTGATATAGGTCCGATAATTTTCCATGTATAAATTGGTTATGGAAAGTTATGAACCACTTGCTGCAGCCCATCAACCCATAGCGCTCCAGGCGTGCCCCGTTGCTTTGCTGCTTGCCTTGGCGGCTCGGGTCTGTCGCTTGAAACAGGCTCGACAGACCGATGCGGCAGATGTAGCGACGCCTGGTTGAAGTAGATGATGTAACATTAAGTAACCAACAAAACTGGGGGATTTACCCTCTGGTAATTTAACGTAGCTATTGGAAATGGCCATAAAAATAGTTGATTTACCTATTAAAAATTGTGATTTTCCATAGCTATGTTAGTTTACCAGAGGGTAACTGATTTAACCACAAGAAATGCAGAATTGCATGATTTCACCAACAAAGTTTGGGGGGATATCCGTTGGATATTCAACCGTCATTTTTCCCAACTTTGTTTTTAACTGACAAAGTTGTGGAACATGTTAATCCATACTAGGGTTCTATACAATGGGTTTGTAATTTGATACGAACCCAACATAATTTGGGATAACATTGGCCATGGAGTGAGATCGACGATGTGAGGCATGTTTTTTGTGGTGGTGTTGCGGCTTGTTGTTTCAAATTATATAAGGCATTCCAAGATAGATCCAGGTACATGGTTTGAGGATAACCATCTGATGTTCCAAGGCCAACTTCAAATCTGAAAGCTAGCTCGTATCTGTTGAAACATCAGTGGTTTGTTGGGAACTTATAACTTGGTTGATTGAACCAGACATTTGTGGTTTCATTCTTCTCTTTGGTTCCATTTGTGGTGTCAGCATACGGTACCACATCCATCAGGTCCTTTCTCTCCCTCAGCACGTCCATCCAATCGTTGAGTCTGTTGAGCTGTACCACATCTATCAACCCATATCAACCCCCAAACAGATAGAAAAAGTATGAACAAGTCGTAGATTGTCCCCCTTTCTGTATTTTCTTGTGGGGGCTGCTATAGATTTTTTAGATTTATTGAGGTACCACATCTACGAGTTCTGGAACTGCTTGGTTTGGAGCCAGACCTTGGCATGGTCCAACATCATCGATCCCAGGGTGCGTTCATCACTGCATGCAGCTGCTGCCTACGTGCAGCTGATGAATGCCACTGGGCGGCAACCTGCTGGGGCTGCCATGGTTGGAAACCAGCAACATTTGTTTAAACGTCAATATGTTTGGATAATATATTGATGATGTATAAGTTGCAAAATTGTTAAATTGAATTGCGGGGAGGTGAATATTATGGACTAGTTGCATTGGATTTTGTGGTGCTTCATGGTTTCTTTTGGGTGTGTATGCTTGGGTGTATGTTTTTGCCATGTGATCACCTGTATAGTTTGATGTTGATTCGTATTGTGTTACCTATTTGAAACTCATGATTCATTATGTTCGGATTCCGAGTCAAAGATCCTTGCCACCGGCTTTGTTCTTCCTAGGCAATGGTGTCTCACCCACAAGAAACTTGCCATAGCTTTGCCACCAACATGGCCATCATGCTGAACGATGCAGCTGGACTGTCCTTAACCACATCGAAATCGACAGGGACTGGGCTTGGGTCAGTGGGATCATGGTGGTTTTCAGAAAAGTTATTGGTGGGATGGGCATCCCAGGGACATCTAAACGACACTGCAGGAGGAATCTGATTGCATATCCAGATGTGGCGCGAACTGCTTTGGTTCTTGGCTCTCAAGGACAGTCCTTTTTCATCCTTTTTCTGGGAGAAGTAGGGGGTCAACTTGGTTGATACTGCACCAAACCCTGGAGTTGCTGAATTTCTGATTCTAACATGAAATCAATATGGAATATATATGGCTCATGTGACCTATGTGAGCTATGTGATTCTAAACATATATCCATGTGACATATATCTGGTTTAAGAATTTTCTGCTCATTTTCACATATTCACGTTCATGCATCAGAAATCATGTCGACCAACGTGGACCAACGTGGATCCGGAAGGAGATCTCTTGGCACCAGAAAAGGACTGCCTGACAGCCCTTGCCCTGGCGCATGCCTTCAATGCTCGGCGCTTCCTGGATATTCGCCATGACCTGGCGCTGCTGCACATGCGCAAAGCTTTGGAGGTCGGTTTTTCAACAGCAGTGGCTGGATGTGGCTGGTAAACCACCATGGGTTTTTCACGGATTTACGATTGATGATACATACACCTATAGCATCAGCTAGTAATGTATTCACCTAATTGTTTGATGGAAAACCAGTATTATAGACGTGGCATAGCCCTGTTTATTGGTGATGTGCCTTTCATGCCACCACTCACGAAATCAACAACTCATTTGCTGATCGAAAATTATCCCCAAATGCATCGTTTGGCCACAATCGCTCGCTACCTGCATAGAAAAAAACAAGGGTTATCATGCTACATGAGCATATGGCTCGAAAAGCAAAATGCACGGAATGGGTCGAATTCTCATGCAAACTTGTTCACACAACTTGCAGTTGCTTCCTCTGTGCTGCGATGGGGCGAACGTTGCGATCATGCTTTCTGGTGTTGCTATTCCTGAGCTGCCGTTTTGAATTGCGTTCGATGTGTTTTGCCATGTCCTTTCAAGACAGGGCCAAAGCCGAGAAACCATTCATTGAAGCCAACTGCTTCCCTCCCTTAAGACACATGCGTCAGGTGAAGGCAAGTGGCAGGGAAATCCCGATTCTTTTCTATCCAGTCAGCAAGTGCAGAAGTTACAATCCGAAGTACATGATCAGTTGGGCGCATTCCCCCAATTCCTTGGGCTCCAGTCGGACTTCGCATCGGCCAGACATGAATCTCAGCACAGATGTGTCCGACATGTGGGATCGAGGTGGAGATGTGGATGGGCCTAGGAAGGTGATTGAGGAGATTGGAGAGGGCCTTTCGGCGCGCGCTTTTGGAAACAGGCGGGGGAACCGACTGCTGAAGGTTGCAGTGCTGGCCCGTTTGAGCTCCGTTGAGAGAGGCAAGAGCTGGTGGACCACTGGAGGACGAGTCACAATGCATCAGATCACCAATCTGAAAAAGGTGATTCATAAGCCAGGAAAAGGTGATTCATTTGAGTCAGACAACCAAACATCGTGGATTGTCGCATTACGAACTTGCCACTTCCGAGTTGGACCAACCCATCAGTCCTTCACAGCTGTGGCACCGGCGGAAAGCATACTGGGGCAGGGGGGGCAGGGGCGACGATACGTATTCAACTTTTGAGCGACATCCTTTGATCATCCGGACTCCGCCTTCTGGTCGCAGCTTCTGAGGTTGAACTCTTATCTGGAGAGAATCCAGCTCCTGCAGAAGTCTTTTTCAGCCGAACTGCAGTTCTTGGAAACCAAGGCGGCTCAGGGACTGTCCTGAAATTCCGCCAAGATGCCGCAGGGAACCATGGCCTTGGCGACGCAAAGTGCATGCAGATTCGGAGTTTGCCATGAGTGCGTCAGACGATTTTGCACATATCACAACCCCCCAATGTGGAATTTGGGTGAATCAAGTTTTTTGTTTTGATGTGGCAGGGAAATGCGCAAAAAAACAGTGCATGTGCTCTATCACGGTTTGACAGGAAAACCTACTCGTTTTTAAAGAAACCAAATTGAGAAACCATGCGTTTACCACAACATTACATTGGTATTTTCACACAAGAGAACAAATAACCTGAAGCGGCCTAAGTACAAAAAAAGTTGAACTCTTGGTCCATTGAACGCAAGTGCCCCACAAAGAGACACAAAACCCTTAGATTGTACCAAACGTGCCATTTGGATCAAACGGTCAGT
>Ga0126342_10010613_pt1 | contig 16487 bp, 11 predicted proteins | sample Cyp1metagenome_FD_92528 | JGI IMG/M metagenome (GOLD analysis project Ga0126342, IMG submission 92528) | Coral microbial communities from Lord Howe Island, Old Settlement Bay, Australia - Cyphastrea 1 metagenome | ecosystem: Host-associated > Invertebrates > Cnidaria > Coral ... | reverse complement strand
ATCCTGTTCCGACAGTCATATTGGGTGAATCGACCTACCATAGAAATGGTGTTTTTTGTTGATGTAGATGTAGATGTAGTTGTTAATGCATATGTATAATTATGTATAATTATGTATAATTATGTAGAATTATGTATAATTATGTATAATTATGATTAATTATGTATAATTATGTATACTTATATATATAATATGGCGTATATATTCATGCAACATATACCCCGCAAACAACCTATCGTTGAGTATTATGTCATCATTATATGATGATGAACCATTCCCATTGGAACAACGATGGAGTGATAGTTGGCGACTTTGGATGGGGGATACAATGGGAAATCATAGGTCATAGGCTATACAATCTACAATGAACATTTAGGAGATACATCATAGGCAATACAATGGGCTATCTCATTTAGGCACTGCTGAGAGCTTGGGCTCCTCATGGTTGACCAACCTCCGGAGAGAAACCAGGTGGAATATGTTTACCAAAACCAGACTATAATTGGACATAGAGTCCAAACAGCAACAGCACCTACAGCAAATTCTCATGCAGAAAAAGAAACCTACAAAACCAATCCAAACATTGAACCCCAAGCCTCAAGCCCACGATCCTCACCGCTACCCGCGGGATGCCTTGCCGTGCACTGGAGGTGTTTGGGTAAAAAAGTCCGCACGCGTGTCGGAGCTGAAATACCAACGCGGCTTGCCGACCCACTTCATCGGTACATACCAACGCGGCTTGCTGACCCAATGCCAATCTTCAATCCTCAGGGCACGAACTTTCCAGGCGTCATGGGGACTGAGGCGAGAGTTTCCAATGGGTTCAAGGGATCCCAATGCTTTGGCCATCAACAGGGTTTCCCTCCTGTGGAAAGTGACTTTTGCAGATATTGCTTGCAATCTTCACAGTATCAAACGCTTTCTTACAGTAAAGCACACACACATACAAAAAAAAAAGGACTCCTCACATCAAATCAAGTTTTTCCAAATGTTTCCATGCGATCTTTCCACTGATTTGCTGACAAGAGGCATGGCCAAATCGTCCTTGGAAAGTTCTTCCCCACGCTGGCTCACTTTGTCTTTGGCGCGGTGTGTGATCTTCATCTTCTCGCTCTTCTTCTGACAGCGGTGGGGACAATGATGATGAATCAGTGGATGAAATGGGGTACCCTATCTTCACACCCACCTACATGTTGATGTTCCTAGCATGTTGATGCTTCACAATTGGTACCTTGGTGAATATATAACGATCACATGTATATATATATATATATATCATATACAATGTTGTACATATACGTATTACTGTAAATAAATAAACAACATGCACTCATATATATATATACTTCTAAAACATACATGTACACATTTATCATATTGTATTGTGTTGTATTATATTGTATTATGGTATATTATATTCTATTATAGCATATAAAAAATACTATATATTACATATTAAATATAAATATATAATATTAAATATTAAATCATATATTACGAATATTAAATATTATATTAAATATTATATCAAAAATATGTTATTTTACATTATATTCCATATTATATTCAAAAATATTATATATTATATTATATTGTATTATATTATATTATATATCATATTATATTATATTATATTATAAATTATATTACATATTATATACTGTATATATTATATTATATTATATTATATTATATTATAAATTATATTACATATTATATACTGTATATATTATATTATATTATATTATATTATATTAAATCATATATTATATTATATATTATAGTTATATTTATCTATTATTCTATTTATGTTTGCATATAACATCATATAACCACATATTAGCGGATTCTGATCCTCACCATTCATGACAAGCTGGTCTTGAGCGAACTCGCCAAGTCCAACCAGCCGTTGATAGTTTCAACTCCGCAGAGGCTGATGCTGGTATATCCTTGGAAATTCACGGCTGATCTTTACTGGTTGGTGGTTTGAACCCCTCTGAAAAAATATTAGTCAGTTAGGGTTATTATTCCCAACTATAGGGGAAAATAACAAAAAAATCCAAACCACCAACCAGTTTATTGGGTTTCTCATATGACCAGCTTTTGAGTTGCAAAAATCCCTTCAAATCCGAGAGTATCCCATATATTCCCGTATTTTGTTTGTGAATATGTTGTTGGCTAAATCTCTACTATTCATGCTTTTACTTCGGTAGGCGTGCTTTTTTGACTTTGTGGATTTTTGCAACAAGATTTCGACCCGGTGGTTTGTTGATGCAATTGATATGATGTTGCATTTTGCACATGTGGGGTGAGGCGGGGTGGGGTGGGTTGGGGGGGCTGATAACGCTCTTTCGCCTGCGTTTCAACATGCTTGATGTTTTTCTATGCTTTTCTACGGGTTTTTTGAAGTAACTTTTGACACGCTCTTGACGTTACTCTATGGGCTTTCTCAATAAACTTCTGACATGCTCTTGATGCTACGCTATGGACTTTCTCAAGTAACTTTTGACGTGCTCTTGATTTTACTCTATGTCTATTGGCTTTCTCAAGTAACTTCTGACATGCTCTTGATGCTGCGCCACCATTGACAGTGCCTGGGTTCATTTGAAAAAGAATATCCCTGCCAGTTTCAGCTCCAAGTCGCCCCAAATTGAAACTAGTATTCAGTATTTGTGCTTGGCAATGGAGATTCACGCACTCTCATGTCATTGACCTGTTTGTGGCTGCTGGAAACGAACTGAAGAAGGACAAAAAAACCGCGTGAGTTCAAACATCAAAAAGTTGAGGTAAAATAGCATGTCGCAAAAACATAGTCCGTTTTTGGCACTCCCCCAAACATGAAAAATGCGCTTTTACCCCAGAGAGCACAGGCAATGGAGATTCACACTTTCTCATGTCACTCAGGTGAATACTGTAAGAAAAAAGAAATTCGCGCGAGCTCAAATGTCACAGAACTGAGTCAACATCACATGTTTTTCACATTTTTCCCAAAAATTGCTAAATTTTTGGACCCCCCAAAATATGAAAAAACTGAAGTTTTATCTCAGAAAACACAGGCAAAATCCAAGAAACATTGTAATTACGCGCGTTTTGTGCTTGCCAAGGCGTCAAAAACATTGTAAATACCACGTTTCCCAAAGTTGATGAATTCATAAAATCGCAACGACTACACGTTCAGTTCCCGACCCGGCGGGATGTTTTTGTTACCAAACCATGGTGGCCCTGCCCTCCCGACGCCTTGAATCTCAGCAGCCTCGAATCTCTCCTGGGATGGTTAACAATTGTGCATCATTGCTAGTAAATCTAATGGGCAAAATAACTCGCAATGGCTCATAAATGCAAGTCTAATATATGAGAATATATGTGTGTTTCCTAGAAATCGGAACCCTCCAAAGTCATCCATAGTTCAATGGGGAAATCAATGGTCGGGGTACCCGAATTGTAGAAACACTACATATTGATACAGCATCAAGCTATGAAAATCTCCAAGTTTATGGGGCATTGTCTCTACCCCAAGAATCCCAATTGACTATATGATGACTATATTATAGGCAATTATCGGCAATTATTTGTGTTTCTGTATTTATAGCCATATCATATCGATATTATTCTTATTAGAACATCTGACAATCCTTTCACTTTATTTCTTTCACACATTTTGATTACTTATAGTCTTTAAAGGGTTTGTCTACCCGCTTAAAGACGAGATAATCCCACAGAAATGGTGCAGGGTGAACAAGCTACGAGCAGCACCGACAAACAATATTTAGTATTCCGTTGTTGGTCATCACACGGCTCAAGGAAATTTTCATGGTGATCTCATGGGATTTTATTGTGATTTAATGTGATTTATATAATTTTATATAATGGAATTGTATGGTGCTTTAATGGGCCAATGGGGATTTAACCAACAAAAATAGGCAAATGAGTGGGAATTACCCTTCAGTACTTTGTTGCACAGCTATGATTTGCAAATGGCCCATTGAGTTTTGATGATTTACCGATTGAAGCTAATACTTTTTGTTTTTGCACATCTATGGTATAATAAATTACCGGGTGGTAGACTAAATTTATTGCATTTGTTGTGCAACAACGCTTGTATAATGATTAATTAATCAAACAAACCATCCAATGGAATTACATAAGTGGTACACGTTTGTGTCCCCGTTCTCATGGAACATCAGCATCTCATCATGCCGAGCATCCAATTGGAGGTTGGCCTCACCTTTTCACTCTCAAAGAGCAAGTTGAAGCGAGCAGGCAGGGACCTCAGAGCTGCGTCGCTGGGAAAATCATGATCGGTGGAGACATGTCGAGAATGACAACGGAAAAGTGATGTTTGATTACTTTTTAAGCTTCATATATACCTATATATATATATACACTATATATATAATATATATAATATATATATATATATATATACGGGAATTATCTTATTCCGACAAGATCTTAGGGGAAGCGCATAATGTCTCCATTGTCACAGCTAGGTCCTCCATCATCCTCTGGGCAAATCACAAGAGTTCCCAACTCTGCAAGGCCACTAATCTACGTGCTTTTCCTCACCTGGCCAATCCTAGATCCCCTGTCAGAAAGAAAGAGCAGTTGCTTGGCTGATATTGTATGTTAGAAGATGTTAGAAGATGTCGGTACATTCACTTAAATCCAAGCAGATTTCCAGTTGTACCAGCAACTATAAATCCAGTCAGTTTCCCCAACCGCTCCTGGCTGAACTGCCCAGGCTGGGAGTCCGGTCTCGCAGCTTTGATCCCAGTCAGGATGGTTGGCAAAGTAGATATTGAACATCGCCTGAAACCACCACAATGTGGGCCCCCCCAAACAATAGCTAAGTTGGGTTGTAACATGTTATAACCTCCATGTATATACTGTATACCATAGCCAAGTTGTATCAGAAACCAAAATTGTCGGACTTATTTGCACCAACCTAGCTATCTTTCAGGGATCCCACTTTGCATGGATCACCGTGCAGCTGCGGAAAACTGGTGGTGAACCTTCTTGGATGGTTGAGCTGGCGAGCTGGCTGAGCCAACATCCCGGATTGAAGGGGGATCATATTCCTAAGCCGTGCCCAAAAAATGTTGTTCCCTGGGTCCCTTTTTCGGTGGTAAACTTGGTAAACCACACTTGGACCCATCCTTAAATAGCAAGAGCTAAATCTTAGACGTCCAGTGACGTCCAGGTTCAAGGCCCCAAATTGACGAGTTGAGCAGTACTCTCCGGTGTCATCAAACATGGCCATTGAAAGATGGGAACATGTTAAATGGGGTCTCAGTGGGAAACATCTATATGTTGGAGGAAATTTTCAGCAAGTCATGTTCGTTTACCAGATGGTATGACCATATGGCATCCACCAAACAACCAGCCTTTGTCTTTTCGCTCACCCTACAGTCACTTGCCGTAGCCCGCCTGCACGTCACTCAGCACCCGTAAGAAGAGGTTCGCAGCGGAAAGACCTTCACCAGACGTTGGGGTTCCTATGAAACACTGGGACTGTAATGGGGTAATGGGAATAGACCATTTACCAACTGATGCAGGATTTCTTGCATCCACAGTAGTTAGCTAAGATGATTTATAACTTCAACCACTATTAGGCAGATAGACTAATCATCTATAGTAAATGGGGGTATAAGTTGTAACTGGGGAGGCTCACATGATCCACCCAATCAACTATGGCCGTCCAACCATGGCGCTCGGTGTTTGTTTTCTAAATCCATCTAGCTGTCTATCTATCTCTCTATCTGCCTATCTATATCTCCATCAATCTATCTGTCTGTCCATCCATCGATCCATCGATCTATTTGTATGCGTATAGTATACATACACATAATAAATGCAGAATCATTTTGGTATATTATATATTGTATTCAACCAGGGGTCAAACGACCAGGCCCAAAATCAACAGTTGGCTTTGTCGAGAAATGGGGGGAGCGATGATAAACCATGGAATTTGGGGGTACCATAGAGTGTCCTATTTTGAGACCTCCCAGTTGACCCTTGACATCTGCCTGCGTTGTAGAGGAAGTTGGGTTCATTTCCTCAGAAATCAGATCCAGTTCGCACCAGTAATTGGGATTTGATGTCAGGGCTGCTCCCAATTCCCCCCAAAATTGTGCCCATTGTGGCTATCATTTGTATACATACAATGGGTTGGAGCGACCCCGCCGATCTGGTTGGAAAATTCAACCCATCCGAGCAGCCAATCTGGATCATCATCCACATGATGTCAAACCATCAAATGCACTTATGACGTCCCCGTCTATATGAATCTGATAGGAATGTTTGTTTATGGAACATGGGTCTGGGTCATAGATGGTGCACCATGGGACTATAAAATGTTGTCACTGGTATGATTGCACCACCCATTTTACCAACGCATGCAAGGGATTTTCCCATCAAACATGTTGAGAGTCTGTGATGTTGAACCATGGCGCATATGGCCACTAGTTCTCAAAACACCTTCAAGGTTGAGTTCAGGAGAGCCGCCTCAAGAAATCGATGTACCCTCTGGTGTCATCAAACATGGCTAGCTGGGAAATTCCACTATTTATGGATTCTATTTTCCCAGTGAGAAACCTCCATGGAAAAGTTCCCGGATTTCCAAGTGCATTTTTTTTTGATGACACCAGAGGGTAAATCCATTCAATACCCCATTTTTAGTATCCCAATATTATCAACATTTGTCAATCATTCACAAATAATAGCCGTTAAATTAGCTATTAAGATCCGATGATAATGCCATGATTAACCATCACGTATGAAACCATTAATATACAATTATCAAAACCTCTAATATACCAAAAATTGATAAACTATCAATATGCCATTATTAGCCATCATTGACCACTGTTAAACCATTAACACCAGTATTAAACCATCAATATACCATTATTAAACCATTAATATACCATTACCCATAAATAAAGCATTATTACGCCATTAATATACCATTATCAAACCATTGATATACAATTATTAAACCATTAATATACCATTATTAAGCCATTAATACCTTTATCCATGAATATAGCATTATTAAACCATTAATATACCATTATTAAACCATTAATATACCATTATTAAGCCATTAATACCTTTATCCATGAATATAGCATGATTAAACCATTAATATACCGTTATTAAAGCATTAATACACCATCATTAAACCAGTAATAACGCATGATTAAACCATTAATATCTCATTATTAAACCATTGATATACCATTAACCTTTAATATACCATTATCCATTAATATACAATTATCCATTGATAAAGCATGATTAAACCATTAATATACCATTATTAAAGCATCAATATACCATTATTAAACCATCGATATACCATTATCCATTGATAAAGCATGATTAAACCATTAATATGCCATCATTAAACCAGTAATAAAGCATGATTAAACCATTAATATACCATTATTAAGCCATTAATATACCACTATCCATGAATATAGCACTATTAAACATTAATATACCATTAATAAACCAATACTAACCATGTTTGATGACACCGTTGCGGAGCACGAAGCTTTTTCGAAGTGAGATGATCCTGCCAGTCGGACTCAAATCGTAGAGACCATGCCCAAATGGTTTAAATTACAACCTACCATACAGCACCCAATATGATATGATATATTTTTAGATATATGATGATACATATACATATATATATATATATAATCATGTATGTATATAACTTCCATTCCAAAAAACTGTAGCCAGGCATTGATCCATTCCCAAGCGTCGGTGCTTCGACTCCGCCATGGCTCTGGGGAAATTGTACACCTCGCTCGGATGGATGGCTGAGCCACAGCCGCCTATGGCGGCTGACAATAATAGAAATGAGCCATCAATAGTCGTAATTGATATATGTAAATCGTGTGAATCTATGTCTATATATATATATAGATTTGGAGTGTATATATATATATATATTGATGTATATTGTATGTATAGAGGACACACACACACACTTGTGTCCAATGATATGTACAACAGCACAATGTGGTAAACCCACTAATAAGCTTATCATTTTCATTCATTTGGATATTCATTTGGGATCGTTTATACAACCCATTTAGTGGTGATTTTGGGTATCGGTTGGTTTACAAATGTGCCTACCATCTCAGCACTGTCACCTGTTGATCAACGATCATCTTTTCGCACCAAGTTGACAGCAATTTCTTGGTGGATGATTAGCCTCTGGTAATGACTAACATAGCTATGGAAAATGACCAATGGAAATAGATGATGACCTATTAAAAGTGATCATTTTCCATGGCTATGTTAAATAACCAAAGGCTAACTATGGGAAAATCACCATTTATAGTGAATTTTCCCATGAACAATTTTGGGATTTTCCATAGTGGTGTTAGTTAACCAGGAGGGTACCTTATTTTGAGAGTCAGAAATCAGCGGTCCCAAAAGGTCCAACGGTGATTTCGGCTCTCCGAATTTTTCCATGGTCAAGACATGGTCGTGCTGGTCGTGCATCTCACAATGGAACTCCTTAGAGTGGGTGAATAACTGAATAAATCACTACTAATGGATTGATGAGCACCCCCCAAAATGGCTATATCATGGTATGTCATCCACCTTTTATGATAGTGGGCTACACGTACCCAATAACATCCCATTAAGCATTAAACCAGATTAAATCATATTAAATCCAATCTTTCATGATTAAATCCCAAGTCTCGACCATGGGACATATATATATATATATATCATATATATATATATATATCATATATATATATATAATATATATATATATATATATCATATATCTATCTCTCCTCTGGCATTCTGGTCATTACCCACAAACGACAAGGGAACCCAACATTTCTCTCCAGGTCACTGCGTCATCTGTTGCCATCTCACCCTTGTGGACTTTGACCCTGTCCTGCTCTCCTGTTGAGAAACCCAAAGAGGATGGCAAAAAGATCCAACAATACTATCAACCTTGGGTCAAAAATCCGAGTTTTACCAGGAGGTTGTGGATTTTGCATGCAAAATCCACAACCTCCTGGTAAAACTCGGATTTTTCACTCTTTATATTTGCTGATTTAAAAAACATGGTTTCCTGTAGATATCCATAAGCCAACCCTATGATCAATGCGTCCCTTCTTCAGGCTGCAACCATGCAGAAACGAAACCAATTCCAAAACTCTGAAGCTGGGCTGTTTTAATCAGTTTGACCCATGGCCCTATATTCTCAATCTGCTACTTTAAACACGGGTGAAATCTAACATGGAGATCAGGAATGGTCGTTGCAGCACGAAAACCATTTTTGAACACCCCCACCTTCAACCACTTTCCGCTTAAAAACATACTTAGACTATGTATATAATATACATCTATGCATGTATATAAATATTTTTTGTTCATATATCTAATTATATGTACTGTATGTATATATATAAATTTACTATGTGAAATTTCAGCGTGGTATGCTTCAGAGTCAACCTACGTAGCATCTCGTTGCCGGTCCTTTCTTGAGATGCCGATGCAAGTGGCGACCGTCTGTGGTCTTATATGGCAACCTGAGCGGTACGGTGGACCAATGTCAACCCCGAAAATATGGGAAATCCCTGGGAACAATGGGAAACTATGGGACATCCCCGAAAGATATGGAAGTTTCTAGTTTGGAAAATCATCCATCAATGAATTTCCAGCATGCCATGTTTGATTTGCGGAGGGTAATTAGGAGGGTACTTGGGTGTGCTTTGTTGAGGTGATTTTCACATATCTTTACAGGTAGAGTACCGCCATGGTGAGTTCACCTCCATAAGTTGGTATAGTACCTGTAGACAGACGACATATTCAATTTTTTTCCATCACAACCCCCTTGCTGAATTCAGGAAACATGGGAAACATTGACTATATAAGGAGGTGTCCTAAAATTGGGGTACTCCCCAATCATCTATTTTAATAGTTTTCATTATCAATCATCCATTTTCGGGTACATCCATTTAAAGAAACATCCATATACAAATATAAATATTGCTATGTATTTCTGTTGAAGCCCCTTGTAGTTGTTGTTTGGTATACGTGTGCATGCCTCATGGTCTGTTCCAGTGTCTTATGGCTGTCATATTCGAGGTGTGTTGTTCAGTATTTTTTTATGTATACTTCCAAAACGACTCGGCTGAATGGCCCCTTACCATGTTCATCTACCACCAAATTCATCCCATTTCTCGGGTACACCTGCGTTTCACACTGCATGTTGCCAGAATAGTCCATGATATCGACCCCGTCTCGGGACCCACTCATGATACTCACATCCCCCTCGCAACAAAAACTATACTATACCAATCTCAACTTGGATGTGAATCCCAGTTGGTAAGTGCTGACATAAACTCATATACATATGTATCTATAAAGATACATATACACACATATAATATGTATATGCAAATGCAAATGCACATGCAAATGCATATACCAGAACATATGCATATACATATGCATATGCATATATATATATATATGTATATATATATGTGTGTATATATTTCTACAGACACAAATATTGACATATCTACATATTTACATATACGCGTATATACATAAAAAGACACATACATACAAATACAAATATACATATATACACTCACACAAAATTAAGCATAATTACATAAATACACAAATACATATATACAAACAAATATAAACTCGTAAAATCATTTTCACATATATACATATATACATATATACCTAAATACATATATACATATATATATATACATATACACAAATCTACATATATACACAAATAAATATATACACATATACATATATACAGGTATACATATATACATATATACATATAAACATATTTACATATAGACATATATACATATATACAAGTCTACATATACATATACACATAAATACATATATACAAATTTACATATATACATATATACTTACATGTATACATATACATATACACATATATACATATATACATATATAAAAATATACATATAAACATATGCCCTTATAAACATATATACATATATACATATCAACATATGTACATATATACATATATACATGTATACATATATACATATTAAACATATGTACAAATATACATATAAACAAATACACATATAAACAAATATACTTGTTTACATATATACATAATATACATATATACATATATACATATATACAAATATACATATATACATATATACATTTATACTTATTTACATATACACATATGTACATTTATACATATATATGTATACACAAATATATATATATGTATAATAGTAAACTTGGCTCCAGACTCCAAATAGTTTCGCCTGCGGTCATCACCAGTCAAGTCACACTGAGATCTTCCAAGCACTTTTGTTTTTGGGAGTAATCCGCTGTAATACCTGCGGAGCGAGCTACGAACATCGAGCGGTGTTCCCTAGAATGTATGGAAGATTCGCACTTCTACATGGAATTATATTGGTTAAATGTAGGATTGTACACCACTTATAAATAAGGTGGGATGCACATCCAAGGTGAAAGGCATAGAATCGAACACATCCCATTCCGTGCATCTGCAGCTGTAGCTCGAAACATGTTCCAGAGTTATACAATGGCGTCCTTCTATTCATGGAACCAGGCTGACCAATTTACAATTTGTAGTCAACTTATGTCAACTTGCTAGGAACCTGCAAACCAAGACTCGCCCCCATTTGGCCTCTATCAGTTGTAGATGGCGTGCTTATACCCTCAGGTTCATCTACCTACCAGAATCTACCTGTTGTATTCCTGAGCCTCAGTTGTAAACTGGGCCCCATCATGGGAATCAGTTCAGCAAAACCCCTACTAGCCAAGTCGGCGCAAACAAATAGTTTCACGTGAGGTATGGTTAGTGCCGGCTGGGAGCTCAAGGCCTACCTGTTTTCAGCATGACTATACTGTCATCTTAGATACCCAGAATGTTTCTTCTCTCTGCATGGGGAAATACATCATCAAGATTCATCAAGTATATCTCAGCAGAATTTCAAAATGTCCATCATACAGCCTACATAAGACATCCGGGTCACCTTATGTAGTATTTATCTCCAGGCAGAGTTTTTGCGGATCGCGAGGTTGTACTTGACCCACAGCAAATCTCCACCTGCTCCGCGTAGGCTGGAAACTTGGAGATGAACTGATCGTAGCTGGCGAATAAAGCCCGCGCCTAAGCACCGACGGATGAGATCGTTTAATTCGAAATGCAAACTGACACAGAATGATTGCTAACATATAAATCAGGATTCGCAGTTACATATGCACACAAAAATAAACAATATATATATATAATATATATATAGGAATCATCACTTATCAAAGGAAATTTAGTTAGAAAACTTCCGAGTTATGGACAATGGTCATGGTTAGTATTTACACCATCATGTCAACCACATCATCATGTCAACCACCCCTCATCAAGTAGTTGCTAAACGCAATGTAACCGCTGCGCGAAGAGAAGACTTGGGTTGTATTATAGAAGAGCTAGCTGTGAGGCAGCTCAGAGCAGGGTCAGAGAAGAATTAGCCCAGATTAGAGGCTGTTCAGAGAAGAAGTAGCTGAGAGAAGAGGTACCTCAGCGAAGAGGTCGCTCAGTGAAGAAGTAGCTCAACCAAGAAGTAGCTAACTCATCCATCCATTCATTCGTTGACTCATTGATTCATCGACTCATTCATTCACTCCTTCATTGATTCACTGATTCATTTATTCATTCATTGAATCAATATTGGTTCATTGATTCATTGATTCAGGGATTCATTGGTTCATTCGGTCATTTGTGCATAGATTTTGTTCATATCATTTCGTTCGCATATCAACCACCTTTTGCCCATTTGTTGATGCGCCTCACAACTTCAACAGTTCATTGCTTCTGCATCTCAGAATCTTTCTTATAGGCCATCTTCTTCCTATGGTTGTTGTACTTTTTCGAAACTTCCGCCCCGGCATGGGCCAGGCGCTATCTGGTATAACATGAGGTCTGCTTGTCTTATATGCTAGCAATCTATTATACTAGGTGGGAGCTGGCAGTATTTTTTTGTAATCCTCATAATGACACGGTAACAGGTCGTACACGTGATTGCGATAATATAAATCTCCGCTTATTTTTCATCAGGTGTATTGCTGGGTTTATAATTTCGAACGGGCGGACCATTGCACTGGTTGCAACCCCCGTACAAGAGGAGTCTGTGCTGTACGTGTCCGTTGTAGACATCCTCCCAGTACTAGTTTGGACTTTTGTTAGACCCTATTGTCATTTGTTTACCAGAGATTATGATGCGTTTCAGGGTACCAGCTTTGGTACCGGATTTGTTGGAAGATGAGCACAACGTTTCAAGTAAGGTGTCCACCAAGGAACCTTTGAGGCCATGGTCACCATGGTTTATTGGGCTTATATCCCAACTCATAGAGGTGAACTCACCGTGGTTATACCTATGAAAACCTCCCCAACAAAGCAGCTCCACAGCTACATCCCCCCATCTCGATCTGCTCCACGCCGCCACTGGAACCATATTTGGTCGCACGAAATAGGCGGAGGAGCCTGGTACCTCGGATCGGAGTAGCTGCAGGGAATTCTCACGGATGGAGCATCATCGCACGAACCGTAGGCGGTTCATCATAATCCGTTCAAACATGAGATAAGCCACTTAGGTGACTTACGAACCAGGTTTTTGACAATTTAACAAGTGGGATGATCCTCCAAGCAGCCACCAGTTGGTAAATACCACCATATCAGCAGTATATCATGGGGGGATATGGGGGGTCCATTGCAAATATAGGATCTACAATACTAGTAGAGGTTTATGAAATTCAATACAACCCGATTTTTAGGGATAATTTATCATAGCCCCGAAAGATGGTTGATAATTTAATTGCGGATATGGTTTGCTGCTAGGGATCCCACATTACTGTCACTGGGAAAGTACCGTCAAATTACAGAACCAAATCAAGCCTCATGACACTGGCATGGAGAATCCTCAATTTACTTCAATGACTTTCCAATGAAAACTGCCATGTAGTTCGGATTTTCCAGTTCGCCACGTTTCATGGCACGAGGCAACCAATGCGTTGGTGGTTCCAACCCAACAATCTTTCGACATCAAAGGGATGCAACCAGCCAAGACTAAACTCGAGGTACTCCATGTTTGTTGGATGAATCGTTCACTAGGGAAATATTGAGGTATATAGTTAACTAATGTTAACTACTAATCTTGAGTAGGTATTTCAATGTTTGTTGGATGAGGTGGCAAATCAGGATTTTTGTCGTTAGTGTCTATAGTGATAGGTGTCTGAATTCTGCAAAAATGGCGATGTCCGCGTTGTGCAAAGCCTTGGTCGTCGTGCTATAAATCCCCAAAAAAACATAACTTCTTGTTTGAAACTCCCCCCTTTCTGTTGATTGAAATCTCCTGCTTTTCAATTTACATCCCCATGTTTTGTTGTTGATTTACATACCAACCTATTTTCGGATGGTTGCGCCCCACATTCTTGTTGGTTCTTGTTGGTTAAAGTGCTTGATTCAGTGACGTTCAGGCAAAATCCCACTTTGTCGGACTTTGTCGTTGATCAATTCAAGTCGTGCTAGGTCTCACTTTGGATATATGTCGAAACCTGAAGTTTTTCACAGAGTAAGTAGCTAGTTTATTGATTTAGTGGATGTTCAAGAATGGAGAAAAATATAGAAAAATCATAAATAATGTGGCAAACCCAATAATAACCAACCTACCATTTGGAGATGCTTTATACCACCAATTTATGGTGATTTTGGGGATGGTCTAGGTCTTCTTTGTAACTCGAGTACCCCATTCCATCCACTGCTTAATCATTTTCATGAACATTGCAATTTTGGGGTATACCATTTTTTTAGACATACCCAAATCCATGAATTTTGGCTTAAACACCTGTTTTTCATTGTTTTTTCATGATGATATAACACCAGAAACGGCGAAATCCCGGCCTGCCAGATCCACTGGCTTTCCACTTCAACTGAGCAGCCTCCCCGGGGAACCCGGAGGATTATCCGTTCAACCAACGTTTTGAAGACCTCACTTAGGAACTGGTTACAGTAATAACCTTGGTAAGTAAGTACCGTAAGTCGGGTTATAACGTATGTATATCCATCCATCCATCCGTCCATCCATCCATCCAACTATCTATCACTGAATTCTAAATTCACTTATTCAAATGGGGATTCAATTCAACCAGCCCCCCCTAAGGTGACTCCATAAGCCTTTATATTATAAGGTCGTTGGTTGAATCCCCATGACAATGAACCCTGGTTGGGGGACTTACTATCCAGGACAGCTCACCAGCCACGATCCTCCAAGAAAACGTGAGTGTATCGGAAAATTGCAGATGTTTCCCTATTATATGGCTACCAATGTGAGTTTTAAGCCATTCTGCTGCGGGTGATGGGGTTTTTATATTGGGATCGACAACGCCCGGCAATAATGATTCAGTACGCAATCAAACACACAGAGGTATTTGTATAGGCGTTGGGATTTCACATCGGGAGAACAACCAAAACAATGATGATTAGATTACGCAATGGAAAATCATGAAATTTCAAACACATCTCGTATATATAAGCGAAGGAAATTTAGAAGTCAAACTTCCGACAATATGGACAGATGAAGAGAAGAGATGGGAAGAGTCAGACAAGAGAAGAGAATAAGAAAGAAGATCAAAAAAGAGAAAGTCTCAGAAGAAAGAAGATCCAGGTGCGCGAAAAGGTAGGGCAGTCGCGAAACACTGTGTTTTTGCGATGATTTGTGGCTCTGGAGGGTCGAAAAGTAGGCTCGCTAAAGCGGCGGGTGCGGAGCCAGCTGGCCAGATGAGAGATGAAAAATTGCACGCCGTTGTGGCGCGACGCACATTTCCAAGTCAAAATGTACAAAACACACCATGCTCGGAGCACTTTTGGAAGTTGTGAGGTCGAAAAAGTGCACGCCGTTGTGGCGCGAAGCAAAACCTTCACGTTTTGCTCACTTTTGGCAAGGTGCAGAATCCCTTGCACCCGCCACGCAAAATCACATCTGAACCTTCAAGTGTGGTCCGAGCATGTAGTTCTTTTTAACATTTTGACTTGGAAATGTGCTTCGCGCCACAAGGGCGTGCCCTTTTTCGACATCTCAACTTCTAAATTTGCAGAAGATACTACTACTACTACTACTCCTGCTGCTGCTGCTGCTACTACTACTACTCCTGCTGCTGCTACTGCTACTGCTACTACTACTACTACTCCTACTCCTACTCCTACTACTCCTACTACTACTCCTACTACTCCTGCTGCTGCTGCTACTACTACTACTCCTGCTGCTGCTACTGCTACTGCTACTACTACTACTACTCCTACTCCTACTCCTACTACTCCTACTACTCCTACTCCTACTACTCCTACTACTACTACTACTCCTACTCCTACTCCTACTACTACT
>Ga0126342_10010612_pt1 | contig 16488 bp, 12 predicted proteins | sample Cyp1metagenome_FD_92528 | JGI IMG/M metagenome (GOLD analysis project Ga0126342, IMG submission 92528) | Coral microbial communities from Lord Howe Island, Old Settlement Bay, Australia - Cyphastrea 1 metagenome | ecosystem: Host-associated > Invertebrates > Cnidaria > Coral ... | reverse complement strand
GCACTGTTTGAAGCTTTGACTAGGCAGCCCTTTTTGGATTTTGGGAGTTTGGGTCGCAGCTTGGCAGCAGGCAACGCAGCAGACTGTGGACTTTGAGAGCAAGTGGTATCAACAAGCTGCGGCGATTAGGTAGAAGCACAAAGTCTCTCTGAGTTGCAAACCGTGCGCTGATTATTGTTTTTGGTTTGTTTTTCGTTTTGTTTATTGTGTTTCATTGTTTTTTTATTGTTTTGGTTTTGTTTGTTTTTTGTTTTTTAATTATTTGCTGGTTTCCAATCAAATGAAGCATTTTGCGTCATAATTTTAGGGGTTGCTATCGCCTTAATATCTCAAAAAAAAACAATCCAAATCATCCAAAAATCATCAAAAGATCCTCCAAAATTTGCATGTTGTTTTTTCCCACGAATCACTAGATCTTCACCTTCAGATCCCAGGCACGCGATGACCCCGCTTGGTGCGAGAGATGAGGTAGATCCCCAGCAGCGCCCCTAGAAGGGACAGAACATTCATGGCCTGGGCGATTTTGACCAAAGAATGGTTGGAAGTAGCAGCAATCTGTTGGAATCATGATGGGATCATATATGATAATAATGGGATCATATATGATGGCATTATGATGATCAATGTATAATGATGGGGAAAAAAAAACAAAACCTCCAGAAAACTAAGAGCTTGCGAACTGGAAAATGGACAATTTATAGATGATAAACATGATGAATCGCCACTTACGTGGGTAATAGATTGTGATCTTCCAAATCGCTACGCAACCAGAGGGCAGAATGGGGTGAATCGTGGGGATAAGAGTGGGATGTTGTAAACAACTTGATTTATGGGTATATAACAGAATATTGGATTATGTATGTATGTACTGTATGTGTATGTATGTATATATATATATATATTTATATATTTATGTATTTATTTATTTATATATCTATTTATTTATTCATTCATTCATTCATTCATTCATGTACAGTATTTATTTATACAACCAACAAGATGGGACTTAAGCAACCATGAAATGGGTATGTCACTGGGGAATAGCAAACAGAGAAGGAAAAACCTTGGATTGACGATGAAATTTGGATTTATACCATGAATTTCGCCAATGAGTCATTTGGCTATGGATCAAACCTGTGGTACCCTGGTGAAGTACATGTATGTTCATGCCCCCAACTATGGTAAATGGGGTTTGACTTTTGACTCATCTACCAACACAGTCAGTCCACCCACTGGTGCACTGCTCAGAGCCCGACCATCGACGTCAGAAAACCGCCTGCCTGGCAGTCAAACAATAGCGGGTCAAGCAAACCATCCAGGACCTGGTAGTTGTGCTCATCCTCATCCTCATCATCATCATCATCATCATCATCCTCATAATCCTCATCACCATCATCATCATCATCATCATCATCATCCTCATCATCATCATCATCATCCTCATCCTCATCATCATCATCATCATCACCATCATCATCATCATCATCACCATCATCATCATCATCATCCTCATCATCATCATCATCATCATCATCATCCTCCCCGTAAAACAAAGCCTCCTTCAGCCCTGCAGTCCTTCCCCTTCCACCTACCAAGGACTGCCCCAATTTTCGACTCTGCCTGTGATTTGGTCATGCGATTGTAGGCGATGCCCAAATTGGAACATGTCACCACTGTGATCTGTTCCAATGGCTCGGTCGTGTTGAACGATGAAAGACTCGTGGACGTCTCCAGGCCTGGCTGTTCTGGGACATGTTCCGCTACCTTCTGGGTCATATTTACGATAAAAGTGTATCAAGTGTATCTTGAAAACCCAGAGTGGAACAAGTGAACATATTCAGAATATTAAGATAAAAAAATGAAAAAAAAACTAACATCTCTGACCCACAAAATCTCCAACTTTTCGGGCCCCACCTGGAACTTCCGGCAGCCCGGGAAGCCCCGGCAGGGCCGTGGGCAGGGCCGCCGGCAGGGCCGCCGGCAGGGCCGCCGGCAGGGCTGTGGGCAAGCCTTCCACGCCGGTGGAGATCACCATATCTGCCTGGAGTACAAGGGATGATGAAAAAGGTAAAAAGGTGGTTTATAAGCAGGATTATGGTAACAGTAATCTAAAGATACCATAATCTATGGATCTGATAGTAATGATCTAGATGTTGAATTTATGTAATCTTAGAATTATGGTAACAGTAATAGTAAAGTGGATAGAATGATTAATGGGATTAGTGAGATGATTTTTCCATGGTAAAATAATGGAATGGAATTAGAGCAATCTTGGAACCTTTGGGACAATTTTTATGGGATCATTGATGGGATGATTCATGAAATTATCACATTGTTTCATGGATAATAGTAGTAAATAGTAGTAATAGTAGTAATAGTAGTAATAGTAGTAATAGTAGTAAATAAATGATTCATGGTTAATAATCACTAAAGTCATGGAATTAGGGTAATAGTAGTAAATAAATGATTGACCATGAGAAATGATTATGGATCGTGGCATGATTAATGGGATGATTCATGGGTGAATATCAATAATAATGGGATTATGAGTAATCTAGTAATCATGGAAGTATGATTTAAACCAACATGTGTTTTTGTAGGATTATTCATGTGCTTCAAAAAAAACTGTTAATCCCATTGCAGGGGTGGTTGAAAAGGGACTGGGAAAAAAAAAAAAACATATACATATATATATAATGTATAGCAATAGATTAGGGAATAAAAAATATATTGAGATATTAGATTCATTCCATGCCCTGATACCAATCATATCCCCTATGTTTGGCACCAGGATCCAAGCCATTCCACCCGGGTTTTGTTTGTGTATTTTTGACTAGGGCCGTTGGAGGAAGGAATAAACCATACTAAAAGGGATCTGGAAAATAAAGATGGGCATACAATTGGGGAAAATAAACCATACTATTGGGGAATGATTTCGAAATCATTGGGCATACTATTTCCAAATGCCCAATTTCTGTCAATCCCCTGGCAGATGGGGGATGTGTTTACCAGCTTCAATTGCCACAAGGGGAAACCCTCCTGGCACCTGGATGAGGTCTGGAACACCAACTGGGAACTGTGATTCGTATAGAGAGAGAGAGATGTATACATGAATGGTTCGTAAGTAGCAAGTGGGATATATATATAATCTTATGTGTATGTGTATGTATATATATATATACATATATATATATATACATACTAATATATTGAACTATCCAACTTGTGTATCTACAAGTATATGGCAGTGATTTCCAGCAATCATCGACCCCACCGCACCTATGGGCAATGGCTCACCGCAGATCTACACAGTGCCACATGGCGGCAGTTCGGCAATGATTCTTGGAAGGGTTCAATGGATGAAAAGCTCGTGTTTTTTGTATTTGGCGCGAGCATAAATCACCAATGTTTATAATTAATTAGTGTGGAATTCCATGAGATCATGAGATTAATGCTGATACCAATTGGGAGATAACCAACAAAGGTCTCACGGGTTAAAATCGTTCTGCAATGGATCTCTGACCCTGGGACATCCCCAAGATACACCGAAAGGCTGCAGCATTCTGCTGTGAAATCATAGAGCTTTGGGGGTTCCCACACCTGGCTGTGCAAGGTGATCAAGGTGTCCATTGTCTTGAATGTTTGGTCAGCCTATCGAAACATCTTCCCTATTGGACTTAGCAGCCGGCTCAAATCGCCTGTGAGCCCAAAAGGCAGCGAAATGTTCGTCCATCCGGCATTGATGAACTCCAGTTGGGATTGTCTGAAAACTCGAGTCTAACCCCCAATTTATCACACTGTCTCTCTGAAAATTTTGGGGAACCCCCCAAAATCCAACCGTTACAGACCTCATTTTCTCCTTAACATGGTGATAAAAAAAGGGAGTTGGAAGCAGGTTTTCAGACCCGGCTGAGGAGCTGATCCAGGCAGAAACCTCGCAGTTCACAAATCTCGCATCTGGAAATGGCACCAGGAACGGCGGAGAATCATCTCCACCTCCCTACCAAGTGAGATCAAAGATTGGCTCCCAAAAGACCGAAAATATTCCCAAAAGACATTCCCCAAATGCTCTCCCATTGGGAAAATGAAAAAATTCACCTTCTGAACAAACTTGATGGGAAAATCTGGAGGAAAGCCCTCCTCAGTGGTGATAAAAACATAAAAACCCATAGGTTTCCGGTTAAGACGTCACCTTTTTACCCATGCATTGTTTGGCATCCCCACGACGAACGGACTGAACAACGCACCAGACCTGGGCGATGGCTACAATGGGTTTCTAACTCCCGGGAGATGGGGGCCCTCGAACTGACAATGGTGAAACCTATCCACTCATAACTGGAACTGCAGCCCCAAGTAGTGAATCTACTCATCTGGTAGCTAGAAAATAGATTTCTCGATGTAGTTATATGCTAGTCATTCTACTCATCCTTCCTTGTGAATCATACATATGGCACCACTACAACGGAATGGATGCAACCTCTACAAATCACTGCCCTTTGTGGACTGGGCCCCATCATGGCATATGTTGGTGCCTGACCCACAAAAATGTATAGAATGGCAGCTTTAGATAGCTTTAGTATGCTTTAGTATAGTACTACTCATGACCAAACTTGTGGGTGTTTGGACCCTCTGCAAGTATCATGCCGACTGTTTTCTGGGTTACTAGACCTCCCTGCAAACTTAACCCACAGCAAACACCTGAATTTGACATGTTTGTCCACCCCAGAATTGCAATTTGAATGGGAAGAATTAAGAATGATGGTAAATCATAGTCATAGGAAAATCATGGAACCACTCGGAACAACCCACTTCACTCTCTCACTGGTTCCCATCTGAGTCCTGCACAGACAAAGAAAGCGTCAGAATGACATAGACGGAAATGACCTGAGGCGGTGGCCCACTGAACATACCAAACTGGACACCGGAAATCCCCAACCTTTCGAATGTCAAAGTTAATATCTAATTTATAGTGGTTATAATGATGATGGTTATCCTGAATTTCCCTTCCGGGAATCTAAATGGGAATCTATCATATTTAATGGGAATTACCACCTCAAACAGGAGTTTGAGAAGGTCCAAATGTCTGGTTCTGCATTCCACTGGGCTTTGCAAGTCCCCAACTTTGCTGCCACTTCAGTTTCTAGCCTTGAACGGGTTGCTAGCCTTGACCCCCAGAAGCTTGCCCTCTGGCAATGCCATTGACACCCCATTGGCACAAAGGGACTTCTGCAACATCTAACGGATCTAACGTGCATCGTCGAAGCCCGAGGTTTTGTTGGGTCAAAACGTCAGACCCAGAGATCACCAGGGAGATCAACATCCATCGCTCACCGCTCGGAAAAAGCTCGGTGCCCCAGCCATTCGGAAGAGGCAATAGCATGGTGGCCTCAAGGCGACCACGGTCGGAAAATTGGCCGCACCCCCCCCCATGTATTGCCATCTTCGGGGGGAAACTGCTGCTAAAACAACGGCTTTAGGGGATCAGATTTAGATAAACCCCATGTTTATTCAAGAAATTCGGTTTCCTGATTCCAAGGCTCGGTTCTGGGATTCAGTTTCAGCCGCCACGTTCTTTTAACAGATTGCGCTGAAGTCGAAATTGGTCAAGAACACTTCATTCATCTTCATTCCAGATGTTTTTCCAATTTTTTGATGAAACCTCTTTCCGGAAAAAATCTGGAATGAAGTCTAAAAAACTGGAAAAGATAGGAAAAGAATTTCTTAGAGTCTAAAAACCTCCGGAAGTGTCGCCATCCGCAGCTGCTGGTTCGGCCCTGAGCCGCCAGGCTCCGGCAAAGACTCGATGACCAAGGAGACGTTGTCTGGCGATGATCGAGGAGGCTCAAAACAATGAGAAATTCCTCATTTCTTGCATTTCTTGTATAGTCACCCCCCAAAAAGATACAAAATCTATCATTTACTTCTATATATTTTTTTCTTGTCGGAGTTTGCAATGGCAATTTCTGGGGGTCCTACATTAACAATTCATGCCTTCCCCGAAAAAAACCACCCCGCACCCATCTCCCCATCTCCATCTGGACCACTGGATGGCCAACAAGGCCATACAGATTCGAAGCGAAGCCACAAACAAATGGAGATGTCTATCTGAAACTATGGGTTTAACCCTTAATATATTGTTGTTTGAAGGGGAAAAATATGGAAAAATGATAAACGAGCGAACTTGGAGGCATCCTATTTTCACTCAAAGCTAAATCGGGGTCCCGGGGGCATCCCACATTGCCGGTAGATCAATCTACAGTCAATGATATCCTCTCCATCCTTGGCACCATTGCAACTCTTCTCCATCAGAAACTTAGTTGCCTTGCAGAAATGTATGTTTATGGATTCCGGTGGTTGTTGGTGCTAGTGTTGTTTCCGATTGCTTCATTCTGTATACCTCAAATCTTCATGCTTGCACCAATGATCCTGGGCTCCAGCCGCCTGACAGCGAGCGCAGGCTCTTGGGTCGACTCCGCCTCGGTGCCTCAACCTGAAACTGGACCTGCCGGCTGTGGAGAAGTCACATTCCTTGGGAAAAATGATACACATACTTTCTTGTTCTGACCACTTGATCCTAAAAACCTCAAGACATCTGTTCCTCAATGTATCAAACTTCATGAACAGCTCTCAACACGCAGCAGCAGACGAGTCACAATTTTTTAACACTGAATCGGGGGAAGTTCGGTAAGAGACTGGGTTGTCTCTGCTCTGAACTGTACATCTCATGATCCAGCTGTGTTACTGAAGGCCCTTCCGTTTGGGCGTTGACTGGTTATGTCATGATGGCTGGATTAGCTCGGTTGCTTTATCCCCCCCTTCCCTGTCTTAGGGCTGGGAGGGTATAGATAGGAATAGATAGGAAAAGATAGGAATAGATAGGAATAGATAGGAATAGATAGGAAGAGATAGGAAGAGATAGGAATAGATAGGAATAGATAGGAATAGATAGGAAGAGATAGGAAGAGATAGGAATAGATAGGAATAGATAGGAATAGATAGGAATAGATAGGAATAGATAGGGAAAGATAGGAAAAGATAGGAAAAAAATAGGAATAGATAGGAATAGATAGGAAAAAAATAGGAAAAGATAGGAATAGATAGGAAAAAAAGGGAAAAGATAGGAAAAGATAGGAAAAGATAGGGAAAAGATAGGAAAAGATACGAAAAGATAGGAAAAGATAGGAAAAAATAGGAAAAGATAGGAATAGATAGGAAAAGATAGGAAAAGATAGGAAAAAAAGGGAAAAGATAGGAAAAGATAGGAAAAGATAGGGAAAAGATAGGAAAAGAAAGGAAAAGATAGGGAAAGATAGGGAAAAGATAGGAAAAGATAGGAAAAGCTAGGAAAAGCTAGGAAAAGATAGGAAAAGATAGGGAAAGATAGGAAAAGATAGGAAAAGCTAGGAAAAGATAGGAAAAGATAGGAAAAAAAGGGAAAAGATAGGAAAAGATAGGAAAAGATAGGGAAAAGATAGGGAAAAGATTGGAAAAGCTAGGAAAAGCTAGGGAAAAGATAGGAAAAGATAGGAAAAGATAGGAAAAGATAGGAATAGATAAGAATAGATAGTAATAGATAGGAATAGATAGGAATAGATCAGATAGGAATAGATAGGAAAAAAATAGGAAAAGATAGGAATAGATAGGGAAAAAAGGGAAAAGATAGGAAAAGATAGGAAAAGATAGGAAAAGACAGGGAAAAGATAGGAAAAGATAGGAAAAGATAGGAAAAAAATAGGAAAAGATAGGAATAGATAGGAAAAACAGTGGAAAAGATAGGAAAAGATAGGGAAAGATAGGAAAAAAATAGGAAAAGATAGGAAAAGATAGGGAAAGATAGGGAAAAGATAGGAAAATAAGGAAAAACTAGGAAAAGATAGGAAAAGATGGGAAAAGATAGGAAAAGATAGGGAAAAGATAGGAAAAGCTAGGAAAAGCTAGGAAAAGACAGGGAAAAGATAGGAAAAGATAGGAAAAGATAGGAAAAGATAGGGAAAGATAGGGAAAGATAGGAAAAGATAGGAATAGATAGGAATAGATAGGAATAGATAGGAATAGATAGGAATAGATAGGCATAGATAGGCATAGATAGGAATAGATAGATAGGAAAAGATAGATAGGAAAAGATATATAGGAAAAGATAGATAGGAAAAGATAGATAGATAGATAGATAGATAGACAGATAGATAGGTAGACATACATACATACATACATACATACATTACATACATATATGTATGTGTATATATATATACATCAAAGGTTATGTAGATATATCATATAATGTCTACATACATCTATATACATCATAAGTACCTAGCGAGCAAATTAATATGGAAAGAAGCAACAACGGTGATGTAACTCAAGGCTGGAAGCACCCAAAAATTGCCGTCGGAATGCAAGAGGAAAACCATCTTCCAACGGTGAAACGCGGTTCCATCTTAAAATCATCCATGGCATCCCCCAAAATCAATAGGAAACCCGAAAAAATGTGCCACTCTTCTAGTGGGAATTTCACAAAATTCAGCGAACTTCCCATCTTTTTGGGGCTTTCCACCTTGGGAGGCGATGCTGGTGTTGTCGTACCCTGGCGGTGCTTAAGAACCGGCTGGTGATGAAAAACGAGTGGTGAAATCTCTAAACTGGTTAAGAACCACTGTTGGGAAGAACTCAGATTCAGATTTGTCCCCTTTTTTTTGAGTTTAGGAACATCTCGTGGTTGAAAACCGCATCAAAAACACCGCCGTTTCGACCGGCTGACGAAGTCGTGAAGTTTGGTAAACCAGAGTGGGGACATCCAACCTATTGCTGTCTTGCTCGTATTCAAGGACCCGGCGAAGGATTTCAAGGTTCCCATGATGAAGCTGTCTGGTGGTTCAAAACCTTTTAAATATATGTATAATACTATATATGTATGTACATATACACACAGTATATACAGTATACAGTACAGGAGTAAATTCGCATCATCATCCCGCGGAAGAAGGAGATTGGTCTATTGTGCAGAGATTGGTCTCCAAATTCTGGCAGCTGAAAGGCCTAAGCTGCGAATCCTTGCAACTTCTTGAATCACTTCGCACATTTTGTTGGCAGAGCAAAACCTCACTTCCAGTTGATGGAAGTTTAAACTCTAGAAGGCATTCCAGCCAGTCTCTTGTGCTCCCAATCATCCAAAACAGGATCGGAAATGCCCAAAGCAAACACCCTTGCCAGTTTTGGACAAGAACCCCCAAAATATCATCCATCTCCGCTTTCGGGCAACGCCTTTCCAGTCGATGAGACATGCTGATTCCTGCAGCCGTCGCTGGTTTCAGCCCTTCACCCCCCAACTGAGAGGCTTCCACTTAGAACTTATGAACACTACCAGGTGGTGCCCCAGAGTTTGCGAACTTGGATTGTAACAAGATTTGGGTTTGTCTGAACATGGGGTATATCATGGTATATCCTCCAAATGACCATTTTAATGCGGAAATCATAATAACCCATTGGAATTAAGGGTGCCCTATTTGCAGACAAAGCCATTTCACTGGGGTTTATGGTAGATATATTTATAGCTGTATAATAGGGTTTACAAAGCAACTTCTATCTCACCACTTTGGAGGAAAGATCACCAATCAAGACGAGAGAGATGACCGCAGAGATCTGCCAATCGCTCAAAATAATTCCCTCCCAAAGTGAATATTTTAATTAACAACAGAATCCCTAGGGACTTTGACGGATATCATTGGGATAATCATTGGGATACAGTGGGACATACACTCTGCTGACATTAGACATGGCAAGCTGGAAAATACCTCGCCCCTATTTAGTTCGATTATTTTCCCATGAAAATCTCGATGTCTAGTTCGGGGATTTCCCAGCCTATGATATTTCAATTGGTATATTCCAATTGTTTTCATATTTCAATTCTTTTCCCATTAGATCCCTTTTTTGCCTATGATAAATCCCTATAAATCCCATGCGAATCCCCATCCAAACGCTTCCTCGACTGGGTCAGATCGCTACCTTGAAATCGTTTAGGTCAGGTCGTTTCGGGGTGGATCAATGGGAAAATAGCACCAAAAGACATCCGATGTTTAGAGCAAATCCAGTCGTCGCTTAGGAGTAGTGAAGACATCCTTTGAATCCTATCAATTACCATCCGGTTATTTAACATAGCCATGGAAAATCACCATTTTTAATAGGTAAACCATCTATAAATAGGCCATTTTCCATGGCTATGTTAAATAGCCAGAGGGTAGCACTTTTCTAAGATCAGCGAATCCAAGAATCCAATGTGACCAATGTGTGTTAAGAAATGTGGATACTCGGGCCATTGGATTTTTCGAATGTGGCAGCATTTTTGACCAACCAAATTGGTCATCGCTAGGATCTGAAACCATCCATGTTGGGGTAAGGAACTCTTTGCTATACCTATCTTGACGATGATCATCATGCAATATGGGATAGTGAGACGTGTTCCAAATATCGTTTTATTTCGATACATCTTGAATCTTCCACGAGGATCTTGGGTAAAGTGTTAATCGATACTTAGGCCTATCCCTTTTCGGGTCAGAATCTAACATTCAAGCTGGCAAAGGATCAATGCACAACCTGATAAGTTTGGAATAGATGAATGATCTCTAGATATTCACTATAAATGGTGATTTTCCATAGTTATGTTAGTTTACCAGAGGGTAGATCTACTGTACTATGAATCTAGATCATGTTGAATCCGAAAATGGGATGTGCTGGCCCATTGTTCATGATGGTTCCAAATAGTTTGAGCCCAATATCCACATGGGGAAGAAGGAAATGGCTCTTTCAAGTAGAATAACATAATGTGTCCTATATAAAAATGATTGTGGAGTCCATTTGGGTCCGGGTCAAACTTCAAGGTTTCAGGAAACGTAAATGTTGGTCATGTTTGTAGCAAGTATCCACTTTTAGGGGTTGCAATTTTGACCCATACCCATTTGACGATTTTTCATGGGCGCTTGGAAGGAGACCGTTCCGAAGACCCATGGTTTCAATGGAGCTGTCCAGTGACTTCCTACAGGTTTCGATAAACGTCAAGGAATTGGTGGAGATGTCCAGTGACTTCCTACAGGCTATCCGTGATCTCCGCATGAGTCATTTATGGGTTTCTCCCAAAAGTGATTAACAGCCCCAAAATTGCCAGTGACGCAGGAAAGATTTTGAGGTGCCTATTTCACCTTATCGTTAAACAGATCTCCTGCATTGCCAAACTCAGATCTGCATGCTTAGCTGGGTTGGTTTTTGGAAATATCCCCCAAACTATTCAATTCCTTATAACCAAGATATGTACAAAAAACCACGCAAAAACATCTTTTAATTGGCATGGCAAATAACGATGGAAGTATATGGATTTGATGATGGAAAATATGGTAGACCAAAATTTGATGATGGATCATCATGTTCACCATTTGGAAAAATTGCAATTTTATGGCTATACCATGGTATACCCTAAGTGAAAAGACGCATCCAGTCCGTGAAAACGCCGGCACATCACGGTCAACTCAGCGCCCTGCTCACTTTCTGCACCGAAGACTCTGCTACCTGGGAAAAATGGAACTCATCTGAGCGGTTTCTTCATCAAAACTGGGACGTGAGGCATGTGTTTACAATTCTTAGTGGGCAAATTGTTCCGAAGTTCAGACGGAAATTGAGGCGACTTTGACAAGCACAAATGTTGAGCCAACCAAAAATTATGATTTTGACAAGCAAAAAGTAGACCCTTTTCTAACCAAAAATGTGGATGCTTGCCGACAAGAATTACAGAAGGTGTGCAACCATCGGAATCGATAAGAATGGCTAGGTCTGCACCAATAAGCAGCGAATAATTGGGTGTATTACGAAAATGGTGTCTATCTTAGTTTTCGGCCAAATGATTTTGCATGGGGCTTTTTTGCTCAATCCTCCCCCGCCAGTCATGCCTCCGGGACCACAGCCACTGTGCGCCGGCCTGGTGTGTGGTGATGCCGTATGTCTGTGAGGTCGTGACCCCCTTCGAGGCTCCGGCTATCATCGGCAGCATCTGGAAGCACCTGGGGTGTTGGTGTCAGCGGTTGTGGTTCTAATCAAGTGAACAACAAGGACTCATCTCATCTGGAAAATGCATGAAAATGTATGAAAATGTGATAAAGCATGGTAAACAGAGGCAAGCCTCCGCTCCCATTCACCACTCAGCTTATCCCATCAATACCCCACGTGATATCATATCCCAATATGATAATGAATATTCCAGTAATCTTGGGATATCGTAATTTACCACTAATACATAATATGGCTGTGGGGCAAACCTTTGCACCCTGGTCTTCATATCAAAATAGCTGGAAAATGGGAGGTTCATCCAGATATGTATAGAAAAAAATGTTCAGCCATCCCCATATATGTGAATTAAAAATATCATATTGAACTCACCTGAATTAAGATGAAGTATATAAGATGAATTCTGGGATCGTTTCCCTTATCAACCACCATTATTAGACGTGCAGTTACTGACGTGCAGCTCGTTGCATCCCAGGCGCCATTCATGTCGGCCCCTGGCGGCCCCTGGAGCCTTGGCCTCCGCTTCACTTGAGCCGTCGCGGCCACAGGGCGGCCACAGCCCCTCATGGTGATGCACCAACCGTTGGTGCTTGAGCCACCCATCAAAAAATCAGGGCATCAACTGAGAAGTGATTGAGATTGAAAAAGGATTGATGGTTAGAATCTGGTGAATTCATTTGAATTCCAGGATTCCAGGATGTATTCAACTGAAAAGTGATTGAAACCAGCAATCAGCTTCCACACTTTGGGTGAAAAATGAGTAGCAATTTGCTCAAGACACTGCTTGACTGCTTGGTCATGGTGGTGAAGCCGGAGCACAAACTCCTTGTCAGCTTCTATAGGAAGCAATCATGGCCAGAGTTGCGCTGAATTTGGGACCTGTATTCATCAAATGAAGGATTCAATGGATTTGTTTGGGGGAAACTCTACAAACCATGGTCTTTACGCCCCAGATATAAGGTTTCCGGTTCTATTTTCCTTTAAACCAATTCTGAGAATGATACCCATAAATCCAGAAACCATATTGAGTAAATTCCAGAAAGTGTTGGGTGCCACCATTTTATATACATGTGTTTTTGAACCAAAGCGTAAGGAACACCCCCGGACTAAGGGGGCCCCATGTCGCACGACTCGATCGCACCGCTCCCTTGAACAAAGTGTAGCAGGGCTGCGCTGAGCCAATGATATTTGATGGGAAGTGGAGCTAACTACTGTGGTGTTCCCATGTGTTGATCAAATGATAAATATGTGTGGGTAGCCATCGTAGCTTGGAGTGCTCTTTGTAGACGAACATATGAAATTGCTAACAGGTAAGAAGCAAAATCTGTGACCAGAATTCACTGTAGGTCAGATTTGGGTGCCCCAAGACAAATTGCTAGTTCAAAGTATATGCAAATGACCAGTCAGTCCGTGGTAAATGGGTCTTACCTTTTCACCCACGCCCATTCTTCTACGTTTTCAAGTTTTGGGCATGGCGCGAAGAAAAAAAATGATTTTCCCCAGGTGGAATGGTTGTAAATGCCCATTCCTTGTTCAGTCGAGTTCCCCCATTCCAGCTCCAGTTCTGCTTCCAGTTCGGCAGGGGGAGAGCTTACGCGGAAGCCTGAGTCTCCTGCGGTGAGGTGTGCATCCCCGCAGTAACTGGTAGTGAATCACCCATGACTGGGCTATCCCAAACATAGAACTGGAGCATAGACCTGGGCTATTACCCACATAGTAACAGCTTGTAAGCAGCATGTAACAGCTACGCACATCCGAGAATGAATCTCAATGGAGATATCACCATCAATCATATAGTAAAACCCAATGCCATAAACTTCAATCTCAGATGATTTCTACCACCCATTCCTGGCACGTCAGTACGGATGGTTAATGGTTTATGGGTTTGCCGCATTACACGGGTCTTGTTTCACCCTGCCACTAAGACTAGCTGGGAACATGGTTCGTTTGCAAAACCATGTCTACTTTTCGCATCAAGGCCAGTCCTTCCCCTGGTCACTCCAACCCGCATCTTGAGCGGAGTTGAACTTGGCTTGATACGCCTGCCACTCCTCAGCGCCGCCAACTTCGAAATCATCAAGTTTTGGCACACAGAAATGTCGCACATCTCTAGTTTCCACCCGCGGCCGTCAATTTTAAACCAACATTTTTGCTCATTAAACCACCATGTTTGCCAGCTACCTACATTGCTGTTCAAATCACCCATTTTTGTCTGTTCGTGAGCTCCCGCTTTGCTGTGTTCAAGACCCTCTGTCATTCCATTTCTCCGTTTCTCATTAGGCTGTGTCATCCCACGCTGGTGAAACAACGGAGATAGCCAATGAACTGTTTAACCGCTCCTTATTGAAGCGGGTATCCCCTGCAACTGGGCAACTGGGTCCCAACCTTTGTGATGGGATGACCAATCTCTGATAGAAACCATCTGTCTACCCCTCCAATGACAGCAGGTGAGATTTTATTGGGATCCCCTGAGTGCATTGTGACAATCCCCAATATATTAGATTATTAGATAATAAAATATCAGAGCCCCTACAATCATCAACCGGGGTCTTAAACACTGCTCAAATCAAGTTAAATCCCTTATAATCACTGGTCACATCTCTTTCAGGTGGTGAAAATCCCATTTTTGGCTGGCCACATCCCGCCACAAAAACCTGGTTTAAACGGGCCCGCACTTTAAAGCACGACCAAGGTTCATCCTGCTTGTCCACACTCCACCTGTTGTGATCCACATGATTTCATCAGACACTTTTTTGGGGCAAAATTGGCGGGGATACCCCCGCCAATTTTTAGTCTGAGAAAATGATGATAAAGCATCAGTTTTTTGGGTGTCCTATTTTCAGACAACCCCATGATATCAGAAAATTTGATGAAAATTGGAGGGAATGTTCTCAACAATGCCCTGGGATACTACAGGGGGATGGTCAACCAACAACCATTCAGGGTTCTTGAAATTGGCCAGCGCAAATGATGGGCGTCCGTCCACCTGAACCAACTAGCTGCAGTGCCCTCTTCAACTAAACAACGATGTTCTTGTTCATGACTGTCGTCATCAACATCTCCGTTGCTATTGCAGCGGTCACTTCCATTGTATCGAAAACAACGACATCAACGTCGACGTTGGCACCATTCTCATCATCATCATCATCAGCATCATCAACATCACCACCATCATCATCAGCCGCATCATCGTCATCATAATCATCATCAGCATATTCATCACCATCATCAGCAGCAGCAGCATCATTATCACCATCATCATCATCATCATCATCACCATCATCATCAGCATTACCATCATCAGCAGCATCATTATCACCATCACCATCACCATCATCAGCAGCAGCATCATGATCAGCATCATCATCATCAGCCGCATCACTATCAGCATCACCATCATCACCATCATCATCACCACCATCATCATCATCATCACCATCACCATCGTCGTCATCATCATCAGCATGATCATCATCATCATCATCGTCATCATCATCATCATCATTTTCATCATCAGCAGCAGAATCATCAACATCATCACCACCATCATCATCATCAGCAGCATCATTATCACCATCATCACCATCACCATCATCAGCAGCATCACCATCACCATCAGCAGACAGCAGCCTCATCATCAGCATCATCATCATCAGCATCCTCGTCATCAGCAGCAGCATCATCATCATCACCATCATCATCATCATTTTCCTCATCATCATCATCATCATCAGCAGCAGCATCATCATCATCACCACCACCACCATCATCATCATCAGCAGCACCATCATTATCACCATCATTAGCAGACAGCAGCATCACCATCATCAGCAGCAGCATCATTATCACCATGATCAACATCATCAGCAGCAACATCATCATCATCTTCTTCTTCTTCATCAGCAGCATCATCATCAGCATATTCATCACCATCATCAGCAGCATCATCATCATCACCATCATCTTCATCAGCATTGTCATCATCACCATCATCAGCATCATCATCATCATCACCATCATCATCGGCAGCAGCATCATTATCACCATCATCAGCATCAGCAGCATCATCATCATCACCATCATCATCAGCAGCAGCATCATTATCACCATCATCAGCATCAGCAGCATCATTATCATCACCATCATCATCATCGTCATCACCATCACCACCGCCACCACCATCATCATCATCATCGTCATCACCATCACCACCGCCACCACCATCATCATCATCATCATCCTCATCACCATCACCACCGCCACCATCATCATCATCATCATCGTCATCACCATCACCACCACCGCCACCATCATCGTCATCATCTGTATTTTACCAGGTCAACCGACAATGGGGTAAAATGCACTACAAACCGCTAAGCTCTCAGCTCTTTTTGAACCAACGCTATCGGGTAGATCGATGATATATACAATACATGGTTT
>Ga0126342_10010611_pt1 | contig 16489 bp, 17 predicted proteins | sample Cyp1metagenome_FD_92528 | JGI IMG/M metagenome (GOLD analysis project Ga0126342, IMG submission 92528) | Coral microbial communities from Lord Howe Island, Old Settlement Bay, Australia - Cyphastrea 1 metagenome | ecosystem: Host-associated > Invertebrates > Cnidaria > Coral ... | reverse complement strand
TTTCTTCCTTCGAATTAACGAGGTAAAGCCTTAATTTGCACCTGCAAATTAACGAACGAGGACAGTAATCATGGGGAACAAATTAAGACACGAGGGAGACGAGGTAAGAATTAAAGTAATTTTGCCAGATCAATGATTTTCCCCAGAAGGGTCACCAAACAATAGGGGGCTTAACAAGCCCCATTCATAGGACTTATATAAGAGTTGTTAATAATAACCCCTTGATTTAAAATCAGGCATTAATTACGGGGCCACAAGGAGGCGAGAGATGTCATGTTACCTCTAGATATACCCAATGTACCGTTTTATACCTGGGGTGTTGGGAGCACTCCTGAATTCCGGATGACTTCTACCAATAAAATGATGGGAATTGCTAAGCATATGCTTGGCCACAGGTTTCAGTGAAATGTTGGACTTCATCCAGAGTAGTTGGATTAATATCCACATGGCCAATACCCACCATTCAGAAGTGTAATCAATGGGATCAATCCATTATCAGTATTTATTAATCCATGATCACCACTAATTGGATTAATCCCATTCATCATGATTAGCCTCTGGTAAACTAACATAACTGTGGAAAATCACCATGCTGTTAATGGGTAAATCCACTATTTCGACTGGGCCAGTTTCAATAGCTTTTTAAGTATGTTTACCAGAGGGTAGTCTCCCCAATGAATATCAATGGGAATTCCAGGATCCTAAAATCGAGGTACGTTAGTATCATATGTTTGGCCGTATTTTGTGGGGATATCCCCTTACATAGCCCTAAAAAATAGGCCTAACATATATGGAATCGGTACCTCCAATAAATCGGCTCCTGAAGGTCTCCCATTGATCAATTATATCCAATCTATATACTCATCTACTAATCATGAAATATACTCATCATGACATCAGTTATAAAGGTTATAAAGGTTATATCCACAAGCATGTTTGGCTAATCACTGGGGATTTTCCTGAGGATCTCCAGGATACTGAGCGAGGTTCCAGAGGTTCCCTGTAAATCGCCGAATCGAGCGAAAGCGGCTGGTGAATGCTGAGTGGCTGACTTGCCATTTTCAATGAACTTAGGTTACACCCATGATAAGTTGATACGTAGTGGCTATACATATATATATATATATATACAATGATATCTATATATAATGATATATATATATAATGATATCTATATATAATGATATATATATATATATAAATAAACATATATAGTTAAGACTATATATACCACTACCAACCACTAAATCATAAATAATAAACAATTTCCACATCACATTTTTAACCCAAGATCACTTGAAAAAAGATCATAAGTCCTTCAACTCTCCCAATTTTTACTGGCTCCAACATAGACATTGGCATCGTGCCCCGATGGAGGCACTCTTTGGACCTGCTTTGGCCAGTAGCGTCTTGGATCTGCTGGAGGAAAAGCTGCAGGAGGCGTTTTTGAAAGCCACAGAAGAGCTGCGCAAAGTGCCACTTGGAGCAGTGGATCCAGTGGATCCCACAGTCATGGCCGCCATGGCTGTAGAACTGCAACATACTACAACGATATCCCGGAACAAAATGCTGCGTTGTGGTTGGGTTTCCTTAAATCAGGATTTTCTGAGGTGGAATGAAGTTGATGGGAAATCATTGGGAGATCAAACTCCAACTGCCCCGGCAACGCATGGATGTCCTCACTCGGGTGGTGAAGGGCTTTCCGAGGGGTTTCTGTTGATCTATAGCTATGATCTATAAATGGTTATAAAAATTAGGATTTCTGATTTATGGTGGATACTTCTAATCATAGATAGATCAGATAGGTTTATAAACCAACTAATATCAGTGTGCAACGCCTTCCTGTTGAATATTGAAGACAGCCAGCATCTGCAGACTCGAATCTTGTTCCCCCAAGCCAGGATCCTAAAATGGAGGTACGTTAGTACCATATGTTTGGCCGTATTTTGTGGGGATATCCCCTTACATAGCCCAAAAAAATAGGCCTTTTGTATAGTAGGTACCTCCAATCAATCGGATCCTGAAGGTCTCCCATTGATATTTTGGCTCAAAATTCATCGCTGGTGTTTGATGCTACAACTCGCAGTAGCTTTGCCAAGCGGTCAGAATGAGACATTTCTGCTCCCACAGTCCTCCAAAGTAGGGGACTTGCAGGTTCTGCCGCAAAAATCGTTGCGACGTGGCTTCTTGAGGCTAGTGGGACCATAGCGTGGTGGATCCTACAAAGTCTCTGCAATCTGCAGGACGTCAAGATGGAGACGACCTCACAGCTGTTGCCATAGAGCCAAAGCTAGCGGCAACAGACCTAGCTGTTGCATCGTTCTGCTGTGGAAGCGACCGGGTTGTCACATGGGGCCATCCAGATTGTGGTCGTGACAGCTCTGAAATCCAAGATCAGCTCAATGGTGTCCAGCAGGTTCAAGCAACTGGAGATGGCGCATTTGCTGCAATCCTGGCAGACGGGTTAGTCGTGACTTGGGGTGATGAAGAGTTTGGCGGTGACAGCTCTCAAGTCTGGGGTCGGCTCAAAGGTGTCCAGCAGGTTCAAGCAACACTGCAGGCATTTGCCGCAATTCTGGTAGATGGGTCAGTGGTGACTTGGGGCTACGCTGGTGGCGACAGCTCTCGCGTCCAAGATCAGCTCAAGAGCGTCCAACAGGTTCAGGCAACTAGAGGCGCATTTGCTGCAATGCGGTTGATGTCACTTGTGTCTTGGGGATCCAAGTGATGGTGGTGACGTCTCTACAGTTGCAAACCAAGTGGCACAGGCATATCTGTAGGAAGTTTTTTCACAGGTCGTATTTCATTCAAGGTTTCTTGATGTTGGAGGGAAGTGCTTTCAAAAAAAAAGGCCGTGCAGGAAAAGGCCTGAAAGTTACTGTTGCAACACTGAGTAGAGTTGTCATGATTTGTCTGAAAATAAGGTTGACCATCATGTTCCATGTTTGTGTATCTCCCAGGTTATTGCAGACCCATGTGAAACATACAGTTCATGGAGTTTGGACCCAGTTCTTTCTGGCTCTCTCTTGGTGCGCCATCAGACACCCCGCAGAAAATAGGCTATGTCCAATTCCAAAGATCAATCTTCATTTTCTCACTTAAATTGTAAGCCTTTGCAATGGTGGGATTTATGTTACGGTTACCGTACATATATATATATAGTATATAAATTATATTATATAACTATTATAAATAGATACAGTATGTATATATATATATATATATATATATATGCAAATTGTGCCAACACTATTTTGCATGAACCCAAATGTGACGCATGCAGCAGTGCAACATATCACGCACCCATGATCATGTTCAATATTCCTGGATGACAACCAAACAGGATAAACCATTGCAAGTTGGTGCTCCCCCAGTCATCTTTGTTGATTTATAACCCCGTCTAACTGTAGATGAATCCCCAGCATAAATCCAATCGTTATCCATCGTTAACCCATTGAATTATAACATATTTAGTATTCATTGGATCATATTTATCATTGATTGGATCATATGATTATCGTTTTATGATCATATAGTTATTGGTAACTATCTACTAATCATGAGTTCTATATCCATTCTAGAATCTATGATTAGTAGTATAATGTCGGTATAATTATCCCATCTATATACTAATCATTTCAGGATCCAACAGATGGAGGTACGTAAACGTACCATATTTTTGGCTCTATTTTGTTGGGATATTCCGTTGCATAGGCCTAGAACATAGGCCTAGAACATAGGCCTAACATATATGGAATCGGTACCTCCAATAAATCGGTTCCTTTTTAGGTCTCCCATTGATCAATTGTATCCAATCAAAAAAAACTCATCTACTAATCATGAAATATATTCATCATGACATCAGTTCCCATAGGGTCCATGTATGCTATATATGGTAACATTTACCATATTTTACCATCAATATACCCCCTTTATGTTAGCATATATACCATACATGGATCCTATGGGGTTATAAAGGTTATATCCATACCATCTCCTGATCTCCGAGGCACTTGAACGCCTGGCATCACTCCTTCTCCGCTGCCCGGGCCACGTTGGGAGGTCGCCTTCTTCCCACGTTGTCCAGGTCCAACCGCGCCAAGCGACTCGATCGACTTGGGGTCAAGTCACCCTAAGGTAGCCCGTGACTCACATCAAAATAGCTGGTTGTTATGGATGTTTGTATCCACAAAATGATAGGAAATAGCTACAGGATGGGGCCCCAGTTCGTTAGCTAAGTTGGTTTATAACTATAATAACAATAGTTGGTTTATTACTATAATTATATTAGATGGGGTTATAAACCAACTTATAACTGGGAGGGCCCCATCCTGTATTGATCATCATTGATCCATAGACAACTTCGTTTCTAACTCCCATAAATTGGCTTTGTGGATCGATATACCGAACTGGTGAATAGTGGTTATACAGCAAGTTAGAACGGTTGTGGGGGCACCAACTTGTAAATAATATATATATATATATACTATGTTTAATATTATATCTGTTTGTTTATTCCTGTATAATCATACATATATGTATCTAGTGTAACATCTATATGCATGCACTATATGCGGAATAGATATGGATTATAGTATATTTTGCAACGTAGTATCATATTTATGCAAAGGCGTGCATATTAAAAACAAACAAACAAACAATGTATATATACATATATACAGATACATGTCCGAGAAGACTGACGCCAACAAAAAATGCTACCATCGTAGGTACCAAAATGCAGGAACGAAGAATTAGAACACATTCACAAGGAACAGACATTTCGATGAATTCACCAAACACTGACCGGCCAAGACCATTCTGTGTTGATTTTCCATGATGTTCTACTCGCAGGTCCGTTTTACAAATTCGAAACATTCCAAAACTCCGCTGATTTGGAAAATGTGGCAAAGCCTGAAGTCTTCAGTCCAATCTGGGTCAATGGGGTATACCACGGGACCAAAATCCACGGAAGATGATGGAGTAGAATCAACCAGGAAGGATGTGTGGGGCGCCGTGAAATTTTCAGGCACAACTGGAAGATCTTCCAAACAGTTTGGGAGGGACAGTGGTTCCAGCAATGGGCGGTGCGGACCAATTTCTGGCACGGCACTTTTCTGGTCCATGTAGCCTGGTACTCCCGGCTACCTCAAGAATCCAGTTATAATCAACCACCATTCTCTGGGTTTCAATGGCCAGGGAATGGAGCATGCACCAGCCTCTCACACACCTACAAAATTGATATATAATAGTCCTCACAGTGTGCGGCCACATTCGTCTTGGAGAATAGGACATCCCCAAATCCGAACTCGAGAAACAATTATCGGGATGTAGAAATTGCATGAAATTGCAATAAAGTGGGATTGATCAATCAAATCCGCCATTTTCCGGCACACCCTGCACTAAAAATCCAGGCAAAAACCCAATCATCATCGCCCCAACTAACATAGACTCTGAGAATCACTACCTTTTAGAGGAACGTAGTCTTCCAACATTTTCCAACTCTCAACTCACGGCAGGGTTGTCAGTTGGGGAGATGGAAAATCCCACCAATAGGTGTGACTATTAAATATAATCATATAACGATATAATGATATAAATGACATAATGATATAAATGATATAAATGACATAATATATACTTATATAATGACATAATGATATAAATATACAATTATTTAACGATATAATGCTAATATATGATATTATATAGTATGTACAAGGTGAGGCCTCCCAGTTAGTTGCTTTCGACTCACCCAACCATCGAATTCACCGAACGTTTGTGAACGTGGGGGGTCAACCTTTGGCTATTTCGTAAGGATTCGTACGGGCCAAAACCTCACCCTGTAGGGCTGTATCACCTTGTTTGTTTAGTCGGTGTTTTGGCTTATTTTCCCAATGGAAAATCCACCATGACTGGGGAATCGAATAAGTGAAGATTTTTTTTTTTGGAAACCCCGAATCAGCAAATCCAAGTATGTGATATTGCAACCAAATGCTACATATCATGTATTGATCTGTATATCATATATTGATATGTATTGATCATATACATGATATCCACATCAGTATTGCAAACATTGATATATGTAATGATATGACTTTAAAATCTATCCCCTATATTAATTATATGATAGTAAATCCGCAAACATTGAAATATGTGTTGAACACATTGATAATCTATATGCCATTTTTCAATATAAAGACATCCATTGAAAATACAGATATAAAACTTGGATATATATATAATGTATTGAAAACAGGTAATCCCAATGTAGATAATTAGATATGTATAGATTATGTATTATCAATGTATTTTACTATTGGAAAATAGTATTTTAAATGTATTTTACTTAGGGATATATATTGTATAGATTATTTATAGTTGATTTACCCATTAATAGCATGATAGCATGGTGATTTTCCATATACAGTATAGTTTATTGTATGTTTACCAAAGGGTATCTGCTATTATTCAATATATAACATCAATTTTAATGGGAAATCATCAAAAAACATAAATTTGCCACTTTCCATGGCTATGTTAGTCATAACCAGAGGCTACCCTGATCTATATCTGGTTGGTGGTTTGCAACATTTTTTTTCTCCATATATTGGGAATGTCATCATCCCAACTGACGAACTCCATCATATTTTTCAGAGGGGTAGGTATAATACCACCAACAAGATATAACTATAGTATATAACTATAGTCCTATAGGCAAAATGGAGTGCTTTTGAACCAACTTACAACTGGGCACCATGGTTATATGAGATATCTATCTCTATATTATGTATTGAACATATTTTTATAATGGGTACAGAAAATCATCAACATACATCTAAATTTGCCATCTATACCATGGCTATGTTAGTCAAAACCAGAGGCTACTATTTTCAATGGGAATTTCAGGATCTTAAAATGGAGGTACTGTACTATATAAGGCCATATTTTGTGGGGATATTCCCTTACATAGGCCTTATATAGGCCTTATATAGGCCTTATATATGGAATCGGTACCTCCAATCAATCGGTTCCTGTTGCATAGCCATTGATATTTTGGCCAGATCTCCCCAAGGCTCCAAGGTCAAAAAAGCCAAGAGATTTGGCCTAAGTTACTAAGGCTCCACCGGCTCTCCTTCTTCAGCGACTTGATCCCCTGCATGATGGACCATGGTGGCCTCAGCATTTTGTCGGAGCTGCTTGCGGAGTCAAGGTGACGACGGTGATGACGACTAAGGGAATCAGCGGAGTTAAACGGAGTCCCGGCCTGGTAAACATACACAAAGCTATGGAAAATCACCATGCTATATAGCTGGGTAAATCAACTATAAATGGGCCATTATGGAAATAGTAAACCATCTATTGATGCTATTTATGGAACATTGCCTATTTATAGATGGTTTACCTTTGAAAAATGGTGATTTTCCAGTTCGCGATCTTAAATTACCGGTATTTTTTTGGGAGCCAATTATAGAATGTTATAGAAAAAACATGGAGATACTGTGAAGTACTGGTATTACTTGGGATCTATTTTTACCAGTTCAAACTTTTTGAGTGAACTCCAGATTTTTGATGGAAAGAATCAGTTTCTATGCATAGTCCCAAAGTGTTCTAGTTGTTAACAATATACCTATTTTGTCCCGCACATGCAAGTCAAGCAGGACCATGGACCTCCACAAGTAAATTGGCTTGGTCACATCGGTACGACAGCCCCTACCAAGCACTCATCCTGAGTATCACATGACTCTTGCAATTACCCGCTGGCTATTGAACATAGCGAACCGGAAGCCATGGCCATCATGGCCCTTTTCTCAGATGATTTTCCCAGCGAACTAAACCTCCATTTATTTCATCGCTTTTCCAGTTCACTATGTTAGTCATAACCAGATGGTATTTTCGCATTCCTTGTTGGTAAATCCCTGATGTCACCATGTCACCATGTTGATTTTTCTTTCTGTCCACAAGAGGAACCCTGAAGCACAGCCACTGAAAAACAATGAAACACAGCATTTCTGATAGTTTAAACTTTGACTTTCACAGTGAAACTAAATCCCATTCAAAATCATTAAAACCTCCATCTATCGTCCTTTATCATCATTTATTAGGATTTTTCCAGCCACGTTTAGATAGATCCAGATAGATCCAGATAGTCAAATCCCAGATTTGTGATGGTGAAATCCCAGATTTGTGATGGTGAAATTTCATTTTTTTCATGGTTACCCTCTGGTAATTTAACATAGCTATTGAAAATGGCCATTATTAATGGGTAAATCCACTATTTCTATGGCCATTTTCAATAGCTATTTTGACATAACCAGGCCGGGTAAAACCTAAAAAAAATCCATGTTGAGATCGTAGATATTTCGATGCTTCGCCAGTGATGGGAATGTTGGCTAAACCATAGAATTCACCAAGTCAATTTTCCCATCAACGTGGGATTCCGAACTGGGGCACCATCTTGTAGTTAAACTCTTTAAGGGCCATAACTGATCCATAACTGCAGCAGTTGTCCTATCAATAACCTATGATTATCCCATGATTCTTGCTTTATTCTCCGTATGAAACCATATAAAACCACATTAACCACATCATTCACCAACCCAGATGCTCCATGGTGCCGGAATATTTACAAAACTGGGTCATTTTTGGGGTTTTTATGTAGGCAGATATTCCACCATGGAGCATCTGGGCAACTGAGTTGCCATTTTCCCCATTTTTCCAGGACCATGGACCGCCGTGAGATGCAGAACCGTTGCCTCGCGCGTCTGGCGACGCAGCTCAACCGCCTCGGTTCCGGTGGCGCGGAGGTGTTCTTCCCTACGGCGCGGGCGGCGCTGCAGCAGATTTTGGAGGATTTGTTGCCTGGAAAGGCGGAAAGGCTGGGGAAATTGACATGTAAAATATGGCTAATGTGGGTAAGAATATGTAAAAATCACCATAATTAGGTGGTATAAACCATCAAACATGGGGTGATTTATTGTCTTGTTTTACCCTGAAATGACATGACTGGAATGGTGGGAATTGTGATTGGTGAATTCGTACTGCCAACAAATCACTGTGGAATTTTTGCAGCGTCTGGAAGATTTGCCATGAATTTTGGTTGGAACTTGCACAGAGACCCCCTGGAAAACAAGTAGCGTATGGCTGTTTCTAGATGACGGTGATCTGCTCTGGCACCGTGAGGCCCCCCAGCTATGTTTGTTGCTTTAACTAGTTCGATATATCTACAATAGGCCATAAATTTCACCTAGCTATAAACCGACTTAGCTATCATTTGGGGGCCCCACCTTGTAGTATTGTATCTGTTTGTTTTATCCCACTGCAAGGATACCCCACTGAAAGGATCTGTTTCTATATCCTACTTCTCTTAAACTGAACCAGTTGTATCCCCACTAAATCTGATCTTTCCTGCTTAAATCCATTTTTTGGGTTATTTGAAGACATCTAAATCCCTGAAATCGTGGACATCACCCTCCAGTAAATTAACACTTCGACCCGGTCGCAGTTTTCGGGTTGAAAGATGAGTGAAACCTCTAAAAATGGGTGATTTTCAGGGTCTATGTCTGGTTGGTGGTTTGGAACATTTTGTATTTTTCCAGGCAATAATAATCCCGTACTGACTTTCATATTTTTCAGAGGGGTAGGCTCAACCACCAACCAGATGTCAAATTTACCAGAGGGTATCACTATTCAATCATAGCTGTTGAAAATGGCCCAGTCGAAACAGTTGATTTACCCATTAAAAACACTGATTTTCCATAGTTTAAATAGCCAGAGGGTTAAAAATGGCCATAGAAACAGTTGATTTACCCATTAAAAACGGTGATTTTCCGTCGTTTGTTGTATGTTTACCAGGCCGGGTATTCCTTGAACCCAGGATTTTTTCCGGGCAGGGGGCGCATTCCAAGGTTGCAGCCGTTGAGAAGGGAATCCGCACAGATTCTGGAGCTCTTCCGTGACCTGGCCGAGAGGTGTACCCAAAAGGGGAACCCGAAACCGCTAATTAAAGGCAGGATTGATCGGAAAAAGACGGGGTTTTATCATGTTTTATCCATGTTTTATCATGTTTTATCCAAAAACCATTCAAAAACCTGTTTTTTTTTTGAATTTCCCAATTTTCCATTAGTGCACTTTCCCATAAAGTCTTGCCTTTGATGCTCAAAAATTAACAATGTAGTTATCAGCATGCTGCCAGTGGTCTTGTGTCGTGCCGGGCTAGAGACATTGTTGGGAAACTATTCCTACATTTCTCAAATGCATGCCCTACAACTTTCCTTCGACGAAAATGCTCCGACAAACAATGTCAATTTTTGCATACCAGGAGCATACTTGAATTGTGCATTTGCAAATAAATATTTCACGATGAGCAAGCGACCCGTCTTCTGATGAAATTTGTCCGTGCAAAGACCATCAGTGGGCCTAAAAACCCTATTTATGGCAGCCTACGGGCCAGACCCACAAAACCCATATATTTTTTTTACGGGTTTCCACGGGTTAATTACGTTTTTTTTTTGGGTTAATATGGGTTAATTGCGGGTTTTTGAAAGCCGGGGTTTTATTCAAATTTCTAAAATACGGGTTTAGTACGGGGTAAATACGGGATAAGTACGGGAAAATGTTGGGGTCCCCATGTTTTCACCATTCCAGGGGCATAGAAATTAACAAATTTTGAACAAATCGCACGCTGGATGTCCAACTTGTAATCTCCCAGCTTCGAAACAAAAAGGGTTGAATAGCAAATAATCGACTGCATTTTCCCACTCGAAGATCCAAAGTTCAAATCCACATTGGTTTTCAAGTTCTAATAGCAGCCGCTTTCTACGCAAACCTGAGGCCTGACCCTGCCCTTTTATTGATATTAGCTGGCATGGGTTGGTTACTTGTTAGTCTTGATCTTTGATTTTCACTTCATTTCATCATCAGTGGCTGTGTCTGCAAACTAAGCAAATCAATATATGACCTCACACGCTTGGCAAGGCAAGTGCACACACAAAATGAAGGTTTATTGGAAAAAGACGTTTTTTCTGCAGGGGAACCGTTGTTTTGATAAAACGTATTAGTAAAAGCCGATACTGACTCAAGCCATGGACCGACCATAAAACAGAGGTTTTTTTTTAGCTCTAGGTAGATGGATGAATAGATCATGATAGATCATGATATCATTCTGTATACCCTCTGGTAATTTAACATAGCTATAGAAAATCACCATTTTTAATACGAAAACCATCTATTTCTATGGGCTGTTTTCCATAGCTTTTTGTATGTTGACCAGAGGGTCGATTTATACATTGAGTCAACAGAAACAATTGAAAACCTACTACCCGGCAGCCTCGGCGAACGTGCGCTTCAGAATTTTTCGTTCGGAAGCAGGAAATAGTGCGAGTCAACCGACTGGTGAGAAATTTTTTAGTGCTGGAAAATCTTTTGCTATCGGTAAAAACGATGTAAAGTGTACTATAGCCAGCTAAAAAGACAGGTATCTGAAAAACCCATAAAAAGATAAACTTTAGAGACCTAGGTAACAGTGACAAATCAAAGAGACCCCGTATTCCATGTTTTTTTTTGCTAAGAAAAAATATGGGGGCAGTGTTCTATCCCAATGATCTATAACCAATGAGTAGTATTCCATGGCTAGTGTTCCAGCTACCGCTATAATAGATATCTATAGATGACTGGTTGGTGGTTTGGAACATGACTTTGATTTTTCCATTCAGTTGGGGATTTCATCATCCCAGCTGACGAACTCCATCATTTTTCAGAGGGGTAGGCTCAACCACCAACCAGATGTCAATTTACCGGAGGGTATCACTATTCAATCATAGCTATTGATTTCATGGCCCAGTCGAAACAGTTGATTTACCCATTCAAAACGGTGATTTTCCATAGTTTAAATAGCCAGAGGGTTAAAAATTTCGCATATTTTCCAGCTTTCCAACTTTTAACAATCGACCTTTAGGGGCGATTTTTAAAGAAACAGGTCACGTGTCACACTTTCGAGTCGGTGACGGTAGAAACCAATCCATTGAAAACCAAAGTATAGTATGGTATAGTATGGTATGGTTATTATTATAATATAATATATATTATATATATATATATATCTATCTATCTATCTATCTGATAATCTGATACTAGATATAATATGACAATATATGATATTATAAGTCATTATACAGTATAGTCACTGGGATATAACTTATAATATCTGAGAGTCCAGTTATAATCCCATTACATCCCGGTATCCCTTGTAATCATCCATTTTTTTAAAATCACCCTAAACCCAGAAAACTCGACCTGATCCGATGAGTTCAATGCGTCACTTGAGTTCCATTAATATCCGCCATAAACCATCGAATTCGCCAAGTTATGTCAACTTAGCCATGTGAGCTACAGCCAAAATTTAGGTTCATGGAGAGTAGTATTCGAGACATCTTTTTTTTTGTGAAATTGAGCTGGGGCTATGTACCAAAAAATTGACGACTTGGAGCGAAAAAAAACCAAATATTGACCGTGGCCCATATCGTTTCACTAAAACTTATCCAATGATCATCCCATTCACCATGACTCCATTTATGTGCTATATATGGTGTGCCATGGATCCCATCAAGATTAACCCCAGTCATGTTAGCATTTTTCGACCAGCACCTACCAGATATCACATCTCTTTTTGTTACCCAAAATCATCCGATCGAATCCCGAGAACCAACAACGTTCATCCAATTGGATGGGAAAATTTTAACCGGAAAGCCCGATCAATTTGATGGTAAGTTAACTATTCCATTGATTTTCCGGTTAAGATTTTCCCAACAAAACCAATCCATTGAAACGTGGAACAACGGAGGTGAATCCGTTGAGCTCATCCTGGACATCGTAGACAGCCGCGGGATCTTCGCGTCGTGCTATGCCTTGGTCACTCCCGCGCTGGGCGCGGCGGCCTTGCAGGGACTGCTGGAGGCGGTACAGCAGCACCGTGGGAAGCGAAGCGAAATGCTGCAGCGGTTCAGTCAGGAATTCTGCCAAAAGGTGGGGAAAATCTGTGGAACATCTATGGAAAATCTAGGGAAAATCTAGGGAAAATCTAGGGAAAATGTATGGACAATCTAGGGAAAATGTATGGAAAATCTAGGGAAAATGTATGGGAAATCTATGGAAAACCTAGGGAAAATCTATGGATGGGGTTACTAGTTGATTTATATGACAGCTAAGGTTTTAAGTAGGCTAACTAATTGGATTTATGGTTGAAACAATAGCTCGATGTGATCACTTTTCAACCAACGTCCATTTCTGCTTCTAAACCAGGTCGGTGAACATCCCTGTCTCCACCTTCCATGGAATGCATGGATGGAATGGACGGAAGAACACGATGACGACACCAGCAGTCTTCCCTGGTTGCTGTACTATGCCTGGCGAGGGGCCGGGACAGCACCTCGGTGGTGGCTGTTTGGTCTCCTGGGAAGCACGCGGCAGGGATGGGATGGGGCACGGATGTTTATAAGCTGAGACCATCCTCCAAATTAGGCCCGGACAATCGCCATATAAATCAGGGTGCCATGGATCGTTCTTGGGTTTCATTCAATTTTCTGATGTCCCAAATCCAATGACGCCAACTTGTTCCACTTGATGATCAGATACTGCCTGGATGATTGGCTTATCCTCCAGTCCACGCTATGGAAAAGCTACCGTTGATCATTTTCCATGGGAAACCTGTGGATTTCCCATGGGCTTTTTCCATGGCTTTTTCTATGTTTACTGGAGGGTATCTCTAATTGTGGCATGCCTCACTTGGAGTTTAGAGACCTCCATTTTTTCTCAAACCTTGCCAAGTATTTACCCATCGACATATCATTGAAATTAGCGACCGCCATTCAACAGCTACCGATTCTAGCAACATGACTCAGTAATGAACATAAAACTTAATGCATAAATCCAACCACGATTCGAACTTAAACCATATATCCTGTAGATGTTCCCGTAAAACTTAAAACCAACCCATTGACACTTTTCTATCATCAGATAAATCAATTATCCGGAATCACACCCCATATTTTCGCTAGTTCAATCTCCAGTCTAACCCCGTATGTCTGATGGTTTTCATCATGTTTCACCAAGTTTTTGATGAATATACTTATATTTTCTCTAGTGTAATCAGTTAGATCCTCATTTTTCATGGTTTTTTTTCCCCCAAATCCCAGATCCATTGTCACTCTTCTCAGGAGCTGTTAGAACTGGATGGCCTTCAACCCCTGGAGGAACTCCGCCGTGCCGCCGGGGCGTCGTCCGCGCCCAACGTCTTCACCGCGGTGCGCCGCGCAGTGCGGCAGCAGCAGCTGCTGGCGTCGGTGGCGGAGAGCGTGGCGCGGAAGACGCTGCGAACTGCGGAGGGGCAGCAGTTGCTGCTGCATCTGGGAGCACAGGGACACTTGGAGTCTTTTTGACCAGTGATTTTGATGATTTTCTTTAACATGTTTTTCGATTTTCCCAGTTATATTAATTTTTAGCCATGACCTTACAGCTCTTTTGAGTGTTCCTCAATTGTTTAAACTTTGTTCAGATTTTTGTTCTATTTATGGATGTTTTTTCTAGTCCAACTGGTAGTTTTCCAGCAATGTTTGATTCCCTTCACCTTTGCAATTCTTTGGTGTGATTTTTCCAAGGTGGGGGAAAGCCACCAGACCGGGGGTGGGGCAAACCACCACTGAATTTTTTCGGCATTTTTGTTGAGCCCCTGAAGCAATTCCAAGGAGAAGACTCTCCCGAATGGATGCCTTGGATTGCGCTGAGTTGTCGGGGATGGCTCAGAAACAATGCAACAACTTCCAAAACTTCCATTTGCATCTCAAATCATATGATCATCGATCCTGCCATTTCTGGAGCGGGGAATTTTTGAGCCAAACCCGTGCTTTGTTTTTTTGAGGCTTTCTGCTTTTGAATCCGTTGGGTTGACTCACCAACAACCAGATGCATATTGGGTTCGTCCTGGTATATTTGGTGGGCCCAAAAGTTCTCAGGAAAGCCCCATTCCTACAAGGTGGGCCAGTTTCAAATAGGTCTATAACTATCATCTATGGGCATATAAACCATGGAATTCACCGAGTTTGAAAACCAACTTACAAGGTGGTGCCGCAGTTCGGAATCGCTAAGTTGACGCAAATCACTTCGTGAATTCTATGGTGGATTGATCATAGTCACTCTGGTTGATAAACCAACTAATCATGGGGGGCACCACCTTGTAGCTATCATGGGGTGCCTTCCAGCCTTCCACGTGTGCCCAGGATGATGTTTCTGAACGCCTTGGTGCACTACGCCGGCTCCACCGCAGCTGCTGGGAAAGCCCTGGAGGACTTGCTGCGCCGGGCGGCCGATACGGCCGATGATGCGTGCGCGCGCCTGGCAGCGTGGGCCACAGGCTTGGCGAAGCCCGAACGCGCGGCTGGAGGTGGGGCCCCCAGAGGTGATGGAACTGGAACTGGATGCCGTGCCCTCGACTTACCCAGTTTTTAGATGTTTTTTTGGGGTTTTCCAGGAACTTGTGGCAATCCAAGTGCGTTTGCAACGAGAAGGCTTAGGTCGGCAGCGAGGTTGTAAATTGTGAGGTGTTGGGTTGCATCCAGGATATCTCTGACATTTCATGATGGTTTGATACACCGATGGTGCCAACTTTGTAGGAACTAATGGAACCTGTACAAAATTGCGCTGCCCTCTTTCAATTCAGGTCGAAAACCCCCATGGAAACTCAACTTTCCAGTGACTTTCAGTGTTGATTTTCCATGATGTCCTTTTTATTTTTTGCGGTAAATCAAGGGGAAGGGGCTCCACCGATCTGAAGCTCTGACGTCAAACGACCTGCTATAAATGGTGGGGGTGAAGCCTAAAATGATGCGGGTCGATTTACCATAAATATGTTGAATCAATATAGGTTCCAGAATGCTATCCTAAATCCTGACATATGCATTTTTTCTGGTAAATTCAAACTGATAGGGGCCACCAACTTATAGTTCGATGATATTTCCGTCCAACTTTTGGTATCTCATTCCAAAAAATACATCCATTTAATTCATACAATTCATTTTATACCGTTAAAATCCGTTAAATCTCATCATAATATCCCAATTTATCCCTTAAGTTACCTACTTTTCTCTCTAACGTTGGGTGAAGCCTGGAGCTTTTCCTCCCGAAGACCTTTCCCTTCGGTATCTTCGGTACCTTCGGTCTCGACTCTTGAGGTCCTGGTGAGGATCCCTGGGAGGACCACGGGTCCCTCAGAGGGGATTTTCATGGTATGGATCTATGGATGATAAATGGGGATAGGATTACAATATATGGAATTCCATCATACGGGGATTATATGAGGTATAATATGTTACATTGTAACATCGCGCGCGTCCGGTATTTGATGCGCACCGGTTCGCACCGGTTCGCACCGGTTCGCACGGATTCTTTTCGCGCATACAGACATACACACATGCTTGCCTGTCTTTGTGTTCTT